>JACCDQ011201993.1_pt1 | contig 38494 bp, 31 predicted proteins | sample 7446031 | NCBI WGS metagenome assembly JACCDQ01 (sample SAMN15323442, study PRJNA562643) | freshwater metagenome | isolation source: river surface water | place: USA:Blue River Watershed | collected 2017-08-17 | reverse complement strand
TCCATTTGTTTTTTATCACTTCCGTCTCTTTCCACTTCTTTCCTCTCCTCTTCTCCCTCTCCATATCCTCCTCCCTCACCAGTGACTCACTCCATTCATACCAGTATTTTCGACCTTTCTCTAATCTGTTCCTCACTCCCACCGGCACTTTCTCCCATCTGTCCGGATACATCATCACGCACACAGTTCTAAACACCGGCAATCCAAGCAAACGCTTCTCCTCCTGTAAAGATATATACTCATCCACCTGACTCTTATTCGCATACGGCCCTTTTATAAACCAAACACGACCCGCATATCTAGCATATACTGTATCCGTCTTTGTTTCACTACACGTCAGCTGCACTCTACATATGAATTCGTAATCTGTCTCCCTCTCCGGAAATACTGTCGGCCATGGCGGTTTCACTATAAATTTAATTTTTCGGTGTAATGTTGGTGCTACCACTGGTGCTACCGCTACCGCTGTTTCTTCCTTACAATAATCGTTTATTTCGCCCTTTTTGTCGCATTTTATCCATTGATATATCTTCTTCAATATCAATGGATACCGGTATGTTTCATTGCGTACTAATGAACTTTCCAAGGCAAAATATGCCTCTGTTTTGCCTCCATTTCCGCCCATTACATGTTTATCATATACATATTCATCTAACTCTCCTTCCCAACCCTTTTCCGGCAATCTCCCTACCAAATCTTCCTTACGCACCAACTGTTTCTCCTCGCTTCCATATAAATAATACGTCAACGGCAACATATACAACAGCATTCCCTCCTTATTTTTTCGCAAATCCTTCCATGCCACACTACATTTCATACTTACATATTCTCCAAATAATCCTTCTATCTTCCTCCACATCTTCGCTCCTCCATTACACAAACACAAATTATACATTTTCACCAAATACCCTCCACTTACCGCGCGTTTGCTATCCAAACTCTTTCTCATACCGCTTAACAATGCTTCCTCTGATGTTGCTTCATCTAGTTCTTGTTTCTCCTCCTTCGTTAGCACTCCTTCTATTTCAATTCCTTCTCCAATCATTTTCATAAAACTACACAATCGCGTTTTACGACTACGACACAGCACCCTTATTACTTCTTCCAATATTTTTTCTACTTCCTCTCGCTTTTTCGCTTCCTTCATTTCACTCATCTTTTCTACCATCCATTCCCATATTTCATAATTTCCTATACCTACATCCTCCATATATATTATTTTCAGCCGATTCATTAGATTCGTTTTCACACGCAACCCTTCTTGTAATAACCAATAACTACTCATCTCGCGCCCTATTTTCAATGCCTTTTCTTCTTCTCCGCGCCTTATATACTTCTGAATCGCCGATTTCGTTTCTCCTAATTTCTGACCATTTTCACTGCTCTCCTTACGATATTCTACACTTAACATTTTGATTTGGCTTTGTTCGTTATACGATTTATAATGTATAGTATTTCAATTTTTTTTCAACCAAAAGGAAATTGGAAAAGAAAACACGAAACTATACTTCAACTTCAATTTATAAAAAATAATATTATTTATATTATTTATAATATATATAATGTTGTCATCTAAGAGCAAATCCAAATCCAAGTCCCCAAAATCTCCAAAATCCAAGTCTGTTAAATCCATTAAATCATGTTATACATACAATGATTACATTAATCAATTAAATGGCCTAGGAAATATACTTTTACAACAATACAACAACCACATTGAAGCCACCCTTAACGAAGAAAATGAACATTTATTAAACGAAGTTTCTAGCAGTTTACAACATATGGCGTCAATAAATGGTATTAAATTCAGTAAAAATAAATTCAAGAGTTTCGTTAAAAAAATTGTTTTTATACAAAAAGGCGGAGAGCCGGATGGCGACGACAATAACCACGACAATAACCATTCACTTGTTCCATACGAGAGACACGTAGAAAGAGACGAACCAAGTAAAATCACTACATACGCGATTATTGGGTTTATTACTTCAATTATTTTAATTTATTTCGCATTTTGTAAATTCAATGATTTAACTAAAAAAACGATTGGAACCGATATTGCCACTACTAGCGACATTATAAAAACCCAAAAAGACGCAACCCTAATTAAATTACAAAAACTCCCCCCTGAACAATATACATTTTTAAAATTCGTGTGGACATATTTTACGGATTTAGGTTGTATGTTTGTTAATGAGAAAACCGAGGATATTATAAATTTTGTGACAGAACTATTGAAAGAATCAATGAATGAATATATGAAAATTGCGGCAGAATCATGCCGTTATAAATACAATATTGTAGATGAAAAAACACCCGGCGCCTTTATTATCAATCCTGTAACTAATTTTATTAGTTCTTTTGTAACAAAAGATACAACGTATGAATGTTATAGAGAAGTCGGTAGAATTCAAAGGGAAAAAATGATGAACGATTTCAAATATTACACAGATTTATATACAAATACAATACTTACTGACTTTAAACAAATAAAAGATTTGTTATTTTATGCGTCAAGATTGGGAGGTAGTGCCGTAGCCACATTATTTGGCAACATTTTATACAGAAACAGAAGAATAAGAAGAAGAACATACCGCAGCCTTCCCCCGCCACCATCTCACGGCGGCAAAAAACAAACCATAAAACATAAAAAGTACAGAAAATACAAAACCAATAAAAAAACAAATTTATAAAAAAGTGTAGGTTTGGTCTGGGGAGCGGTCCACAGGGAGAGGCGGGGGGACTAGTCCATACCTATTCTATGATACTGCGTATGTAAGTATTTGACAAAAAAAATTGATTCAAGCGTCCGTATTCTATTCGTATTCAAATCAAAGTTCATCAATATCAATGTCTGCTGCTGCTGCCGCTACACCCAAGACCAAAACCAGAACCAACCCCAAAACCAACCCCAAAACCAACCCCAAAACCAAGGTAAGTAATGACGCACCCAATACAATCACCTCCGCACCCACACCCACAAACGAAACAACCGAATGTCCAATTTGTATAACCGACACCGACACTACAATTATGTGTACCTTTTGCCACCAAATCGCGTGTAAAATTTGTTACAAGAAATTTTTTGAAACAGCGGATTCCCCAAGATGCCTTCATTGCCACGCCGAATTTGATTACGAATTTCTCGCCAGCCATTTCACAAAATCGTTTGTCACAACCTTGAAAATGAAAAACCGCGAAATTTACCTTCAACGTGAATTGTCTCTTATCCCGCATACACAGCCATTTGCCGCCATAACCAAAATAAAGAAAGAATACAGCAACCAAATTGATATGATAAACCGTACCATATCAATCCTAGAAGAATACAAACGGGCATATAATGGAATGAACTCTCATATAGATGAGGTTTTAAAACTAGAATATAATCCATTACCCGGATATAACCCATTACCCGGCGAACACGGACACCGTGCGAATAACACACAATACCGTTTAATCCGGGCACAATACATCATTGATAATCCGATTACTCCCAATATACCGGTATTTAACACCCCTGTCTCCCCGTTATACAAAACAACCCTACGCAGCATATCACAGAATTGGTATACAATTCCTAATTCGGAAAATACTACTACTACCGCCTCGTCGTTTCATTACAAATGCAACACGCAAGGATGTTCCGGGTTTATAAATCACACTTGGCACTGTACAATGTGTAAAAACTGGACGTGTAAGGATTGCTTTGCGATAAAGGGAACAGATAAAGACGCGCCACACGAGTGTAAGAAGGAAGATGTGGAAACAGCCGCTTTCATCAAAAAGGACACAAAGCCTTGCCCCAAATGTGGAGAAGGCATCTCTAAAATAAACGGATGTAATCAGATGTGGTGTCCGTATTGTCATACTGCGTTTGACTGGATAAGCGGCAAAACCGAGACTAAGATACACAATCCCGAATATTACCGATGGATGCGAGAACACGGAAAACCCATTCCAAGAGAAGCGGGCGATAATCCCAATCAGCCCAATCAGCCCAATCAGCCCAATCTCAATATGTTCAATCAACAATGTAGAAATTTTGAAATCCAGCCATATGCGCACATTGTTCAAGCGTTAGAATTCTTGAAAGATTGTAAATGCGGAAAAGGAAAAAACTGCGAATGTCGTAAAACAGTTGATAATTTACACCATTGGCATCGTAAAATGATACATCTTAATCATGTTACAATTCCCAAATATAACCCTAATGTAAAAGAAACGAAACTCAAACTTCAAGATATCCGAATTAAGTACTTATTAAATGTAATTGACAAAGAAGATATGGCTTCTCAAATTCAACGATTAGACAACAAAGAAAAGAAAGAAAAACGCATACACGACATACTTCAAATGGTCTATACTGTGATGAATGAAACAATGTTTAACCACATCAGAGATGTGTTTGCTTTAAAACAATCGTGCGTTTCAAAAATGTATTGCGAGAATTTACCGATACAAACATTTGATGCCAAGATGGATGCGTTGTTGAATTTCACGAATGACGCATTAGACAAGGTATGTAACGCATATGGTATCGTTCAAAAGACGTTAAACAACGAACTTAATGTAGTATCACGAGACATTACATCAAGAAAAAAGTCAAAGCAAGACACACCGTATGATGTCATATTGATTGACGCATAACTCTGAAACAACAAAAACAACAACAAAAACAACAAAACACAACAAAACACAACAAAACACAACAAAACACAACAAAAAACAAAAAAAAAACAAAAAAAGGACGACATCAATTACGATGTCTCTTTTTTTTATGAGCGTCGCCTTCTTTTGTCATTGTTTCTATATCCGAGCATTTCAAACTACATTTGCCCTCACAACATCCATATCTGAGTTTTCCTGAAAACCCGCATACTACTGCTTTTGACCTATCAAGTAAAATTTCAAACCTCTTTGTTTTTAATAATCTGGGAACAAACATTTTATACTGGAATACACGCTTATTATATACTGAATTACATATGTTTTTATGTCAAAATTGCTTCAAATTTACCATCCACTATTTTCCCAATAACGGTTGGTTCCTTTCCTGAAAGAACATCTTCGGGTTTATAAACCACATCATCACACGTATAATACGCGATACCATCAATTTCGTCAATTTTCAATTTGCGTTTCTTTTCTACCACTTTTTGTTTTCCGTGTGTTCCACAAAACATTGACCCCGGTTTTTTGCGTCGGGTACAGCGTTCGCCGTTTCCAAGTTCGCCAGTACAACGGTCGCTTTCTTCAACTGATTTGCGAACACGCTTCCGTTTCTCCACCATATCCCGGTTTATTTTCAAGATTTCGCAGTTTAATATTTCCTTTTTTATGCCCTCCATATCTGCGGGGGTTTTTGCGTCCATCACCATTGAAATCAACTTACCCTTGGTCTCGTTCATATAATCTTTGATTTTGTCATTAATTTTATCAACAACTCCTTCCATTTCCATATTATGATTCTTGTTTTATGTATGGAATCATAATAGTAATAAAAATTTCAATTTTCTTGTGTTTTTTTGTGGCGGGTATGTATTTACATTTCAAATGTGTTATCTTGGGTTAATATTTCACGCAATCTCTCCAAATCAACAGAATTAACACTGTTTGGTATTACAAATGAGGTTTGGTTTTCTTTCATTGTTTGTTCGGGTTGTTCTTGGCCATTGTTATTGTCATTTTCACTTGGAACCACCACGACATCATCACTGTGTATGTCTTCCAATTCTATGCGAGGAGTGTGGTTTCCAGTAATTGATGAAGGTTTTACGGATGGTGGTCTTGAGCCAGCGGCTGACTGTGGTCTTGTGCCAACGGCCGACGAAGGTCTTGTGCCAGCGGCCGACTGTGATCTTGTGCCAACGGCCGACGAAGGTCTTGTGCCAACGGCCGCGGCCGACGATGTAATTACATCAGCTGTTATAAAAGAGCCATTATCATTTTTAACAGAAACAGCAGGAGAATGAACTACAACATTTTGAAGAGCCGACGAGTTTTTAAGCAAATTTTGTATCAATGCTTGTTTCAAATACTCTTCTGTCAAATCACTCCGTATTGAACGCCCTCCGCCAGTATAATTACTACCACGGTCCGCAATTTCTTGTTCAATATTGTATACGCCTCCTTTGGTTCGGTGGGATGAACTTTTATGACTTCCGTTTCCTGATATACCCGCCCCCGAATCATAGTTAGACCCGCCATCTCTTCTATTTGTATGCCCTTCATTGTAACCGCTCCTATTACTATCTAATCCTCGGTCATTCTCTCCGCCTCTACTTCCGCCTCTACTTCCGCCTCTACTTACGCCTCCATTACTGCCTCCATTACCGCCTCCATTATCACCTCCATTATCACCCCCACCTCCACTACCGCCTCCATTACCGTCTCCATCTCCATTATTGCCACCTCTGTTATCACGATTCACAATGTCATATGTATAAGGTGTCCGCGGTGGGCTAGCAATTGGCGTTTCAGTCGTGCTTCCTTCACGACTTCCCTGACGACTCCCGTGCCGGCTTTCATATTCAATCCGATTATTTGCGGTATTCACCTTTACTTCTGTCAAGCCATTCACAAAATTGGGTTTCTTTACTTTGCGATATTTGGAGTATTTTTCATTATAACTTTTAACCACATCAAAATCAATGAGTGGCGCAATATCTTGTAAATTCTTAATATCCGTTTTTATCAATTGAAGCATGTCCTTGGCAGAAATGCGCTGGTCTCTCGTGAGCGCCAATTCAATCTGGATTTTCTTAGAAATTTGCATAAATTGCAGGGAACACATGCGGTGTGATTCAGCGCGCTTTGCCAACTGAAAATAGGAATCCACGGTTTTAATAATTCCAATAAACACACCGCCAACACCGAGTATAATGTTCATTTTATCGTATCCAATATCAATACCCGTTGCAAACCCGATTGCCGAAGAAAGCACCACGATTGGGATGTTGATTGCGGTTGAAAGACGATTAAACTTCTCATAAGAAGACCGGTGTAATATAGACAGAGATTCACATTCTTCGGCGTGTTCTTTTAACACGCGCTCTAAATCATCATTATAATCAATCGTTATTTCTTTTGCCATGCTCTAAATCGGAATGTCCTAGAAATTGATAGATATTATATAATGATGTTATATAATATTTGACTACCGAACACAAATCTTTTTCATAACGGTTACAATAACGCATTTTCATTTTCGTTATGCCGCGCTGGACTATCAACCTCTACCTCTACATCAACATCAATATCAACATCAATATCAACATCAACAACCGCGCATAATAACATATGGTATTCTAAAACGCTGACTGTTTTATTCTAGGAAGAAAAATCGCAAACAACGAAATTGCGATAAACCACAACAAATAACTCAAATAAAGTGCCATTTGAATGCCAAGAAAATCCATAATAGATACAATTATACCGCAAACAATCACCACGCAAACTAATTGAACAAATGAATTATCCAATAATCCCATATCTTATATAATCTAATATATTACAATACTTTATACTTGTCAAAATGAGCGTCATATGAATCCGGAATACCAGTAGTATCAATATAATGAAAAGACAGCGGTTTTTGTTTATAAAAATCGGAGATACACCACCCATTATTTTTCGTATAAACGGTGTCATATTCTCGTGCCCATTCACAGGATTTAATAACTGATTGGGTGGTATTAGATGGGAATGCGTTGCTGCTGCTACCTATGTTATGAAGAACACATTTCATTTTCCCGACAAAAACCGCATACCGAATAATACCGCCTTTTGAAAATTTATGGTCTTTTGAAATGTCTTTTACTTGATGCCGCGTGTTATAGCACGCATCTTTCATACAAGACAAGAACTCACTAAAATAATAATAAGGTCCATTTAATGAGAAGATAGATTGGCGACGCATGCCGTGAGACGCCAAAAACGAAACTTGCATATAATTGTTCCCAGTATATAAAATGGACGGGATTTCCAAATACGCTTCTACACCATCATCAGTGACCCCTTTTAAATAAAGCATCGTGATGCGTTCATTAAACAAATCAACCACGTGCTCATCTATGGGAATATTCAAATAGGCTTGTGTATTTATAATATCGTATCCACACGCCCATAACCAAGTGTATTTATTGGCGTGATTACTAAATTCCACATACTCTGTTGCGTGCATAGAATCATATGAAAACTTCTCATACACAATCGCGCACCGTTTGGTTTCTTTATTGAATACGTACCCGCGATACAAATAAGAGGTGTCAAACAGTTTGCGCATACATTCGTCTGCTTGTTTATGCAGCGTTTTCTTGGACGGTTTATATTCAATATATGGTAATATACATTTTCCATAAGATTGATTGTAATAAAGTAAATATTCCAAAAATGGTATATATCCTGTCGTATTTACACGAAAAACAAAGAGTTCAATTAAATATTCCGACAAATTTTCGCCTGAATCCTCAAAATCACTCAATTCGTAGTCTAATTCGTCGTCTATAAATGGATATTTGTAATGCTTGATGTGCGTAGAGGACGGCAGCGGCTGAGGAATCATATACTCATCTTCTATAATGGGTTCGGTATCTGTATCCGTCTCTGTATCCGTGTCCGTGTCCGTGTCAACATCATTCTCTTTTACGTTGTCGTTATCATCATTTACATTGTCATCTTTGTCTCCGACTCCTTCTCCGACTCCACTCCCGCCTTTACTCCCGTCTTTACTCCCGTCTCCACTCCCGCCTTCACTACCGTCTCCACTACCGCCCCCAAATATTCTATTTATATAATGCTGTTTATTTGGAAACATATGTTTCTCTTATTTATGCTGGCTTATATACACCTAAGAATATTATGCCGGAGTTTTTATCTTCATTTTAATCGTCTCTTTAACTTTCTCAGTTCGCGAGTCCAACAAGTGCTTGGTGAGTGATTTCGCAATTTCTGGGTCATCTTTATAGTATGTCATAAGCGCTTCTAACATTTGTGTTTGATTCAAAGGAGTGCGAACCTTGGTCTTCGCATACGACAATTTCCCATTATTTACATCAAAACAATCAATTTCGTTCGTTTTCATTATATCCAGCAATGATGCTGTTAATTCTTCTTTTACAATTCGGCGTTTCTTAATTTCAATACTAAGTTGTCGGATTTCATTTTCAACACGAATCCAATTACGAATAAATTCACGCAAATTCTCTCTGGATGGTTCCATTCCAACTATATTATACTTATATCTTATATATTCTATTTGAGATGTTTATATGAGATGGTTATATGATAATCTATAATAAAATAATACTAAATATTTTATTTTACAAACATATCATTTCCTTATTCCTCTTTTCCTTTAAAAAAATCCACGGGAGACCCAAAAAACACGAAAAAACACAAATCATTATGATAAGGCTTCGCCACCGGCGACACCAAGTTTTGGAAGGCCAGTCAGCGAGACTTGTTTTCACCCCCGCCAGCGGAACTTCAAAAACACCCCCTTACCATAATGGTCTAACCAAAAAAACACAGGTGTTGGGAAATCCACTCGCTTACAGGTGAAACAGCATCCCCCCAAAGTTTCAATTCTTGTTTGGTGAAAAACATGTTTTTTGATCAACTTTGCACTTTTTTTTTCTATAAAATTCCCTTTGAACTATACTGCTCCTCTCTCTCTCTACAAAACAGAGTGGACGTATTTTTAAAGGTGTTCAACCTTCAACATCTTCCTTACCATTTATCGTCTCATAAAAATGCGAAAAAAACAACTTTCCCTCATTTTTCCTCATTTGTGTGAGGTTTTTTGAGGAAGACCCTCAATTTCACTCATTTCGCCTTTTTTAGCCACACCATAAATTTCGGGAGGTGTCAAAATTCCCGCACTGAAAAAGGTCTTGGCGAAATTTTTAGACCCCCTATTTTCATACCCTTCCAAAAAACATTCGGGTGGATATGTCCATTTTTCAGGCGTCATATAAAAGTAGATTGCTTTATGGTGTCAAACACAAAATTGTCATCAAACACACCATCCGCACCATATTCTCATAACATCTTAATTAAACCGCGAAAATCACACATATCCACCCGAAAATTTTCCACTTTTTCGGTCAGTAAGGCAAAAAAATCCACATCACAAAATAGTGGATGATATAATGGTGTCAATCGCTGTCAAATCATAAAATACAATGCGACACCATATTACCATCCACTTTTTTTCACATTTCATCAAAAAAATACACATTTTTCCACTTTCAAAACCGGGGTTCAAAAATGATGTCCCAAAAATGGCCATTCTTGTTTTGCACAAAACATGTTTTTTGCGTTTTTTGAAATTTGATTTGTGTTTTTGATGGTCTAAAAATGGCTGTTTTTGTATGACTAAAAACAAAAACCATCATTTTTAAGGGATATACCTTGTAAAATTGATTTATGCTCGTATTTTGATAACAATTCATAACATACATACCACCGTGTTTTACTGGTCCAAGTCCCGCCTCAAAAACAACCAATGTTAACATATAAAATCCCCATTTTTGAGCCGTTATACACCGCCATTTCCTCCGGAATCAAAAAAGTGGATATAAGAATATGTCGCGGTTTATACACCACGATGAAAGAGGGAGACCATATATGGTTTGAAAACAATGAAAGTGGATATCAACGAATGTGTAAAACGTGCATCCTCAAAATTATGAGGTATTCCACTTTTGAGGAAGCCATAAATTGTGAGGGGCTTTCTTTGGAGTCGGTCAGTGAGGGAGATAAAAAAGGAGACGAAGAACGGTGTGGCGTTGTGGCGGTTCATATATGTTTATTTTGAATATTTTGAATATTTTGAATATTTTGAATGGATACTCAAAAATACTCAATTTCAGTGTTATCAAGTGTGGTAGTTTTGGTAGTTTTGTTTTTTTTGGTTTTGTGAGACGGAATATGCTCTACTTTTTGTATCCACTCATATCCACTTTTTATATCCACTTTTTATATCACTCAATATCCACTTTTTAAATAGATGTATCCACTTTTTATTTACTCATATCCACTTTTTTTAGTTTTAGGCGTGTGTGCGTGTTTTTGACAGCATATATCATCCACCTTTTTTTCACATTTTTACCACCCTCAATTATCCATTTTGAGGATTTTGAGGAGGAGTGGATAAAAAGTGGATATAAAAATATTGCGTTATGATAGTTAATAACTGCAATGCCATATTATTGTAGTAAATGTAATAAAACATATTCATCTTACAAAAGTCATTGGAATCATATAAAACGATTCCACTTCAATGAAACGCTTGGTCTTACCAACACCCAAACCACTCAAAACATTCAAAACATTCAAAACATTCAAACCAATCGCGTTAATGACGGCAACCTACAATCCAGTATTAGTGAAAGAAAAGAAACAGCATTAAACGAAATTGTCTTTTCTCCTCCCACGCCTATTATTACACCGAGACCAACGACATCAACGACAACAACGACAACAACAACCTCAATACCAACAATCACGCCATTAATACCCACACCAAAACCAAAACCGTCTGAACAAGCCGCCATCCCGCTGTCCATACATGTGCCGCCGTCAAATATAGGTGAATATGTTGATTTTGAATACCCGCAAGATTATGACGACGACGACGACGACATGTCTCAAATAACCGACACCACATTCGCGTCCACCACCAGTATGAGCACCTCAACCTCACTGTCGTCGTATGGCGGGCCATATGAATGTACCTACTGTTTTAAAATGTTTTCACGAAAAGACAATATGATGCGACACTATAAAACCTGTAAAAACAAGTCATCCACCGACTTAAAATTGCGGGAAGAAAACATATTGCTTCAAAAACAAATCATAAAAATAACCGACAAGATGAATGACTTGAAGAAGCAACTGCTCCATTATATGAATAAAAACTGCAAGGTTCATCCAAAGACGCTGGTGAAAATAAACAAACAACTCAACAACTGTAACAACAACATCATAACCAACAACTACAACATTATTCAACTTGGAAAGGAGGAATTATCGCAAATCTTTTCAAACAAAGAAAAGTTGGATGTATTGAATAAAGGGTTTGAAAGTTTGGATTTTTTGGTTTCATACACCCACTTCAATGACAAATACCCGCAATTCAAAAATATATTGATTACAAACACACAAAATGATTTAGCATACAAATACAATGAAGCCACTCTTCAATTTGATGCCGTGAAAAAAGACGAATTGTTGGAAGAAATCGTATCCGAGAGAATGTATAACATAAATGAATTTTTAGACGAGTTTAACAAGTGTTTAAGCAGTAAAACCAAAGGCATTATAGCATCGTTTATAAATAATATGAAAAACAAAAACTACGAAGAGTGGAAGAAGAAGAACATCAAATTAATCATATATAACAATCGCAACAAAGTGAATGTGTTGAATTCTCTCCCCGAACTCCAAAACGAAAGCGACGATGAAGAAGAAGATATAGATATAGAAGATAACTATGATGACGCCAATCGTCGCAACAATACCATAGAAATTCAGTCGTCGTCTGTAAAATAAAAACTGAAAATCAATACATAAGAAACATAAGAAACATAAGAAACATAAGAATATATCAATGTAATATATAAATATATATTGATATATCTCTGAATAATATAAAAACAAATGTTAAAACGTGTGCGACTTACGTTGGCGGCTAGCAGCAACCAACAACTTGAAAACCGATACATTGCCGGCTCGGGCGTGGGAGCAAGTTCTATTGCCAACCGGCGTGCAAAGGCGCGCAGTGCCGGCACCTGTAAAAACAACATCTGTGGCCCGGATTATTATATAACCGTGATATCCGGAGTTAGAGTATATACGATGAGCCAATTTTCAGCCGGTCTTGGGACAAACCCGGCGCTGTACACCTATAATGCCGCTACCCACACATTTACGAGTTCCAGTTTGGCAAATTTGAATTCACTTTATACAAATCTTGTTTCCGCACGAAGCGCAATGAGCCCGATAACATTAAATAATGGCGTGTATTTAACCGATAACGGAACTGAATACATTTTTAAAAATGGAAGCAGTGAAGTCATTCGGTGGCGTCAGGTGACGGTTGCGTCTGGCCCATATACCGGCCAGCAATTATTTATAACTACTTCGTTTTCATTAGACCCAGCAGTGTATTCATATACCGGTACAGACGGGACAAACGGAACACCTGGTGGAATTTACGCATTTGATATGGTGGGCGCCACACCAACCACCGGAAGCCCCATAATCCAATAAATCCATAAATCCATAAATCATAATATCGGGGCAACGCCTGCGTGGTCCAATGCGCCATTTTGTGAAACCGAAACCGAAACCGGTTGTTGATATTTTCCGGCGTGTCTTTTACAAAATTCACTAGAACCATAGCCAACCTTTGCCCCGCATGGATTCCCTTTATTTGCTCCATATACAAGTATTGCTTTACACCCAAGGGTTCCGCCAATGCCGCCGACATTATTTTGCGACGACGACGACGACGACGTCTTTTTGACTGTTTCCTTTTTTTCCTTTTTATTATTTTTATCCTTTTTATCCTTTTTATTGTTTTTGTTATGAAGACGCAGATGCGACTTACATACAAAGCCAACCGTTTCTTTATAAATTGGCGGGTTTTTACAATCGGGGTCACTTGAACAAGTGTGTCCCGCCATACACATGTCAGCCGGGTAATTCACGCCAACAATATATTTAACATTTTCATAAGGGTAATACGGCAACAATTTCTTTATAATTGTTCGGCAATACGGGCATTTCATTTCATTTGTGGAAAGCCGCGTCGTTTCATTGGACAATGATTTATTGTAGTATGTTTTATTCTTGTATCCTTGGACCACATCAATCCCACCGCCCACTATATCATTGTTTACACATTTTGGGTCTATTTTATTACATTTCTGATAAATGACTTCTTTAAATAGAGGGATATAATTAAATGTATGCCCGCATTCTAGTTTTATGTGGTCCGGCCGCAACGGTTCTTTTGTAAGAAGACATTCATGTTCTTGTGAATTCACGGCTGTTCCACCAGAACTTGATACTGGATTTGTTTCCGCCGCTGTTTTCGTGTTTGAAGGCAGTGGCGAATTGTTTCCATTAAGGCATACATCATCCCCACTGCTGCAAATGTCGCCGCTGTTGTTATTAGTAATATCATTTAACTCCGAAAAAAAGTCAATGTTGTCTTGGAGTATATATGTAATCTTTGTGTTATTTTTAACTTTATGATTATTCATATTTTATTGGATGGATTATGTGTATGGGTATATGGGTATGTGTATGGGTGTATGGTATGTATATGTATGTATTTATGTATGTATGTGTTTATTATTATGTTATATGTTATATCTATTATGTTGATTTTATGTAAATTATGTATATACATATAATAATACAAACAAACAATTCACTACAATCATTACACACAACCAATAAAATACAAACAATACAACCAATACAACAATTCAATGGTAGTTAGTTTTAGAATGATGAATTTAAATCTCTCTGCGCCGCCACAACGCCCTCCTCCTCCAACCCCATTTAATCCGGCACAACCACCCATGCGATTTAGAAATATTCCATCATCTCAGCAACAGCAACAATCTCAACCACCGCATCAAACCCTTGAACGCCAACAACAAGAAGAAACCAATTCATCCGCCAGCGCAACCGGGCGACGATTTTGGGGGCCAAGTGTGTGGTATTTATTTCACACCCTCGCACACAAAATAAAGGAAGAAGACTTCCCGTTGATGAAAGACGACTTTATGAAATTTGTGTATCGTATATGCGCCAATCTTCCGTGCCCGGAATGCGCCGAACACGCAACCGCCCATTTAAGGAAAAACAGCAAACGAAGTGTGAATACAAAAGAAGAATTAAAACGGTTTTTATTTGATTTTCACAATGAAGTGAATGCCCGCCTTAAAAAGCCGGTTATGCTGTGGGCAGAGTCAAACACAAAATACGAGGATGCCAAAACGGCGGCAGTAATCCAGTTCTTTTTTCAACGATATGGGAAAAAATCTAATGGAAACTTAAAATTGATGACGCAAAATTTTCACAGGGATATATTATTGTCGGAGTTTTCAGCGTGGGTCGCAACAAACAATACGCGGTTTGACCCTTGAAACACATACACACAAAACCCTAATAAAAAGTATTTCAAAATATATTTGATTGTAAAATGTAAATAAGTTACAATCAAAATCGTAAGAACTGTCGTCCCTGGAAGGATTTGAACCTCCGACCTACCGGTTAACAGCCGGTCGCTCTAACCACTGAGCTACAGAGACAATACAAACAGCCACCACATACTGATTTTATTTAGTATGTGGCTCATTATATTATCCAGGGGTGTCTTTAAGTCCTTTTTTGTGTAAGTGTTATACAACCTCCCTCAACCCCACTCCTTGAAAAATACCAAAAAAATACCAAAAAAATACCAAAAATAAAATCTTGAACCATATCATAACACACAAACAAACTTTGATATGCATATAACCGCCAGTGGCGTAGCCAATTTTCTTGACATCGGCGGCTCATTTGTCGGCGGAGCAGTTGGAAATGGCATGGAGGCAGCCGGAAACGGCATTGAAACTTATGAAAACATTGAAAACCACCAATACGGACCGGCGGTGTTTCACGGAGCCGAAACCATTTATCACGGTGCCGAAGCCGTGGTAGAAGGCATGGCGGGAGATTGGATATTCTAGATAAATATGAATGTTCCCATTTTTATGTTTTTTTATGTGGGATATAGTGTATAATAAATATAGGTATATACTATATCGTAATTGTAATTACACACAACACACACAATACATAACCCGCCGCAACACACGAAATCATGGCCCTTCAATTATCCGTTTCAAATATATTACAATTATTTGGCATATTTTCGCCAATATTTCTCGCATTCTTTTTGGTATTAATTTCCATTTTCAATCAAAACATAAAAGGGTTGATATATTTAGGTGGTGTCGCAATTGCCAGCATTTTAAATATATTCATACAAACTGGACTAAAAGACTATTTGCCGATATCGGACTCAGTGTTTTGTAATTTATACAATGTGTCCAGTTTGAACCCCGCCCGGTTTAACAGCATGTTTATAGCCTTCACCTTTATGTATTTGTTGATGCCGATGCTTTCAAACAACCAGGTGAATGTTTGGTTGATTGGTCTCCTGGTCGCAATGTTTGCCGTGGATGCGTACACCAATGTGTCTAATGGTTGCACGAATGTTAAAATTGGCGTTGTATTTAACGGCGTAATCGGGTTGATATTTGGTTTGATTTTTTACAGCATTATGATGCTGACTGGAAATGAATCGCTCCTTTATTTTCAAGATTTGACCAGTAATAATGTTGTGTGCAAACGCCCCAACAACCAAACCTTTAAATGTTCTGTATATAAAAACGGGCAACTTCTTGGCGACATTTAGAGCCCATACTTCCATAATTCATTCCATAATTCATTCCATAATTCATTTCATAATTCATTCCATAATTCATAAAACGATACTCATCATCTCTCGTTTTATGAAGCATATCAACTCTCCATACCCCCTCCTCCTCATCAAAACACAAAAGCAAACACTTCTTGTATTGTTTTTACCGGTCTGAACACCACTTCATTAAGCACGTCTTTGTCCTTATATTTCTCATAAAAATCATTAAAATCTTTTGTGTTGTCAAACGGAAATAAAAACTCTTTTACGCCGGCTTTCACGCCACCAAGAATCTTTAAATCCAACCCGCCTATTTTTGTGACATTTCCTTGTAAGTTTATTTCGCCCGTAATGGCAATCGTATTTTTGATGGGTTTGCGACTGAATAAACTATACATGACACAGGTAATGGCCGTTCCAGCTGACGGCCCGTCTTTCGGGGTCGCCCCCTCGGGACAATGAATATGCAGCCCCTGTGTTTTCGTGGCATCAAACCATTGTATGAGCCCCTTTTTCACGTCTTCATCCAAGAGCCCCCACGCCAATGTTTTCGCAACGGTCATGCTTTCCTTCATAACGTCGCCTTGCATTCCCGTCAATTTCAGGTCCATCATTGTTGCGCAAGGAAACCAGTACGCCTCAATGGGTATAATGCCGCCATTACCCAGCGCATTTGCCCACAACCCGTTAATAATGCCAATAGAAGGCGTCGGATGTATGCTGTGCCGATGAACTTGGTGCCGTTCTTTCAAATACTTGTCGCGTATCATTTCATTTGTTATGCATATCGGCAATTCATACTGCGGTGCCATCGCGGACACATCATAGCAATTCAGCGATTTAATGTAGTCCAAGTTGATTTCGCCGATAATTTCAAACAGTATTTCTTTCAGTTTGCGAACCCCGGGTTCGCACGTGTAATAGTCAATTATGTATATCAAATTTTCGGTAGTCAATTGAATCATATTGACCAGGCCCATCTTGGTGTAAATGTCCGGCAAAATGTGTTTCTCCGCAATCACCAATTTATCGTCCAGTGATAAATTATCAAATTTAATACGGTGAATGCGGTCCAGCAAAATTTTGTCAATGGAATCCACGTCATTATACGAAAACACAAACATCGCCTTTGACAAATCCAAATCAATGCCGTTGAAATATTTGTCTTGAAATACGTCATTTTGGGTGGGGTCAATTAAATGCGTTAATATGCCAATAATCTCTCGCCCGTGCTCCGTCTTGCTTACTTTATCTAACTCATCAATGAATATAATGGGATTCATACACTTGGTTTCCATCAATATTTCCACAATGCGCCCCCACGTTGAGCCGACATATGTGTAATTGTGGCCTTCCAACGTGCTGCCGTTGCTAGACCCGCCAATCGCAATAAAAGCAAACGGCCTAGCAACCCCGTTTTCATCCGTTAAACATTTCGCCAGTCCATTTTTGGCAAGACTGGTTTTACCTACCCCGGGCGGTCCTTCAAACCCGAAACAATACCCGGATTGTTCGCCGTTAATCCACTGCCCCAAGATGCGTTCAATATGCCGTTTTGCCCGTTTGTGGCCGTGGACTGCGGCATCCAAAATATGGTTGGCATTTGTGATGTATTGATTCACGCCAGCCCACTGGTGCTTTATTTTTTCAGCGTCATTCACCAGTCCATTTACGCGGTCGTTTATTCCCATATTTTTTTGAGAAACACCGCCGAGGTCTCCTTTACATTGTTGGCCCTCCGTTGCCGCCTGGCCAGTAAATGCCTTCATTAAATCCGCCATAACAAGGCTACACTTTTTATCAACAATGTCTATTTTTAACTTGCCGTCGTGTTGCTGATGTTGTTGCTGTTGTTGTTGCGGTTGCGGTTGCGGTTGCTGTATGCCGGCTGATTTTTCAATTAAAAAATCAAAGAACCGTTCAATTTCATTCCGCATAAATTTATGTGTTTTCCCGGAATGGCGCAAATGTTGATGCCGCAGTTTGTGCTCTTTAATGACGGCGTTGATGCTATTGATGTAATCCACCGTTACATCCCGCTTTTTTGCGTCATCCAGTATGTTTTCTTTTATTTGTTTCAATGACAGCGGAATAATGTTGTGTATGTATTTTGTTTCCACGGTTTTCAAGTGATTATATATTTCAATGTTTGTATAATTGGGGCTCGGCTTGATGTCACATTCCGGATACAATTGCGAAATGTTAATCACCATTTTTGAAAACATAATGCGAATATTTGTCATAACCGAGAGAATGGGTTCGTGTTTATATGTGCCAAACGGTATTTTAAGAAGCCCTTCCAGATATTGCCGGGCCTTTGAGCCGGAATCCTCGGATTTGGACCGTATTTCTTTCAATTTCAACATCGCCTTTTCTTTCACCGCATCGCTGGTTTTCATTAAACAGATTTGCTGTTCCAGTGGTATTTTATTGATGTCATAATTTGCCAACATTTTAGTGTATTTTATGGTTTGGTTCATTGCGTCTTTAAAATATTTTTTCATGTTCCACGGAAGACTGTCATATAATTCGCACTGTTCTTTGGTGTCAACGCTGCTGCCACTTACCACCATAACAGACCCGGGCGTTTCCACATCCGGTAATCCAGACACAAATTTAGTTGTACTGTTACTGTCATTAGATGATGATGAATTTGTATCGTCGTCTATTCCAATTCCAATGCCTGTTCCCGTGCCCGTACCTGTGCCTGTTCCTGTTCCTGTTCCTGCGCCTGTACCAAATCCGACTCCAACTCCAAGACCGCCACCGCCCCCGCATTCAATCGCACTGTCATTTGATAATATATCATACAACAAATACGCCAAGTATTGATATTCATGCGAATTATTTTTCAATAAAAGTTGTATCAATGTAGTTCGCTGTGAATATAGTTCGCTGTTCATAAATATTTTAACCAATTGCGAAATCGGCATTTGTTTAATCATCTTTAATTGCGTAATATGATATGCGTACTTGTTTGTTAAATCTCGGCATTCATACACCAACAATTCTTTAAGCGTGAGAGATTGAATGTACCGGTGATACGAGTCAATGTCCGCCCCTTCTGAAATAATTACCATATTGCTCATGGCTTTTAATGCCGCGATTTTTTGTTCAACATACGGGGAAACCACGCAATCCAGCATTATATTATCCACAATCCCGCTAACAATGAGCGTCTTTTTTTCCGCTTCATTATGAATGGCCAGTTTCATTCCGTACACCCGGGTTTTAAATGCCTTTGCGCTGCGGGATAAATCAAAACAGTCCAAGTTTTCCGACTTTTCAACAATCATTATATCATCCACGATGCGCGTTTTTTGAATGACGGATTCGTCCGTTAAATTGTTTGTGACACTGGATTGAAGCGTGGGATTGCGGCCATTTTTCCACGCAACAACTTTGTATTGAAAAGGATGGAAATATTTGTGAATAATATCAAATTTCGCCAAGTTCCATTTTGACCCCGGAGAAGTCATATTTGTTAAAAAACTTTTTCCAAAACACACAATCAACAAGTCGTCCAAATACTGAGTTCCGTATTTGCGAAACACGTCTGACAGCGCATTGTTTATCATTTGTAATTGACTTCGTATGCTTGTAAAATCCACATTGGTTTCATTGACGATTGCCTGTATTTTATGTAAATCAGAAAAACACTTTTCTAATCCAACCACGCACAAATTCATATCATTGGCGCCAACAATTTCCAAGGTCTTGTAATTTTGAATAGAAATAATGGTGCGTTGTATGACTTCTTGAAAATACCGAATGGTGGATGAAACCGGATTCACGGTTGAGCCACCCGGATTTGTGCCTCCTCCTCCGTTCATAGTTGTTCCGTTCATACTTGTTCCATTCGTACCACCATTAGCATTTGTTCCATTCGCGCCTCCGTTCATACTTGTTCCGTTCATACCACCATTAGCATTTGTGCCATTCGTACTTATTCCATTCGTACTTATTCCATTCGTACTTATTCCATTCGTACTTATTCCACTTATTCCGTTCACACCATTAGAACCCAAACTGACAAGCGGGTCCATCAATTGAAATCCATTTTTTACCAACCTTTTTTTATAATTTCTTCTTAATGACATAATTACCGTAATTACCGAATTACACAAATATAAATTACAAATAAATTAACCCCGACCTTATTTACACTATATACACAAAACAAGTTGTCCTAGATTTATATCTAATGACAAAAATGCGCGCGCCTATCAAATACAACCGACAAGTTGTATATAAATATAATCCTTTTTATATTATAAGCAACGATTATAATTCAAGGAACTAAACCGCCATCATAATCTATTATCTAATTAAAAAATCGCTATAAATATATATCAAAATGGGAATTCCAAGTTATTTTTCGTTAATAGTCCGGCAGCACAGAAACATAATCAAACCATTGACTGAACTGCCTCGCCCCCATAATTTATATATGGATTGTAATTCTATTGTGTATGATGCGGTTCGCGTTTGTCCGCCCATTATGCACGGGAAAGTCCAAGAATTTGAATCAGAACTCATTCAAATCGTGTGTCGCAAAATAGAAGAATACATTCATTTAATTAACCCAAGTGAAAAAGTGATTATTGCGTTTGACGGAGTTGCGCCCGTCGCAAAATTAAATCAGCAACGAGAGCGACGTTATAAATCTTGGTTTACAAGTATGATAGAAAAACGGTTTCAATCGCTTCAAGACAAGGTTCATAATACGAATCACAATAGCAGTAAAACCAATGTGACGGAATGGAATACCTCTTCTATCACACCTGGCACCGAATTTATGAAGAAATTAAATAGCACAATCCACACTCATTTTTCGGCTATTGCGATGGCGGCAACATATAAGGGCGCAAACACAGACACAAACGCAGACGCAGACACAGACACAAACTCTAAGACTAAGACCAATACCGCCGCTGGCCCCGGCACAAATAAAACAACCGACAACATTATTCCGTGTCAAATCATACTTTCAACCAGCGACAAATACGGTGAAGGCGAACACAAAATATATGAATTCATCCGAATGAACCCGGAGTATCATCGGGATACAACCACTGTAATATATGGCTTAGATGCGGATTTAATTATGCTGACATTAAACCACCTGCACATTGCGCCCAATCTTTACATTTATCGCGATACACCGGAATTTATTTCTTCATTGGATTCGGAATTATCAACCAGTGAAAACTACTTTTTTGACATACCATTATTTTCAAAGACACTAGAAGAACACATGCGAATAACGCTGGACCGTCCAGATGAAGAACCACACGAGTTACAACAATCACAATCTCAATCGCAATCTCAATCGCAATCGCAATCGCAACAACAACAACAACAACAACAACAACAACAACAACAACAACAACAACAACAACAACAACAACAACAACAACAAGTCCACGTTAGCGCAGTGACAGACTACATATTTATGTGTTTTATGTTGGGGAATGATTTTATGCCGCATTTTCCGTCAATGAATTTGCGGACCAACGGAATGGATATATTAATGAATGCGTATCGCGCGTGTTTTGTGAATACAAAGGAGTATTTGGTGAAACGAGTAAAAAACGATTGTCAAATTGTATGGAAAAACGTGTATAAATTCATATCAACCCTGGCAGAAGAAGAATACCACAATTTGATTATGGAACACAAATTGAGAGACAAGCAATCAAGGGGGGTAATGCATCGCACATATGGGAGCACGGTACCGCCACAAAAGCAACATCAGCAACAACAACAACAATACATAGAAAACGAGGTTGTTACGTCGGTGTCAAGCGCGGACATTATTGCAACCGACATGAAGTCGCTAATGGCCATCCCCTTAATTCAGCGCAGTATGGAGCAGTACATAAATCCCTTTTCAAAGAATTGGGAATACCGATATTATAACGCTTTGTTTGATGTAGAAATGACGGATGTGTGGGTAAAAGAAATATGTAAAAATTATTTGGAAGGGTTGGAATGGACGATGAAGTATTACACTACGGGGTGTGTGGATTGGAGATGGTCGTATCGGTTTGCGTATGCCCCCCTTTTAAAAGATTTACTTAAATACACGCCAAAAGTGGAAACCCAAATGTTGGTTCCTAAGCCCAAATCCCCCATCAAAGACATTGTGCAGTTGTGTTATGTGCTGCCGTTGGCGTCCCACCATTTATTGCCGTCGCCTATTTTGGCGAAATATTTACGACTCCAATGCCCGCACTATTACGACGAGAATTTGGAATTTAAATGGGCGTATTGTAAATATTTTTGGGAAGCACACACCGACTTGCCGTATATTAACATATCTGATTTAGAAAAAGTAGTGAATACGGCATTAGAACAATCTTCGCATACAAGCCAAGCCGGTCCCCTACCCGCAAACAAAGACGTTGTATCCGGATACAAAAAATTAAAATCCCTTCCGATTGACATAGTTCCATCACGGCGTAAAAAAATGTAGGCGTGGTTTCGTATATATTTTGATTGAAAATGTATTTGTATATGTTAGTATTACATCATATACAAATTATTATACTATCCTATCCTATCCCTATCCTAACAATGTTTCCGATGAGCATTGGGTCTAGACAAACAAGCAACACCAACGCCAATACAAATACCAACACCAACAACGCCAACACCAACGCCAACGCCAACACAACCTCCACATCAAGATTAATGCCACTTGAATTAAACCGAAATACGTTAATTGGTCTTTTGAATTACAACAGTTCAATGTCCAAGCACACGCTTTTGAAATTGTCAGCGACTTGGTGTAAGCCGTGTAAAATATTAAAGCCATACGCCATAGCCGCAACAAACAAACTGCCAACCAACATTGAATGCTACGAGATTGACGTGGACCAATCTGAGGATTTATATGCTTTATTAAAAAAACAACGAATGGTAAATGGAATACCGGTATTTTTATTTTATGAATGTGGAAATATGACGCATATTCCAAACGATTCAGTCACTGGATTAAACTATCCATCTCTTGATTCGTTTTTTGATAGGTGTAAAAACAAGGGGATTTCATTACAAAATTATATGTCTTGGAATGGGCAAAATTGATATCAAATCAAATATTTAGCCAAACACGACGATTGTATTTGGTTCTCTTCCTACACAATTCAATTTCATCCCATGAATTTTGTAGATACCCAGTATCATTATCCGGTTCTAAATCACCCGGTTTTAATTCATCAATAACCAATTCTTCTTTTTCAAATTCTTGTTTATCTTTTTTTGCTTTTTCTTGATATTTTGAAATGGATTTTGCCCATTTTTCTTTGTTTTCACTAGCAAATTGAATCGCCGCACCAAAAATATTATTTAATTTATCATTCGGTAAATTTATAAAATCAATCACGTGTTGCGCAAGGGTTTCTTTGGCGTTTGGCAACGTTTTTTCGTCATTTATTTTAATTTGTTTTTTTGATAAGTTCTCATTTGGTAAATTAAGTTCTTTTGAAGGAATTCCGTTTTTCATATGTTCATAATCTTTTTTTATTTTTTTTAAAAAGGCAATAACATCGGATATTTCCTTAAAATATTCTTTTAATACAACTTCAACTTTATCATCGCTTTCAACAAAGTTGGGGTCAAAATCATTACTTAACCGTTTTACAAAAAATGTAGCCGGTTTTTGTACGGGCAAAACTTGGACGGGTTTAATGACCTTGATATATGGTCCTTTTTCTTTTGTAATAAACACGAAAAATTCACAACACGAATTCGGGTTCGGCTTAGTAGAAGGCATATATACACGAAAACGAAACAACGCAAATGTGTCCGGGTTAATGCTGTGCGGCGAATTATTCATAATGTAACTAATCTCTCTTGCTTCATAGTACTTGTTACAAGAGACTTGAAGTTTATATTCTTTTGTCTCGCCGCCGGCCTTGTTGCGGCGGGATGTATGTTTTTTTGTCTTAGTAGTATATTTAGGACCCCCCATTTTTTTTTGGTGTCCGGATGTTAAACGAATACGGCGGGTTCTTCTGAATTTCATGGTCTTGATTGTTTTAATGGGTATTCTTGATTTGAAAAAGGACAGGCGGTATAACAGAATAAATAATATATTAGGGATAAATAACAAAGGTTGGTTATATTGTGGAGAGAAATTTTGAAATAATGGAGACACTGGATTTAAACATAGACAACTACAATCTAAATGACTTGTTAAATTTATTCAATTTACCAATGATTTTTAATGCCGACGATTTAAAACGTGCTAAACAAATGGTGCTAAAAACACATCCAGACAAATGTAATCTCTCCAAAGAGTATTTTTTATTCTTTTCAAAAGCCTACCGCATGATACATCAAATATATACAATTAGAAATCCGGCTATAAAAGAAGCGTACACGCAACGGCAAGACCGCGACTACATCTCTCCCGACGGAAAACGCAGCACGAAACTTACATACAATAACGTCATTGCACACGAAGGTTATACCGAAACATATGACCACGCCGATGATTACGACGGTTCAAAACAAATGAAAAAAATGGTGGAACGGATTATGTCCGAGAGATACCAACAAACAAATCCATCCCACCCCGGTCCCGCAGGTCAAGGGGGCGGAAAAAATAATGGCGCCATTTTCAATGAATGGTTTAATGAAAAGTTTGAGAAATTTAAAGTAAAAGACGATGAGCGAGATACGGGGTACGGAGACTGGCTGCGAAAACCAGGCACCGCCGGTAATAGAGACGGCAATAACGGCGAGGATGAGGATGAGGAGGACGGCGAATACGGCGAACACGGCGGTGAAAACATTGGTGGCGGCTGGGACGACAAAGTGCGGTATATCAATGCCAAAAAACAAGCACTGCGCAATAAATATGCGCTGATACAACACACGGCCGGAGTCGCAACATTGGATGAAGCGTGTGGTGGCTCCGGCTATGATTTAACACGGGAACGCCCCCAAGAATATTCCAGCGGGATTTTTGGAACACTGCGATACGAAGACTTGAAAAAAGCGCACACCGAATCGGTGATACCGGTCACTGATGAAGATTTCCACAACGTCAAGCAACACCGAAATATAAATGAATTACAAATGTTTAGAGATATGGCAAAACGCACATACGATTATAGCGACCAAACCGCAAAACAACAATTTGAATACCAACAACGGCAGCGGGCGGAACAGGACACCAATCGTGCCTACAATTTAATCCGGCAAGATGAAGTTGCCCGAGAGATGAGCAAACATATTAAACAAGAATTTCTTCAATTAGGATACAACAAATATTACCGATAATAAGACCGATAATAAGCCCGATTATACGACCGATACATAAGACCGATTATACGACCGATACATAAGACCGATTATACGACCGATAATAAGCCCGATTATACGACCGATAATAAGCCCGATAAGGCGCATAATAATTTCCACGCATATATTAGTTGTTATAGTTGTTCTCTAATATGCTTAAAACATCACAGATTATTAAACTATTTATCGCCTTTTTGATTTTAATGGTGCTTGGTCATTTTTACAATAAATATAAGAAGAATATTGATTCACAAGAGAGATTTAATGACCACGAAATGATTCAAAAATATTTATTGAATGAATCCACCCTTTTAAGAAACAACAAGCCCATTTTGTGGATTCACGTTGATTTTGACAAAAATGCCAGAAATTGGGAATCATTTCAAAGCCGTTCTACCACCGATTTAAATCAGCCGTACCAATATCTTACCATTCGCAGCATAATTGATAAATGCGGAAAATCATTCAATGTTTGCTTGATTGACGACGAAGCCTTTGGCAAGATTATCCCGAACTGGAAAACAGAGGTGCACAACCTGCCTCGTCCGCTTAGCACCCACATTCGTGAATTGGCATTAGCCAAAGTGTTGGCGCAATACGGCGGGTTTATTGTTCCAAGTTCGTTCATATGCGTGAAAAATATGTTTGATGTATATGACGCAACGCTGAAACAAAACCACATTATGGTGGGCGAGTTGTACGCGCGCAGCGGCGTTAGTTCTCAAACGCAATACTTTCCAAATCCGCAGTTTTTAGCGTGCCGGAAAAATGACCCTGTTATAAAGGAATACATCCAACATTTAGAAGCGAATGTGTCGCGAGACAATACCAATGAAAGCGATTTTAACGCAGAATCTGGGCGGTGGTTTTACAAGGAGTTTATGGAGAAGTCGGTAACCGATGACGGAAAGCACAAGGTTGCCATTATACCGGCGGAATTACTTGGTGCCAAAACCACCGACAACAAAGCGGTAATTGTGGATACCCTGATTCACGACCACGACGTGCATTTTTCGCCAGATATGCTTGGTATTTATATTCCCGCAAATGAAATATTAAAGCGAAATAATTTTCAGTGGTTCTCTCGCCTGTCCCCCACCCAAGTGATGGAATCAAATACGTTGATTGGTAAATATTTGCTGGGAACGTTGGCGCCATAAACCCCCCATTCAATCCGCAATAAAAAATAAACAATAAACAATAAATAATACTCACCTCACTCACCGCATCACGATGATGACGACGAGGATGTCAAGGCCGTAGATGAATGTAATATGTCCAAAACGTTGTTTGTAAACAAACTCAATTCCACTTCATTTTCGTGAATACAATAACACAAATTAATATATTTACATATGATGGAAACCAATTTGTATTTAATATGCTCACTCAATAATGCGGTGGTTTTAATGAAACTGAATAAACTATCGTAAATATCTAGCACGGAATACCCTTGGTCATATATATCATATAGTATATGGATTGCGCGCACCAATTCATTCTGTAAAGCGCAGTGAATGTATTCATTAAAATAGTGAAAACTGATATTGGAACATAACTTATTGGCGATTTCCAAATCAACGTGCATGTTTAAAATTTTAATTTTTTCAATGTAATTCACCAACAAACGGACCGACTGATTGGATATGTTTATAACAAATCTCTCTGCGTCTTCATCCATTGTTATGTTTTCGGCGGTTTTTATTTTGTTCATAATCTTGAATAAACAATCATTGTTCAATGGATTGATTTTGATGATAAAGTTCCGTGATTGAAGGCTTTCAATGGTTTTTTGTATGTTTGTGCACGACGAAATGAAGTGGACGTTGTGGCTGAATTTATCAATAAAATTGCGAAACACTTGCTGGCCTTGTTCATTTATCAAGTCAATATCGTCCAGCAACACAATTTTCTTTTTCCCGGGGATTAAGGAACATGTCTGACAAAATATTTTTACTTCATTGCGATAATAACTGATGCCTTGGTCTTTCAAACTATTTAACACAAGAATGTTTTCGGCATTGTATCCGCTGTTTCTGTAATACTCGCGAATGATGGCATTTATGATGGACGTTTTTCCTGAACCTGAATCACCGAGCAGCAGTATGTTGAGACTATTCATCTGTATCAACGAATCAATTAGTGTCACTACTTCTTCATCCAGTTGTTCAAAGTCTTTTATTTTGTGCGGCTGATATTTATTAATAAAGGGAATGGATGACATATTACAGATGACAGATGACAGACGACAGAATTGTTTTTGGTTTTTGGTTATAAGTAATTACATAAATATATTTAAGCATATCTCTCAAATATATTTATTACAATAAATGGGAACTGGAGAACCAAGTTATTATGAAATATTGGGTGTTGCTGAAAACGCCAACGAAGATGAAATCAAAAAGGCATTTCGTAAGTTGTCATTTGTTCATCACCCTGATAAAAATGGGAACACAGATGAAAGCACCCGGAAATTTCAAGACATTAACCGCGCGTATGAAACATTGTCCGACCATAATAAACGGCAAGAATATGATATGATGCGGCGTTTTGGTGGAATGGGAGGTCCGGGAATGGGAGGTCCCGGTATGGGACAAGGAATGGGAGGCCAGGGTATGCCGTTTATGTTTCACCCTGGCAATCCCGGCCCAGACATTTTTAGTATGTTATTTGGAGCGGGAATGCCCGGGTTTCAAATGCCGCAAAATCAAGGACCCAAGGTGTTTTTTCAGACATTTCCTATGAATGCCGGCGCCCCGCAACAACCGTTCTTTTTTACACACCATCCTGCGCCGGGCGGACCGCAATCCGCGCCACAACAACCACCACCGCCGCCACAACAAACACCCCCCGAAACCATAGTGAAAGCCCTGACAATCACGCTAGAACAAGCGTATAAAGGAACCACCGTTCCGATTGAAATTGAAAAACGGATGTATCACGAAAATCAAAATGTCAGCACAAAAGAAACAATACACGTTGGCGTTCCAAAAGGTATGCTGGACGGCGAAACCATTATTTTGAATAACTGCGGGCACATGAATGAAGCGGGCATACGGGGCGACGTGCACGTGGTTGTTAGCATTGCGCAACACACCATTTTCAAGCCGCAGCAATTAGACCTTGTTATGGAAAAAACGATTTCATTGAAAGATGCGTTGTGCGGGTTTCAATTTGAAATAAATCATTTGAGTGGCCGTATATATAAATTGAATAATCCGGCCGGCCACGTCATCAAACCCGGAACAATTAAAACCATTCCTGGCATGGGGATGGAACGAAACGGTGAAACAGGTTGTGTAAAAATAAAATTCAATGTTGAATTTCCAGATGCTATACCGGAAGAAAAGGCAACCAAAATAGCGGAAATTTGGACTTGATTGACATAGGGATTAGGGATTTAGGGATTTAGGGATTATAAAAACGTAAACGGAACAATAATCGGGTCAATAATTGCGGGAACCGGCCCAATCACATTGGGCGTGATATATCCCGTGGCAATAAAGCGCAAATATCGGGTCGTGTTGGTAGACAGCCCCAGACCACTTTTACATACAATGTTCACATTTCGCAATCCACCCAGTGGCGTTGACGCGGATGAAAGCGGGTCCGCGCCGCCCACCTGGCTTTCACTCAGCAGCGCAACTCCGTTTCCGTTTGTATCAAACAGCGACCACCATGCCGTGCCGCTGGCAGTAGGCGTCAAACTATTGGTATATTCATACGTATAAACATAATTCAGCGCATTTCCATTATACAACGGCAAATTGTAATTAATATTAATGTTGTACCGGGTGGTTGCGTCGTTGTATATAACAAACACACCAAAGTTCGTGAAATCGCGGGGAACATACGGAAACAAGGACGGGCGTCCAGTTACAGTGACGTTGTTGCGAGAGCGCCCCAAGTTGTTTGTAACCAATACCCGAAAGTAGTAGGTTACTTCATTGGTGAGGCCGGTTATGGTGGTGCTGACGGTTGAACCCGGACTAGGAAAATCGCTGGGGTTCTGCGGCGTATATGTGTAAAACGTGTTCCAGGTAACGTCATTGTCTTGTTCATTCGTGGTGGAGTATTGAACCGCATAACTTAGGATGGGGTGCGTGTACGGCAAATCAAATGGATTGGTGTTGTTGTTGAAGTCATTCGGGTCAATGCCGGGAATCCAGGTTAGCGTCATTACACCGTTGTCGCCGTATGGCGCAATTGACACCACGGAATGCGGAACTGCGCCGGGTGACACCATAATTGTATTGGATGGCGGGGCATTGTACAGCGTGCTGTAACCACCCTGTGAAACCACCACCTGCGGTGATATAGAAAAATAATAAATTTGCCCGTTTGTAAGTTGTGAAATGGTGAATTGATTTTTATTTATATATGCGCCACTGGTGTCCCGGGAAATTACGGCGGGTTCTGTTGTAATAGAGTGATTTAAATCGGGTAAAATCGGCCACCGGTTTACTTTGTATTCATCCACAGCCACATAAAAATCGTAAATTAAATTGGGGGTTCCATAACTCCAATGAAGCGTTATTTCACCGTCTTTTTCTACGCCGCTTAGGTCCGAGACTGGCGCACTGACTTCGGTGCCGATACGCACATTAGAGATGTCGTTAATGGTGCTTTCAATGGCGTAGTCAATTGCGTTCTTGGGGGTTACGCGAAAATAGTACAAGTATGGTGTGGCGCTGGAAGCGTCGTAATATATTAACGGGTTTTGGTCGTCGCCAATCACAAATGTGAATTTTGTTCCAGTTAAACCAGCCGACCGAAGCGGGGCAATGCCCGTGATAGAGTAAGACCGCACATTTAAGGTGAAAAACCCTTGCCCCGAATTTCCGAGGTCCGAGCACACAATTTCTAGATACATCCGATTTGTAAAAGTAACATACCGATTTGGCGTAATTGGCCAACGGTATGTTGTGTCTGCCGATGACACGTCGTAGGTGCCGCTAACATCAAACAACAGCGGGCCGCCTGAATTGTCCAAATGCCCTTTAAACCGCAGAATGGTTTGCCGTGTAATCCCACCAAGGTTGTATCCCTTCCACGTAAATCCAATGTACGACGCATCAAATTCGTTTGTGAATAGATTGCTGGTATAAGTGTAGGTTACGCCGGTTTGCACGATTTCCGCAATGGGAACATATGACGGGTCTGCTAGTGACAATGACTCAATTGGCGCCGGGGGCAAAATGTTCTGCGGATTTCCGCTTGCGTCAATTACCAGTGGGTGCACGTTCCGAAATCCAATGTCGTAATTGGATTTATATTCAACGGCGTAATCTAGAATGGGGTATCCGTTGTCGGTTTGCGGCACACGCCAAACCAAACGCCCGGAGTTATTGCCTACAATAATACCAATATCACGAATTGGTCCAGGGATGTTGCCGACAATAACATTCTGTATGTCGCTGAATTCGCCGGTGCCCAAGTCATTCACCGCCGCCATTTTCACATAATACCGTTTTCCGCTGTTCAGCGGATAGGACGGCGAGGTGGGACTGGTTCCGGCGATTTGATAATTGGTTATGATGTATCCAAAGGTGCTGACATCAGCAACGCTTTTTGTAATATCACGAAACTGATTAAACACAATTTGCGAGGTTGGCAACACGGGGGTGTAATTGGTCAATGACAACCATTGTCCCGAAACATCTTCGCAATACGAAAAAATATAGGAAGTAATGTCATACCCGCCGCTTGCCGGCGGGTTCCATAACACGGATATGCCGTTGGCATCACGAGACACAACCAGCACACTCGCATATAAATTTTCAATTGAAGCACCAATTTTATAGGGAACGCGCCCGCACTTCTTTGTAATAAAGTTTGAAAAAGAGGTAATACCAAACCGGTTTTGGCTTGCGACCCGAAGGTTGTATATGCGACCATCCGTTAAACCGGTTACCACAAATGATGAATCCAGCACTTCACCCGTATTTAATGGCATGTATTGCGTGTTTGTGGCAACATTTGTGCCGATTCCCAGTGTCGTATTGTCAAAAATATACGGGACTGGCGGCGACAGCGTGGATTTTTTCATAACAATTGTCAGCGGGCGTCTATACCCGGCATACAATCCGCTGGTTTCGGTTATGCCGTCTGGGAAAAACGAAAACTGAAAATACAGGCGATTTGCGGTTGTAAATGACAGGGCGGAAACCGCGAAATTGTCTGACATGTCCACATATTGAACGCCGCTTATGTCTTTGTACGGCAATCCGGAATTAATGTCGTATGTGCGGGTCGTGTTCAATAAAACCGCGCCTGCCGTGTTGTCCAGCGTCACTTTAACATTCAATGTCACCGTGAAGGCAAAACTTTGGTTGTAAATGCCGTCATTGTAGTTGGGGTCGGCCATGGTTCCGCCATACCGCCACGCCAAATTCAGGTTGCCGCCATAAGTTGTTTCAAATGAATTTGTCATTGTCGTCAAGTATGTGTTGTATGCGGAATTTTGTAGGATTAACGGAAACCCGTTTGTGTCCCCTAATCCAGCCGGTTTTGAAGTGAATGCCTGAGAAATGGGAACCGGCGGTTTTACGGAATACGTTACCCAGTTGGTAAGCACATTTCCCAAATCATCGGTGCGCTGTTGCTGTATAAAATTATTGATAATGGGGTAACCACCCCGGTCGTATAAACTCTGGGTTGGCCATATCAATGAAATACGCGAAGACACGCCCACAATTGCGTATTGTGGTAACAGTGTAATGACATTGGGCAAACGCCCGGGTGTAATATACAGGCTGTTTGACGGGTCGTTGTATATGGTGGCGCTGGTAGAACCGATGATGTTAGTGGCATACACCTGGATTTTATACTGCGTGCCGTTTAACAGACTGCCAATTGTATATGTATAAACCACGGGCGATGTCGTAAAATAGACATATGCGCTATCGGGGTCACTGTTCGGTTTATACCGCACCGTGTATTTCAACAAAGAATTGGAACCTATAAAGGTTGGCGCCCCCCACGTAACTACGGTTGTTCCATCACCAATTGTCCCCGCAAGATTTGTAACACCGGAGGGAACATCACCTACCGGTAGGGGAGAAACCGTGTATGAATTTCGGCCATTGGATGCGTCAATCACAAACGCGCCGCTGATGTCGCCAATGCGCGTGTCATATGTCACCGGTGCCACCCGGAAGATGTAATATTTTCCATTTACCAACCCAGAAATGTTATAATTTAGCACGGGGTTTAATGTGTAAAATGACACAATCGCGGTGGTCAAGGTATTCCACATATTTTCCGTGACAATGACGCTGGTGATGTCTTGGCCGTAAGGAATAGAGAGATTGTATTCGCGATATTCTATGAAATAATAGCGAATGGGCAAGCCTCCGGTTTCGGCGGGATAGGTGGGCGGAACCCACTGCAACACAATGCGTTCCGAAAATGTCGTGCCTTGGACGCTCACCACCGAAAATGGCCGACTTACCGGAATGACCGTATTGGACGCAAAATTCGGCGCCAATCCCAAAATATTGCGGGGTTTTACTTTAAACAAGTATTCTACACCATTTACCAAGCCGGATATGTCAATTGTGGTGGTTTGTACATTGATATAGGAGGCGTCCACCACATTCATTCCACCGGACGAATCCAGGTTATAACGATACACGTCATATCCTAAAATGGGATAACCGCCATTGAATTCGGGATAACTAAAATTCCACGGGTCGTTCGCGTTTGAAAGGGTGGAATACCACCCCCACCCCACTTTGGCGCTCATATTTCCGCGCAGCGTATTTACATAATCCAATGTTTTTGGAACACTGCCGGGATATCCCGTCGCCAGCGCATAATTGTTTGTGTAATTCCCTTCTCCGTATTCATTTATCGCGGCGTATCGCAAAAAGTAGTTTGTTCCGTTTAATATTCCATACGAAATGTCAATGCTGCGAACGCTGGCGTCCACAACAATTGCTGGAAACATATTCCATTTATTTGCGCCGGACAAGTCGTTGGTGTATTGTATTTTATACCCAGTTATGCCGCTGATGTCAATGCCGCTGATGTCAAAATTGTATTGCCCCCACGAAAATGTAAGAAGGCGGTTATTGGACACCACGCCTTCTATGTTGCCGGTTATAACGCCGCTAGGGTCTGGCGGGAAATACGGCGGAATGCCAATGGAATGAACAAATCCCGACCCGTATAATCCGATGCCTCGCGAGTTTATTGCGGCGATATTAAACACATAGGATTGCCCCAAGGTTAAGCCCACTATTTTGTAATACGGGTACGTGGGCGGGATTGTGACCGGCGGCGGCGAAATATTAACATAGGTGTAAGAAGCATCCGGCGCGGCGATTTGCTTGTATTTAATTCTATATGTGGTGATGGGGTACCCGTTGTCGTTTGGAGCCGTCCATTGAAGTGCGATGGACGACGCATCCAAAAAGGTGTTGCCGCTGTATATGGAGGTTATGTCATATATAATGCCGGGGACATCGCCGGGCACGCCGGACGCAACATCCGAATACGGACCGGGACTGTATCCATTCACGGCACTAATCATGAAATCATAGCCCACGCCATTCATCAAGTTTGGTATGGTTAGTGTGTTAAATCCGGCGGTTCCATAATTGGTGAAAAGACTAAACGGCTCGGTGGTCCGCTTCCATTTTATGTTATAATACAGGATGGGATTCACGGAGCGAGGGATGCCCCACGTGAGTGTTAAACTGCCGGGTTGGACCGTGACGACGACATTGATTACTTTTGACGGAGGAGCAAGCGCTAAAATGCCGCCACATTTTTGTGCCACCCCCGTGTTTGTGGAAATTGGTGGCGGTGTTGTCATTTTACTTACAATATTATAATATATTTTGCCTTTTGATGCGATTGGTATATAGTGTTATTATGATATCGGCGGGGGGTCGGCGGGTATATATTATAATACAACATTTGTTTTCGTGTTTTAACTAATTCTTTTACTGGCAATAGAAGCGGAAACCAAATAGATGGAGTTTTCAGTAACAACAATGTATTCGCCTTCTACTTTGTAAATCTTGGAAACGGGGCTGGTGTATTCTTCTTCGCTTTTAACCAGCAGTTTTTCCTTGTTGTCACGAACACCGATGACAACAGTGTTATCCAGGGATGCGGACCAATAATCCATCATAATGGGCTTGTCTTCAACCACGGCACGGTTGGCGGCGTGTTGAAGGCACACCGCAGATGGCAAGCGAAATGTGGAGGAATCTCCGGCTGAACCAGCATTACTAGACATCTTTATTTATTAGTTTTGTAAATATTATAGATATGTCATCATATAAATCTTTAAGTCTTTTTGATTTACTTATATATCCAAATCCCAACAATATCCAAATCTAACCATCTATCCAAATACCAACAATATCCAAATCTAACCAACATAAATAAAATAAAATAATTATAATGTAAGAAAGAACCTTATTTTAATTTTTTTATTTTAACAAGAAAACAAAGAAAACAAAGAAAACAAGAAGCATGACAAAAAAAACAAAATCACCGCCATCAAGTCCAAATATAATTCCAATTCCAGGCCCGCCGCCAGCAAATAAATACAATGAAAAGACCGCCAACGCATTAAAAGTGAATCTGGAAAAAATAGAAATGTATAAACCACACATAAATGAAGAAGTATCCACAATATTTGTGCGGTACGTGTATGTAATCAATGAATACTTTGCACACGCAATCAAGTCATTCAATGACGAAGATTCCCAGTTATACAACCTTCAATCACAAGATTATCAATATATTTTATTTAACGGGTTTAACGCAATCACCACAATATTTAAATTACTGCTGTTATACACCCGAAACCTAGATATGGTGACATTACATTCACAAAAATCGGTGTATTATTATATTGAATTTCTAGGGCAAATCATTAATATGCACAATCAGTTTTTGAAATTAACGCCGAAAGATGCGGTGGTGTTTATGTATAAAAAAACAATATTTAAAATACCGAACGAATATAAACGGGGCTTCATAGAAAATGAAGCCGATTGTTCAAAATTAAAAAGATTGGACCTTTTTATCATGCAATACTCCACCGTGGTCTACGAAGAACTTACCAATCGTCATTTTTATTTTAATACCAGCAATTATTGTGCCGAAAAGAATGAAGCGTTTTTAAAGAATATTAATAGTATTGTATATCGTTTGCAATTATAACGCCAGCCTTTGCAATTATATTTCCTCGCTGTACCCACCATCATCTTGGTCGCCATAGTCATCGCCCGTTCCTTGGATGGTTATGTATCGTGTTCTCAATTTTGGGTTCTTTTTCTTTGCCATCAGCAAGTCATTCGCGGTTGGCAGGATACCAATCCGGCTGTATTCATTTTCAAGAACCAACCGAATAAATCCGTATATTTCGTTTAATATTTTTTCATTACATTTCCCCACAATCAAGATGCTTCCAGTGCGAAACACCATAAATGAAATTTCATAATATTTTGTGCGGGGGTCAACCGGTTGCTGGCCGTTTTGCGCCGGCGTTCCTTCCAGGTCGGGAACGTAATAGAACTTGCACTGTATTCCTGGATACGAGCACGCATCATAATTGCTATTGATACGATATTCATACTTCAAAATATCAAATAGTTTGTCTCGATTAATGTAAAACCCGCAATTGAAATTGGAATTGATAAGAACGGTTTCGCACTTATTTTTTACATAATCTAAATCGTTGCCCAAATAGGGGCGCATTATGGAAACTAAGTGATTTAATACTGTGGTTAAAACCGCGTCATCTTGAATACCCGGTATCTCCAATTTTCCGGTATTAAACACCTTGATGTGCATTTCTTTGTATGCGTTTTCGGCAGTGATATCTTTAATGCGCATAATCAAGACAAAACAATTGAAGAACGCCCTCTTTTTTTTACAATGATGACTCATGATGTCCTTTTTACATAACCCAACTGTTATTTTGTGCTGATACTTCTGTTTTTCGGGGTTGTCAATGTGTTCAATGACCTGGTCTTCGTAATATGGTTCGGATTTAAGCCGCTCTTGAATGCTTCGTAGTTCATTAATGTCTGTTGTGTGGAATTTTATTTGTTTCTTGATTATGCCTTCTTTGCGCGTAGAATACGGCATAATCGGAATAGACCAAAACACATTCTTAATATCAATTGCTTTGTTTAAGTATGATATTTTCGTTTTTGTTGAAATGTAAATTGGGCCACATTTTGGAACAAGTGTAGGTTGGTCGTGGTTTAGTTTGTCCGTGTGGTTTAAGTTGTCCGTTTGGTTTAATTTGTCCGTGTGGTTTAATTTGTCCGTTTGTCCTAGGTTATTGGCTTGGTCTTGGGCTTGGTTTTGGTTTAATTTGTCCGTTTGGTTTAATTTGTCCGTTAGGGTTAGTTTGTCCATTTGTCCTATATCGTGGTCGGTTAGCGTAAAAGCCCGCGGTTCTTCGTCAAGAAATGTATATGTTTTACGATGTTGTTTCTTGGATATGCAAGTTTTTTTGATGGGCCCTTGAATTTGAGGTAATTGCAGTAGTTTTTGAGTGTTTGGATTGACGGCGTCTTCGTTGTATTTATTATACTCGTCTTGGTCTTGTTGTTCGCAGCCAAATATATCATCCGGTTCTTCATCGTCATTTTTAGCCATAAATGACAGCCACGCATTGTCAAGGTCAAAGGTGACTGGTGCCGCAGCATATACGGTAGTTGTGCCATCATTGCCTCCATTGGCACAACTATCTTGTGATTTATACATTTTTCGGGATTTTGTTAGAGTCGGGGTCGTCGTGTGGGTATGTGTAATCTGTGCCTGGGTCTTGGTTTTAGGAATCATATTTTTTTTTTCAACAACACTTGTAATTATTTCCATTTAGAGCAATACTAAATAGGTCTTTCTTAATTGACTATGCTATCCCTTCTTTAAGTTGTTTTTATTTCAATATTTTCTATTTATATATAAAGGTTTCTATACCCAAATACAAAAAAACAAATATTTATAAATGTATTCAGCACATCCCCATCATACTTGTAGGAAAATGACAATGACTGTTCCCACTTATAACAACAGCATCATGTATGACCCTACCGACCCCGCAGTTCATGATTACATTGATTATCATTCCTATAAAAATAAAACAAACAAGCCGAAAAACACCCTTGAAATTGGGTCAGATGAAAATGACGAAAATAAGAATGATAAACAGTATGAATTAATGCGCAGCATGTTTGACCCGATGAAAGAATCGCCGCCCAACACATTTATGAATAAGTTAGAAACCAGATTTAAATCGTATCACCAAAAACAATCGCCGTCGCTATCAAATGATTATATGTTTCATATGATTTCGCCCATCAACTAGGCATTAGGCATTAGGCATTAGGTATTAGGTATTAGGTATTAGGTATTAGGCACTACGCATTAGGCAGGCACCGAAGAAAACACGGTTTGAAACTTGTAAATAATATATTTAAGAACATATATGGTATTTGGGTCTTGTAGATGCATGACATTTTCCACACATTTTAATAAGTTACGCGTCACCAATTCAGGTCTTTTGCGAATAATGTAATTGAGATAATTCTTGATTATATTTTTTTGTTCAATGTTGTATTTTAAACTGGTTTCATTAATGAAGTCATATGGGGATATTGAGGATATGGTTGTGGTTTTTGAGGATTTTGTTTTTTTTGACGCGGAGGATGA
>JACCDQ010710644.1_pt1 | contig 38525 bp, 31 predicted proteins | sample 7446031 | NCBI WGS metagenome assembly JACCDQ01 (sample SAMN15323442, study PRJNA562643) | freshwater metagenome | isolation source: river surface water | place: USA:Blue River Watershed | collected 2017-08-17 | reverse complement strand
GGCACACAGGCTCACAGGCTCACAGGCTCACAGGCTCACAGGCTCACAGGCTCACAGGCTCACAGGCTCACAGGCTCACAGGCTCACAGGCGCCCACAAAAACGATTATCGATTTCCCGCACGCTTGTTCGGCTCGACAATCCCATACCGTTCCATCCAGCGATAGATCGTTGCCCGGCTGATTCCCAGGCTCAGTGAGGTCGCTTTGATCTGCCATTGGTGATGTTCTAGCGCCTGAATCAACTCGCGCGCCTCTTGCGTCACTGGTTTAGCCCTGGTCAGATCGTTGTGCGGACGAGCGTCTGTAGACCGGACGGTGGTTCGCATGTCGTGCAGTTCGTGCTCTGGCATCCGCCGGTATACCTCAGCTGGAAAGTCATTTAGCCCGATCGCGTGTTCCGCCACCGACACGGCATAGCGGATGGCATAGTCCAGCTGGCGAATATTGCCAGGCCACGGCAATTCGGCAAGCTTGTCGACCAGGTCGGCTTCAATGATTAAGCTCGGGTTGAGTAAATCAATGGCTTTCATCAGCATCTTGCGGATCAGCTGAGCCTTGTCGGTACGCTCGCGTAATGACGGTAATTCAAAGACGGCGCCATAGATTCGATAAAACAGATCCTCACGAAAACTGCCGGCGGCCACCATATCGGACAGGTTCTTGTGTGTTGCGCAGATTAAGCGGAAATCGACAGGAATCGGCGTGGTGCTGCCCAGGGGTATCACCTCGCGCTGCGCAATCACGCGTAATAATCGAGACTGCATGTTCAGAGGCATGTCGCCAATTTCATCGAGGAAGAGTGTGCCGCCCCGGGCTTCGAGAATCTTTCCGCGCGAGCCACCTTTGCGCGAGCCGGTAAAAGAACCATCTTTGTAGCCGAATAATTCACTTTCAATCAGTGGCTCAGGCAAGGACGAGCAGTCCACCGCAATAAACGGTTTGTCGCGGCGATCGCTTGCCCGGTGAAATGCGTGAGCGAACATCTCTTTTCCGCATCCGGTTTCGCCGAGCACGAGGATGGGAAGGTCATTGCGCAATACGCGCGGCACGGTAGCAGCGAGCTTGCGAAAAGTCGTATCTTCACCTGCAAGATTCTGCAATTCGCTCAACGGCGAGCTGACGGCGCTGATCTCGGCCGAGGTATTTGTCGAAGTATTTGTCGAAGTATTTGTCGAAGTATTTGTCGAAGTATTGGCCGGCGTCGCTGCTGACGTGTATCGGTTCCTCCCCGGCATGGACACAATACGCAGTGACGACAGGTCGACACGGGCATACAGCGGCGCACTACGCCCGGCCGGGAAGATTTTAGTCACGCCACAATTCAGCCGCGAATAAAGGCGAAGAAACTGTTGCGCATGCATGCCGAGGCAATCGTCAATCTGCCCTTGGCCTGCATAATTACCCAACTCGGGAATCAAACGGATCGCCGCCTTGCTGACGGCCTCAATATAGCCGTCCTCGCGCATCAGGAAAAACGCATCGCTCGCGCCATGAGCGACCAGTGCACTTTCATACAAATAGACCAGCACGGGATCGTTGCGCTTGTCCGAGAGGATGAGCTTATTTTCGATGGATTCAGCGGCCATCTTTGCCAACTGAAGTACGAGCAACTGGCTGCGCTTGTCCTCATGTGAGCTGAGTGCCGACACGTCCAGCACGGCAAGCATGCTACCGTCGGGCCCATCGATCGGAACGGCAGTGCAGGTGAGCTTTTCGTGAACGGCGAGGAAATGCTCTTTCTGATGAACGGTCAAAGCCTTGTGGTCGGCAATACACATGCCAATGCCGCAGGTGCCCTCAACCGATTCCGCGTAGACACGGCCGAGTTCAAGACCACCCAAGGTAAGCTCCCTGTCCATCAGAGGATTGCGGAGCATCGACAGGCAGCTGCCTGTCATGTCGGCCATCATCACGACATAGCCTGCATCTTTAATACGGCCGTACAGCGCAATTATCTCCGGCTCAGCCACGGACATCAGCCAGTCAAGTTGCTCAAGCTGCCGACGTAGTTCCGGCGAGGTCAGTACATGAGGACTGTTCGGCCTGAACCGGTCGAGGCGATGCTGCATGGCTGAACGCCGCCACGAATCCCAGATTGCGGGTTCGATCCTGGATTTACTCTTGGTGAGATGATCGCCAGGCCGCTGAAAATCAATGGTATCCACCGCCATCGCACTCTCCTGAACATTTTTATTCCGCCGGAGCGAGTGCAGCCCCGATCGATTTTTCTGTCAGATCTGATTTATGCGGCGATCGCTGCATAAACTCTTTTCGTTCGTCTCGTCGCCAAGTTAACCACAAATACTTTCGGTTGGGTATACGTTAATTCTTGGTATCACCAACGGGCTAGGGTGATGCGACAGATGTCTCACATGAGACAAGCAGGCGGGAACACTTGTTTCAAATAGCTTGTTATTCATTTCAGCGTTCACCCAAATTTTCAAGCGCTCGATTGGCTCACCGTGAGTCGTGGAAGTCGTGGCTGAGGCCTGTCGAGATTCCTGTCGTGGTACAGCTTTTGCTATCCAGAATTTCAAACGCGCATAAGTATTCCGAAAAATTCTGGGTCTTGAAAAGCAGGCTCGCTTATTGAGCCAGCGTGCTGTCCATAATCGCTACAAGCTTGAACGAATGACCGCTGATAAAGCGAAAATGCCGTCAGCGAATCGTGATGCCAGACCTGTTGGGCTAATGAAATTTGTATGCATTTCAGAGTAAACGTCTCTCCTAAATATCGAAGCTTCAAGGCTTAATGCCATTGTTTGCGGGCGGAAACTGCCGCCAATTTTTAGAAAAGGTCATATGGACCAAGCGAATAAGCAGGGTTTTCGGATGGCGAAGAGGATGTATCCGACCAATTTTTTGATGGGGCTGGAGAGCCGCCTGCTGGCGGAAATTGGCATGAACTCCAACATGGAGCTAATGGTTCTCTCGGCAATTCGCTGCATCAGCCTCGACAGCGACAGCGATGTGGTTGTCGGAGTCTCATACAAAGAGATCAAATTATCCGTCGACTGTTCGCATGAGAACTTGTCGAAGTCATTGAAACAGCTTGAAGCCAAAGGCTTGCTGTTGCGGCGTCAGGATCATCATGACCGGCGTGTCATCCGCTATCAAATGACCGAAGGTGCGTGGAAATTAATCAGTGCTGCAGACAATTTTATTTCACAAGAGATCATGCGCTTCATGGTCGATGGCCTGTATGCAGGCTAAATCTCGTTGCAATAATTACATTTTGCTATTTCTTCGAAGCAAATTATGGCCGGCAGTTTTATTTCCGCGAGGTAATATATATATTATTCATTACTATTTATCCTGATTGGTTTTGGCGTCACTTTCTTCGGCCGCTGCCTGTGTTGCTCATTTGGGCGGCCCCGCTCAAGCGTTGGTGGTCGAGTCAGACAGTTTCTGTGCCGAAAGTCAGGTTGAGTGACGCCGGTCGACGGTGATCCATCAATATCCATCGATAAATCAGCATGACCTTGCAAAAGGGCGGGCGTATCTGGCAGCTCGGATAGGCCCTCGTCTCGTCGCTTTCCTATAAAAAAGATAATAAATTCAGAGAAATACTTCGGATCCGAAGTTAAAGATATAAAATCTATATTTATTTAATCGATAACTGTGATCAAATCGGCACTATTTGATCTAACCTTGGAGTCGAAATGGCAGAAGCGCATCCGCCGCATTTATTAGGAATGTATGCCACGGCAATGACAGCGCTACTGATCATTGCGCTGCTCCCCATCGCGAAACGCGCCGGTTTAATTGACAAGCCATCTGGCCGGAAAATGCATGCTCAGCCCACATCGCTGGTCGGCGGTTTGGCTATGCTGATTACCTTCATTGTGATCATTGCGATGGCGCCGCTTGAGCACATGATTTCAGACAAGCGCCTTTACTTCCTGGTCAGCCTGGGACTCCTGATGCTGTTCGGTTTGCTTGATGATTATTTCCAGGTGTCGCACCGACTGTCGTTTGCCGTGCAAATCATCGCCGTGCTGATTGCGGCAATCGGCGGCATGACGCAGTTGAGTTCACTCGGTGACTTGTTGGGCTATGGGCCGGTATGGCTCGGTGGCGCGAGTCTGGCATTTACCGTGTTCGCGGTGGTCGGCGTCATCAACGCCATTAACATGGCAGACGGAGTGGATGGTCTTGCCGGATGTCTGGCACTGAACTCGGTGTTGTGGATGGCACTGCTCGCTCACTGGTCGGAGCGCCCGACGCTGTTTGTATTACTGGTCGTGATGGCAGGCGTGCTTCTGGGCTTTCTTCTTTTTAACCTGCGCTTTCCGCTCATCAAGCAAGCCCTGGTATTCATGGGTAATGCGGGTAGTTTGCCGCTGGGATTCAGCCTCGGCTGGTTTGCCGTGGAAATGGCGGGGCAACATCATTTGCCCGTCTACCCGATCACCATGGTGTACGTCATCGGTATGCCGTTGCTGGATTCGGTCCGGGTCATTATCGAGCGCTTGCTCAAGGGGCGCAGCCCGTTCGCTGCAGATCGTCTGCATCTGCATCACAAACTGCTTGACCTGGGATTTACCGTGAACCAGACGGTCGCCTTCAAATTCCTGCTGTCGTTCGTCCTGGCCGGTGTCGGTGTTATCGGCTGGCATTACGGATGGACAGAGTTTGCGCTCTTCATCGGGATCATCGTGATTTTCTTCGTCTACCTGGTCGTCGTGCTTTGCTTCATGCAGCCGGAGCAGCGATTCCGGGGATCGCGTGCCCGCTGAAAGAGTGCGCCTGCAGGCGCTGTGTCAGGAAACCGAGGCAGAAACGGAGTACCAAAAATTTGATCGACCTACACAACCACATCCTGCCTGGCATTGACGACGGATCGCCTGATCTGGAACACTCACTCGCGATGGCGATGATGGCCGTCAACGACGGGATCACCGCTCTCGCTTGCACCCCGCATATCTATCCTGGTGTTTATAATAACGATACAAATTCCATCAATGCAGCGACAGAAAAACTGGCAGTTGCATTGCGACAGGAAGGCATTGAACTAAAGTTACATTTCGCCGCCGACGCGCATCTGGTACCTAACATGATTGAGCGGCTGCACGATGGCACGATACCGACGTTTAATGGCGGGCGTTATTTTCTGCTCGAGTTTCCTCACCATGGCAGATTGCCCAACTATCGTCAGTATGTGTTCAATCTGCTGGCTGCAGGTTATGTGCCGTTGATTACGCATCCCGAGCGATTGCATTGGATGGACGATTCGGCCTACCAGGAGATGCTCGAGATGGCCAAAGGAGGCGCGTGGATGCAGGTGACCGCGGGTAGTGTTCTCGGGCATTTCGGCAAGCGGGCAAAGTACTGGGCAATGCGAATGCTGGACGACGGTGTCGTGCATGTGCTGGCTACCGATGCGCACAACGCGACGGGCCGCGCACCGAAACTGGCGCAGGCAGTGCATGAAGCATCGCTCCGGGTAGGCAAAGAAGAGGCGATGCGCCAGGTGCTGGATCGCCCGCGAGCCGTATTGGATAACGCGCCGCCGGCCAGCGTGCCGCCGGTACCCGCATTCAGCGCGGCTGACGCGCCGTCTGCAAGCCGGCCTGCGCTGGTCCGCATCGGCGACAAGTTCAGGCGCTGGATGGGCCGACTGAATGGATGATTGCAATGGGTGGGCGCACGCACTGCAAGTACCGGAGCGAGCTTATGCGTTCGAATGACATGAATCACGGCAACAGCCATGCGCACGTCAGGATCTGGACTGGCCTGGCGCTACTTGCCTCGCTATGGGTCATGGTTGCCAACGTCCTCGCGGCCGACCGGCCCGGCATGGCGTCGACGCTGGCTGCGCCAACGCCACAGCTGCAGGTCTACAACATGACCAGCACCGAAGGTTTGTCCGTCGCCGAGCAGGGCGACATGGCGGATTACAAGATCGGTCCGTCCAACCTGCTGGAGGTGAAAGTCAAGCAAGATCCGGCGTTCGATCGCTTGCTGCGCGTCGATGGCCGCGGCGAGATCACCCTGCCGCTGATTGGCGTGATCCGCGTCGCCAGTCTCACATCGAAGCAGGTCGAGGTCGAGATTGCAGCGCGTCTGAAAGATAAATACATCCGTGACCCGGACGTCATCGTCTTTATCCGTGAATTCACCCAGGTGAAATTTGTCGTCCAGGGCTCCGTACTTCGGCCGGGTATCTACAACACACCCGGAAACGTGTCGCTGCTCGAAGCGCTGGCCATGGCCGGTGGACCGAATGAACGCGCCGAAGTCACCAACGTGAAAATCGTACGCGCGAGTCGGGTGCGCGAGGCCAATGCCATCAATGACGCCGAGGTTTACAACCTCGACCAGATCCGTGCGGGCGAGCAGCAGGACACCAAGATCCTCACCGGCGACAATGTGTTTGTCGAGGAAGCCATACCGATCATCATCGAAGGCGCGGTCCAGCGTCCCGGCATCATCTACCCACGCAGCACGACCACGCTGATGCAGCTGGTGTCGATGGCAGGTGGTCTGCGCGAGCTCGGCGATGGCACCAGCGTCAAGGTGTACTCGCCCAACGGCAGCAGCAGCAAGCTTCAGAAAACCTACAACCTCGAGAAGATCCGCGAGGGCAAAGAGACCGATCCTTTGCTCAAGCCTGGCTATGTGGTGGTGGTCGAAGAAGCGGGGGGTAGGGCGCTGCTCTACGGTATCGGACGCTTTTTCCAGAGCATTGTCCGCTTTGCGCCTATCCCTCTCAATTAAAACAAGCAGACCCGAAAAAACAGGGCTCCGACACGATGAACGATTCTCCACTGGCCCCGGCCGGCCAGCCGCCTGAAAGCTCGCGCGCGCTCGCGATGGCCGCTGGCGATGGCGCGCTCAGCACCTATGTGCAGCCAGCGACAGGCAACGCAGCCGCCGACGATGACGACATCAATCTGCGCGAATACTGGCAGGTACTGGTCAAGCGCAAATGGACCGTCATTGGCCTGCTGTTCCTCGCGCTAGCTATCTCCGTCGTCATCAGTGTGCTGACCACGCCGGTCTACCGCGCTGTCACCGTGATCCAGATTGATCGCGAGCCCGTCAAGGTGGTCGACTTCAAGGATCTGACGCCTAACGATACTGCCGGCCCCGACTATTACCAGACCCAGTACGAACTGCTGAAGAGTCGCTCACTTGCCGAGCGCGTCGTCGGCGATCTCAATCTCACGCGCCAGCCGGAGCAGGCCGAGGGGCGCGACACAAGCGTCATGAGTTGGGTATCGGAGCTGGTCGACGGCCGCAGTTCCCCCAAGGCCCCCGCGCAGAAGCAGGTCACGGCAGCGCAGGAGGAAGAGGACAGGATCGCCCGCGCGCAGGGCCTGCTGAGTTCGCTGACCATCGAGCCCGTGCGTAACTCGCGTCTGGTACGGCTGAGTTTCGACAGCACCGACCCGACCACCGCGGCCACGATCGTCAATGCCTTTGCGCAGAACTACGTCAACCTGAATCTGGAACGCCGCTACGAGGCCACCGCCTACGCGAAGACCTTCCTCGAAGAGCGGCTCGCGCAGGTAAAAATCCGCCTCGAAGAAGCCGAGCAAAAGATGCTCGAATATGCGCGCGACTACGACATTGTCGGGCTCAGTGGCGAGAAGGGCGGCACGACCGCATCCCGCAACCTCGAAGATTTCAACTCGGCGCTGGCCGAAGCACAGCAGGCACGCATCAAGGCCGAAGCGCTGTACACCCAGTTAAAAGCGGCCAGCGGAGGCAGCCTGCCGCAAGTGCTCGAAAGCCGCATCATCTCCACCTTGCGTGACAACCGGGTGCGGCTCGAGACCGAGTATCAGGATAAATCCAATACCTATCTGCCCGCCCACCCGATCATGGTCGATCTGCAGGACCGGATCAAAGAAGTCGAAAAGCAGATCGCCAAGGAAAAGAAAGTCATTGCTGATTCCATCCGCGCCGATTACGAAGCTGCCGTCGCGCGTGAATCGCTGATCCGCAAGAAATTCCAGGACAGCAAAAAGGAAGTCAACACACTGCAGACCGCCAGCATTCAGTACAACATCCTCAAGCGCGAAGCCGACACCAACCGGACGCTGTACGAAGGCTTGCTGCAACGCTATCGCGAAGTCGGCGTGGATGCCGGCGTCGGCTCGAACAATATCTTTGTCGTCGACAAGGCGCAGGCGCCGAAAGATGCCTACAAACCTGACTACCGAAAAAACCTGCTGATTGGTCTTTTCCTGGGACTCATCGCCGGTATCGGCATGGCCTTCCTGTTCGAGCATCTCGACGACACCTACAAGCGTCCGGCCGAACTCGAAGCGCAGCTCGGCCTGTCCGTGGTGGGCATGATTCCCGAGGCCGATGAAATGATGAAAGGCATGAGCCTGATCCAGCTGTCGATCGAGCAGCCGCGCTCCGGCATCGTCGAATCCTACCGATCGGTACGAACGGCCCTGCAGTTCGCCGGCGAGCATGGCGCGCCGAAGGTACTTGCGCTTACCAGCTCGCAGAAAGGCGAGGGCAAGACCACCAGTTCAGTGGGCATTGGCATCCAGTTTGCGCAGTTCGGCAGCCGCGTGCTGATCATTGACGCCGACATGCGCAACCCGTCATTGCACAAAGCTCTGTCCGGCAACAACGAAGCCGGCCTGACCAATGTGCTGGCCGGTGGCGCGCAGCCATCCGATGTCACGCAGAGCACCGCCGTACCGAATCTGTATTTCATGCCGAGCGGACCGCTGCCGCCCAACCCGGCCGAGCTGCTGGCCAGCGACACGATGAAAGACTTGCTCAAGCTCGCCCGCGAGAAGTTCGACTACGTGATCATCGACAGTCCGCCCATCCTGGGCCTGGCGGACGTCCTCGTGATCGGCAATCTCGCCGATTCGCTGCTGCTCGAGATCCGCGCGGGCAGCACTCCGCGCTCTGCCGTTCAGGCAGCAGTCAAGCGGCTGGCCAATGTGCGTATCCGGCCGCTTGGTTGCATCCTGACGCGGGTTCGCGGCGGCGCGCACGGCTACCACTACGATTACTACTACGCTTACGGCGCGCATCCCGGTGCGGGCGGCAAGCAGCTCACCGGTTGAAGACGGCGCATTCATCCCGTGCCGCAGGCAGGGGGCCAATCGCCGATGCGCTGGCCCTGCTGGCGCAGGCGCTCGTGCACGCGCATGCGGACAGCGATGATCCGGCGCGGCTGCAACAAGCTGCGGTCGGCATCCAACTGGTCGATGCGATGCCGTCGCTGATCCAGATCGCCTCCGGCACAGGTGCGGCCTTCGCCGACGCGCGCGCCGCCACCGACGCCACTGTCGCTGGCCATATCGATGACAGCCTGCTGCGCAGCGCGGCGATACGATGCATTCGCGATCTGTACCTGACTTCCGGCGACGACCCCTATCGAGTGCTTGGCCTGAACCCCTGGGCTGGCGAGCAGGAAGTGCGCGATCGTTACCGGCAGCTGATTCGGCTGTTTCACCCCGATCGCGGCAGTCTGCATGAGCAGATCGACCCGGCACTCGCCGCGACCCTCAACCTCGCCTATGCGCGCGCCAACCAGCAGCGCGTAACCCACGCGCGGGCGACCGCGCGTCAGCAGCCGCCGCAGCCGCAGCCGCAGCAGTCTCCAGCACAACATCGAGCGCCCCCGCAGTCGCGCGCTGGCGATGCGCCGCACCGCGCCGACAACCGCAGGCACGGCGCGAACCAGCAAGCAGCGTCCCGACCGCTACCCAACAAATCGGCTGATGCCAGACTCAATCGCCCGGGTTCAAGCGGGCTCGCGGAGCGCTGGCACAGCGCCGGGCTGTTCCGACTCAGCCGCTCCGGTGTCTGGGCAGCCGTTGCGCTGCTGAGCGTACTCGTGGTGGTCAGCGCATGGCTGGGGCGCGCCCCAGCCGACGTGCCCGTGCTGGCGCGTGCCGCCACCGAGCGCTCGCCAGTGAAGGTACCCGCAGTCACGGCGCCCGCAATCACGGCATCCTCAATCACGGCATCCGCAGTCACGACACCGGCATTCACCGCCCCCCAGGCCAAGGTGACCTCCGAATGGCCAGTTCGCGATGACCGGCCCGTTTCCGCGACCCGACAAGCGCCGATATCTACGGCGAAAGCTACAGCCATGGCCACCGCCACCACCAACGTCGCCGCCACCGCCACCGCCGCCCCCACGCCGTCACCCATCCGCCCCACCATGGCCGCGGACGCCGTACGACCCTTGCCGGCACCAACCGAGCGCGCGGCGCTCAAAGCGCAGCCCCTACCGACCAAGACAAATCCGTCCATCGAGCCTGTGCTCGCGGTGGCGACCAGCGTATCGCCACCGCCACCATCGGTTCCGGAGCGCGCCAATGCCGCCGCGCCCCGGCCACCCGAAGCCGATCAAAGCTTTGCGTCCAGTCTCGACGAGATCGAGCATTTCCTCGCCAATTTCCTCGGCAGCTATGCCAACGGCGACCTCGAACAACTGCTGTCCCTCATGCAGGACAATCTCAGTTACGACCAGCCGGGTGGCAAGGCTGCCGCGCGCCGTACCTACCAGCGGCTGTTTCAGGCATCGACATCACGCGATCTGGTGTTACGCGATGTCGTCTGGAACCGCTACGGTGGCCGCATGGTGGCCAGCCCGCGTTTCGAAGAGCGCGTGACCCTGCAGTCCAGCGGCAGTATCCAGGTGCAGAAAGGCGTGATGCACATCGAGCTGATCGATCACGGCGGAAAAATCAGCATCGTTTCACTGTCGCACAAGACCATTCAAGCCAGCCCATGAGATCCAGAAATTACGTCCTGCCCCTTGGCCTCGCACTGCTGGTCTTGTTGATCGGCTGGAGGATCGTGACGGTCAATCTGGATCAGCAGTTTGCGCTGCATGCATCGCAGGCACCTTCGGGCTGGCACGTCGACTCGGTCAGCTCGCAGCTGGCCGAGGCAGCGCGTTCGCTGCCCGCCAACCCGGCGGCTGCCATCCAGATCGCGATGGCGGCGGCACAGCGCTGGCCCGGTGATGGCAGGCCGCTGGCCTTCATCGCGCTGGTGCTGGAACAGCAGGGCAAAAACGCCGACGCGCAGGCGCTGGTCAAGACGATTGATGCGGCGCATCCGCGCACACCGTCACTGCAGCTGGAGATCGGCAACTTCTGGCTGCGGCAAGGCAAGGTCGACAACGCGCTGACTCACTGGGCTACGGCACTGCGCGTGCAGCCCTCACTGGCTACCGCATTGTTTCCAACCATGCTGGCCATCGCAGAAGACCCGCGCAACTACGCCCTCGTAAAGAACAGCTTCAGCCGCCCGGCCAGCTGGCATGAGAATTTTTTCCAGTACGCGGTGCGTAGCGATGCCGCGATCGACACGCTGAAAGTGCTGTATCACGCGGCCGGCACCCGCGACGACAGCCCGAGCGCCGCCATGCGCCGGGCTTACCTGGCGCGGCTCGAAAAAGAAAAGCGCTGGCACGATGCGTTCTTCGTCTGGTTTAACGGGCTCACCGAACGGCAGGCCGCCGTGCTGGCCAACATTCACGATGGTGGCTTCGAAGTTGATTCGCCGTCAGAGGGCTTCGCCTGGCACCTCAGCGACGGCAAGGGCATACGTGTGCGGCCAGAGCGCGTCACCGGCGGCAGCCGGGCGCTGCATGTGAATTTTATGGGCATGCATCGGTCGCCGCCGGTGCTGGCACGGCAGCGACTGCTGCTCGACCCGGGCAGCTACCGGCTCACCGGAAAAATCAAGGTCGATACCATGGCCGCATTACGCGGCATGCGCTGGGAGCTGGTGTGTGTCGAAACACCCGATCCGCCGCTGGCTACTACCGCGTATTTCGTCGGAAAAATGTCCTGGCAGATGCACAGTGCCGACTTCAGGGTGCCCGACGGATGTCCGGCCCAGGAGATCCGGCTGGCGCTGCATCCGGCCGATGCCATTCAGAGAAACGTCAGCGGCTCTGTGTGGCTGGATGACCTGAAAATTCAGCCGAAGCAGGCTGACATGAAGTCATGACATACGAAGCGATTTCTATGGCTGACAGATGAACCGTATGATGCCCAAAGGCATATAATCGATACGGAAATTTGATCGATCATCAGAAGTTGATCAGTCTTTAACTTTAGGAACTTCGCGAAACCCTCAAAGGTGGCGATCAATATGAAAACCAGATTTCAAGCCCTGCCGTTCAAAAGCCATTCTCGTGCCGCGACCACGGCGACATTGTCGATCTGCGGTATGCTGCTGTGCGCGGGCAGCATCGTCAGCGCCGCGGAACCCGTAAACAACCGACCGCCATCATCCGCCACGACACCCACTGCCGGCAGCGCGGGCACGGGCAAGCCAGCCAGCGTGCGCATCACGCAGATGCGCGGCCGCGTCATGATCAATCAGGACGGCAGCTACCAGGTCGCCCGAAATAACCAGACCATTCCCCCCGGTGCCAAGATCATCACGGGTGAAGACGGCATGATCACCATGATCTATGCCGACGGTTGCGTGCGTGACCTCCGGGCCAACAGCATGTTCACCGTGCCGACCATTTCCGAATGCGCAGGCGCGGCTCCGGTCGAGCGTATTTACGTTGCAGCGCCAGCCAACGGCACACCGACGTCCACCACCCAAACAACCACCACCCAAACGACCACGACCTTACGGACGCCGCCGAAATCCGGTACTTCGCTATGGACCTATGTCGCGGGTGCCGCCGGTGCTGGCCTGGCCGGCACCGCACTGTCCGGCGACGGTGACGGTCGCAAGAACATCAGCGACGAATAAACGCGGATGCTTGATGCACGATCCGGTCTGCTGGCCGCGATTCTCCTGCTGGCGCCACTGCTCTACGGAGGCAACCGCCCGCTGGCGCTGATGTTGCTCGAACTGCTGGCCTTGCCCTTGCTGTTCTACGTAGCGCGCGCGCCCCAGTCACTCGGTGCGTTTTCGCGGCCCTTGCTGGCACTGCTGGCACTGGCATTGCTGCTGCCCCTGCTGCAACTCATACCCTTACCGTGGGCGGCGTGGTCAGCGCTGCCGGCACTGCAGCCCTATGCGCAAGCCATCACCCTTGCTGCACAGAGCAGCGGCGCCAGCCTGCCGTCGCTGCTGCCCTTGTCCCTGCTGCCCGCTGAAACCGAGCGCGCGTTACTGGCCTTGCTGCCGCCCCTGCTGGTCTTTCTGGCGGCCGTCAGCGTCGCACCCAAAACCCTGCGCAGCCTGACCACTTGGCTACTGATGGTCGCGGCCCTGCAGGCCCTGATCGGCCTGAGCCAATACGCGGCCGGCGCGCGGGCCAGCGGCACCTACGCCAACCCCGACCACCTGGCGGGCCTGCTTGAAATGAGTTTGCCGCTGGCACTGGCTTTAGTGGTCGCGCATGTCGGTCACTACACCGCGCCAGAGACCCATCAGCGCGGCTGGCGCGGACAGTCCCAGATCTGGCTGTCCCTGGTCACCAGCTCAGCGGCGCTGTACGCATTGCTGGCGCTGGTGATCCTGCTCGGACTGATCTTCACCAAATCGCGTACCGGCGTCGTGCTGGCGATCGTGGTGCTGCTGATCAGCGCATTCGCCTTCGCGCGACGGCTCGGTGGTGACAACGTCTTTGGCACGGTCGGTACCGTCAGCACCGCTGCCGTCGGCGTGGCGCTGGCCGCCGGGCTGGTGCCGGTGCTGCAGCGATTCACCCAGGAAGACCATCTACAGGATGCGCGCTGGTCTATCTTTGCCGCGATGCGCGATGCCGTTCCCGCCTTCCTGCCGTTCGGCAGTGGCATCGGTACTTTCCGCGAAGTTTTCGAGCGCTACCAGCCGCTGGATCTGTCCGGCGCGCTCGTCAACCATGCGCACAATGATTATCTGGAGTGGCTGATGGAAGGTGGCCTGATCGCGGCAGTGATCATCGCCGGCCTGGCACTGACCTACCTGTGGCGCTGGCCACAACTATTGACGCGCGGCGCATGGCGCACACTGCATCTGGCACGCGTCGGCGCGGGCATCGGCATGCTCGCCCTCTTGCTGCACAGCCTGGTTGATTTCAACCTGCGCATACCCGCCAACCAGATCGTGTTTGCTTTCCTCGCTGCGCTGTTCTTCAGCCAGCAGAGCGAAGCCGCCCCACACGAGCCTGAACCCGACAGGCCGCACGCACCCTTGCCGACCCGAGGGCAGACGCTGGCAACGACGGCGAGCGTTGCATCCGCAGCCACATCGGCTGGCGCATCGGCAACCATGACCGCAGCCACGACCGCAGCCACGTCGGCGTCATCCGGCGAGAACGAACCGCGCATGCCCCCCGGGCCCGTACCCGGCACGACGCGCGCCACCAATCCTTTTGACGAGTGAACGAAAGGGGGCAGCCCATGAATGCCAGCGCCTGGTATCTGGTGCATACCAAACCCCGGCAGGAACACATCGCGCGGATGAATCTGGAGCGTCAGGGTTACACCTGTTACCTGCCACAACTCCGCGTAGAAAAAGTTCGCCGACGCGTGGCCGGCGTCATCGTCGAGCCGATGTTTCCGCGCTATCTGTTCATCCGGCTCGAGACCGGCCCGCAGGGCAAAAGCTGGACACCAATACGTTCGACACTCGGCGTCAGCCGTCTCGTCCACTTCGGGGTGCAGGCCGCGCGTATCGACGATCAGATGATCGACATCATTCGCCAGCGCGAAGCCGAGCAGCCCGTTGAAGCGCTGTTCCATACCGGCGACGTCGTCATCATCGCCGACGGGCCGTTTGCCGGGCTGGAAGCCGTTTTCAGGACCACCGATGCAGAGCAGCGCTCGATCATCCTGCTCGAACTGCTGAGCAAGCAGGTGAGCCTGGCTATCGATCCGAGTCAGCTGCGCAAGGTGGGGTAGGGGCGCTGCGGCGCGGCGCTGCGATAGCGGCGGAGCTGAATCTTCGCTCGTTGCAAGCCTTGCTCCAGTCGGTTGAGCGTGAAACCCCTAAAGACACTGGATCCCGGCCTGCGCCGGGATGACGAGTGGGAAACCCCGCTCTCCAATCCGTCAACCTTGTCTGCCCAAGATGAGGTGCGAAAAGCCTCCACCCTTCCAACCGTCATCCCGGCGCAGGCCGGGATCCATGCCCGCATTCCCGGCAGCATTGCTTATGCCAATGCTTCAGAAGAGGCATTTCTCAATGCACTTGCGTGACCTTTACTTCACCGCCCAACCCACACCCCAACCACTTCCTTCAACGCCCGACCACTGCCCTCCAGCGCACCCGCATCCGGCAACCAGTCCACCGGCCCGAAGCGCCGTCTCGCTTCATGGTCTGTCGCCGCTGCCGTCACGACGAACCCTTGCTCCTCAAACAGCAGCTTCGCGCGGCGCATGTGCAAGGCCGACGTCACCAGCAGTACACGCGTCGCACCACGCTCCCGTAACAGCTGCGCGGTGAAGCGCGCATTCTCACGCGTGTTACGACTGCGCTCTTCCAGCAGCGTGGCCTTCGCAGGTACGCCCAGATCCGAGAGCAGCATGCGCATTGCCTCTGCCTCGGACGTAGCGCTAACCCGCGGATCACTGCCGCCGCTGAGCACCAGCACCGGCGCTTTGCGTGCATGGAAAAGCCGCGCCGCATACCAGACCCGATCGGATGCCGACGTCAAATCCGGCAGCTGGCCCGAGGCTTCCGCCGGTCGCACACTGCCACCCAGCAGCACCATCGCTTGCGCGCGCGGCAAAGAGGCAACCGGCAAAGCCGGGTAATCCGCCTCCAGCGAAGCGCGTACCGTATGGCTGACCACGGGCACTGACCACACCCACAGCCAGAGCAAGGCCACGGCAGCCAGCACCCATGCCGCACGGTGACGCCGCAGGAGCGCCACGCACAATGCCACAAGGCCCAGCGCCAGTGCCGTGCCCAGAGGAGAAATCAGCGCAATCGCGAGTTTGTCCAGCATGCTGATCACGTATCAATGCGGCTAAGTTTTATAACCATCAGGATGCGTCGACTGCCAGCGCCAGGTATCCCGCATCATCTCGGCCAGCCCGCGCCGCGCCTGCCAGCCCAGCTCACGCTCGGCTTTGGCCGCGTTGGCCCAATACGCAGCGATATCGCCCGGCCGTCGCGGCGCGACACGGAAGGGCACACAGCGGCCACTAGCGGCTTCAAAAGCGCGAACGATCTCCAGCACGCTGCAGCCTTTGCCCGTACCCAGATTCCACACCTGCGCCCCCTGACGCTGTTGCAGCGCCTGCAGCGCACGCAGATGCCCGTCGGCCAGGTCCACCACATGAATGTAGTCGCGCACGCCGGTGCCATCAGCCGTCGGGTAATCGTCACCGAACACCGCCAGCTCAGGCAGCTTGCCCACGGCCACCTGCGCCACATAAGGCAGCAGATTGTTGGGCAGTCCATGCGGGTCTTCGCCGATCAGCCCGCTCTCGTGCGCACCCACCGGGTTGAAATAACGCAGCAACGCCACCCGCCAGCGCGGATCCGAGCGCGCCAGATCCTGCAGCAACTGCTCCACCATCCACTTGGTGCGACCGTAGGGATTCGAAGGCTCGCCGGTCGGCTGCGATTCGTCATACGGCACCGTCGCGTGCTCGCTGTAAACCGTAGCCGACGAACTGAACACCAGCGTAAAGACCCCCGCAGCGGCCATGGCCTGACACAGCGTCATCGTGCCGCCGACATTGTTGTCGTAATAGCGCAGCGGCTCGCGCACGCTTTCACCGACGGCCTTCAGACCAGCGAAGTGCAGCACCGCCTGCACCGGATACTCGGCCAGCAGCAGACGCAACAACACGGCATCGCGTACATCGCCACGAATGAAGAGGGGAGTGCGATTCGCCAGTTGCTCGACACGCCGCAACGACTCTGCAGAGCTGTTGCACAGGTTGTCCAGCACGACCACTTCAAAGCCGGCCTGCAGCAGCGCCAGCGTGGTGTGCGAGCCGATGTAGCCGGCACCGCCGGTGATGAGGACACGGTTAATTTTATCGGCCACAAACTTCCTCAAGTCGGATGGTGATTTTCTCGGCGTGTGCCGATACGTTATTTGAACTGGCGAAGCTTAATCAAGTTTTTCCATATCAGCGCGCCCTTAGCTACAGACCCACTGCCCGCTCGCACAGCGCCCCGGAGCTGCTTCGGCCAACAGACTCTATCTGTTCACAACGCGCCATCAGCCAGATCTATTTTTAAAATCTACTATGGGATCGCGGTCAACGGATTTCCGAAGCGCTCCAGCCATTTTTTCGCAAGCAATCTCGATCCCATATCGTTCAGATGACCCGAGTCTTTGTACAAGGGTAGTCCGTCAATTTCGGTCGCGCATCGCGTCCCATCGCACATCACTAACGCTGGATCGATCCAGAGCACATCCGGAAACTGGTCCTTGAGCTTCTGAAAGACCTCTGCAGCTGCTGCGCTTGCCTGTGCGTGAGTCTCCATCGGGAGATGGCAATCGATGTCGTGCCCAAAGCGCAGATTGCGCAGCCCACAGTCATTCAACCCTGTATCAAGCAGTGGGACCGTCGTGAGGACGATCACCCGTTTTGCTGCAGTCCGTGCGGCCTTGATTGCTTCCTTCATACCGTAGGCGAAGGCCTCTCTCCCGGTTAACTCCCCCGCTTTAATTATTTCGTTGGCTGCGAAACCGGTATAACTGCCCGCTAGTATGACGACTTCGTAAAGCTCATGAGCAAGGAGGTTCTGAACGTAGCGATTTCTCGGCACGAAATTTTCGTGGTGATCCAGTTCGCCCTCGCGTGTGGTCCAGCGATCGACACCCGGAAGAAACGGTGTGTTGCTGCGGGTCATGTCATAGCCCCGCATTCCCGCTGCTTTCCCTATCTCATCCATGAACCCCGTGAAATGATTCGCATGCGAATCGCCCACAAGTAAAAAGTCGACCTTGCCGCCCGGTTTTCCCAGCACACAGTCGTCCGCAGAAAGCGGCGCCGTCGGCGAGCCTTCGTTACAGCGTCCGCGAGCCTTGTTGGGATAGGCCAGCAGGGCTGCACTCTTAAGGTTCAGACTTTCCGGAAAACGTGTTGGCAAACCCTGCAAAAGAACAATGCCGATCGAAATGGCTACGGTGGTAACGATTGGCGCGATAGCGCCGCCGATAACCACTTTCTTTGGGGGAGCGACAAGAAACTTGCGCGCGGGAAGTTCGATACCCACGTGAGTGATCCAAGCCAAAGCAAAGGTGCTTAACAGCACCATCCCGCCTACAGGAAGGGAAATAGGCACCTCGTTGAGATTCAGAAAAGCGATGATCGGCCAATGCCAGAGGTAGGCAGGATAAGAGAAGCGCCCTAACAGAGTGGATGCCGGTGCGCTTAAGAGCGCGCCAATGGGACCGGCATCTGCTCCGTAACGCAGTAACAAAGCTGTCCCTATCACTGGCACCAAGCCCGCATATCCCGGGAACAAGGTTTGCTTCCCATAGATCAATGCGCCATAGAGGACCAAGGCAAGACCGCATGCAGAGGCAAACGTTCTTGTCAGTCGACCTGCATGGGCTGCGGGCAAATAAGCCAGTGCGGCCCCCGCCGATAACTCAAAGAAACGGGTTGGGAGAAGGTAGTATCCCGCAGCCGGAAAGCGTGTCACACCCCATTGAGAAATCAATGCTCCGAGCACCGTCACCAGAAACGCTAACCAGAGCATCCAGCGTGTGCCCACCATTCTGTGTCCAAGTACCAATACCAACGGCCAGAACAGGTAAAACTGCTCCTCCACTGCTAGTGACCACAGGTGAAGCAGCGGCATTGTTTCTGACACAGCGCCGAAGTACCCCCCCACCTCTTTCCACATGTGGAAGTTGGCCAGGAACAGGCTAGACGCCGCCGCACTTTTCGCGTACGCGATCAGCTCTGCCGGTAGCATCCAGAATATTGCTGCCACCGAGGTTGCGATCAGGACTGTGAAATACGCCGGTGCCAGCCGAATAATCCTTCGCCGGTAGAAGCTGCCGAACGTGAAACGCCGTGCCTCGAGCTCCGTCCGAACGATGCCAGTGATCAAGAAACCCGAGATGACGAAAAACACGTCAACGCCGACATAGCCACCGCTCAGACCTACCCAGTCGCCAAGGTGGTGGAGGATCACCAGGATCACAGCGACGGCACGTAGTCCGTCGATATGCGGCTGGTAGCGGATCGAACTCATTTCAAGTCCATCCTGAATAATTCCATTTTCGAGAAAAGCCTAGTCCCATCCATGCGTACACTCGAGATTGAAGTGCAGCACTGCTGGCACCGGACGTTCACCCTTCAGCAGCGCCAGCGTGGTGTGCGAACCGATATAGCCGGCACCGCCGGTGACGAGGACGCGGTTAATTTTTTCGGCCACAAACTTTCTCAAGTCGGATGGTGATTTGTCTCCGGCATGGGCCGATACGTTATTTGAACTGGCGCAGCTTACTCAAGTTTTTCTACATAAGCACCCCATGCCACCCAAAGATCCCACGCGGGCTTGACGCAGTGCGCGCCAGTCTTCAGCGGTTTTGCGGATAATCGCGCGAAGCGACCGGTTGCTTGCGCCCGGACGCACGGTAACCAATACCTCGGTTAGATAAGTCGCTTCGAAGTTGGGTTGGCTGAATTGGGTTCAGACGTTTTTAGAGTTTCGAAAACGATTTGCCCGTTTTCGCAATACTTCCTCCACTACATCCAGCGCAGCTTTCACCACCAGCTGTTCGTCAAATTCGGCTTCCACACGGGTACGACCGGCTGCGCCAAGGGCTTCTCGCTCTGCATCGGTCATTGCTAGTAGTTGTTCAAGCGCGTTATGCAGAGCATCGGTACTGCGGGCTTCGCATAGCAGGCCGTTGATGCCGTTGCTAACGATGTGCCGGCAGCCGGGCACGTCAGTGGCGACAGAGGGCAAGCCCATAGCGGCAGCTTCCAGCAGGCTGCGTGGCATGCCTTCTCTGTACGATGGCAGCACTACAGCGTCGGCTTTGGCATAGACGCAGGGCATGTCGTCGCTGGGACCCAGCCAGCGCACACCGGGGCGCCGGCCCCACTGATGCAGCAGGTCTTCGCCGATGGCCGACACGTTTTCTGCCCCGGCAAAGCCGCACAGCATTAGTTCGCAGCGCACGCCCTTGGCGTTGATGCGGCTCACCGCCTCCATCAACTCGTGCAGCCCCTTGTCCGCTAGCATGCGGCCGGCGTAGAGCAGGCGTAATGGGGCACCTACATCACGTGCCACTCGCAAGCACGGATGAAAACGCTGCAAATCCACCCCTGAGCCGGGCAGTAACTGCAGCCTGTTAGCTGGTACCAAGCGCCGCTGACGTAGCAGCTCAAGGTCTTCAATGTTTTGGCAGAACACGCGCTGGGCAAGGGGCTGGCTCAGACGGTACAGGGTACGTACCACGGCAGCCAACGGGCCGGGCCGGATGAAGGCCGTGCCAAGGCCCGATACATTGTTGACCGCTGCCACGCCTAAGGCCCGTGCGGCCCAGGTGCCGTAAACGTTGTTCTTGATGGTGAAGTGAAATGCTACCGCCGGTTTGAGCCTGCGGTAATGACGTAAAAAGCGCCCTAACAGCGCCAGATCTCGACCAGGGTTAGTGCCGGCATTGTCCATGAGCAGTGGCTCCCATTCGCAGCCCAGTTGGGCCAAGCGCGGGCCATAGTCATCTGGTGGCGACAGACAGACCACGCGGTGCCCGGCTGCCAGCAGTGCGCGAATCGTGTTGGCTCGAAAGTTGAACAAATACCAGGATGTGTTGGCCGACAGCGTGACAACAGCTTGTCCGGAAGATCTTAAATTCAATTTAGCCGTCGCTGCTTAGGATGAAATGCGCGTCGTCTCTTCCAGCCAAGCCTGGAAAATCAACACCGCCCAAAGGCTGGGCGTGTGATCTCTTTTTCCGCTTATATGTTCTGACCACCGTGCCCGAATAGGGCCTGCCTTCAAGTAGCCCTGTAAAAGAAGACGCTTTTCGCTCAAAAGATCTTCAGCCCACTCTCGCAACGGTCCGCGAAGCCACTGTCCAATAGGCACAGCAAAACCTGCTTTCGGTCGTTCAATCAGTTCCTGTGGCACGTATTTGTAGAGCAATTGGCGTAGCGCCCATTTGCCCACGTTACCGCGCACCTTCATTTGCAGAGGAAGTCTCCATGCAAATTCAACCACTCTATGGTCTAAAAAAGGGACGCGGGTTTCCAGACTACAGGCCATTGCTGCCCGGTCTATCTTGCACAGAATGTCATCTGGCAAGTAGCTGATGGTATCTAGGTACATCATGCGCAGAGCGCCGCTTTCAGTACCGACGTCGGGTAATGGATCGTCTAACAAGCTTAGGGGTTCGCATACTGCTTCGCCGTCTGGACCGAGAACCAGCGCACCGGGGTCTTGCCATTCAGAGACCAAGTTGCGATACAGGTCATCTACGTTGTGGGTATGGTCTAGTGCACGAGCCAGCTTGTGCAACTTTTCGCCCGGGCGAACCATGGAGACCGGTCTCGCAAGTACGTCCCAGCCTTGTGCAGGCAGTGCAGCGAGCATGCGACTGATGCCTTGCCGTATAGGGTACGGATACTTACCCAAACATGACCAGAGCCGTGGCCCCCAGAAGTGCCTGTTATAGCCACCGAATAGCTCGTCACCCGCATCCCCCGATAGGGCTACGGTGACATGTTGGCGCGCCGCTTGGCAAATCAAATGGGTAGGAATCTGCGACGAATCGGCAAATGGCTCGTCGTATATATGCGGCAGGCGTGGAATCACGTCCTGCGCCATCGGTGAATTGACGCGCACCTCGTGATGCTCGGTACCCAAGTGCCGAGCCACTGAAAGAGCGTGTGGCGATTCGTCAAAGCCCGCCTCGTCAAAACCAATGGTGAAGGTTTTGACCGGGCGCGATGACTGCCGCTGCATCAGCGCCACGATGGTCGATGAGTCCACACCACCTGACAAAAAGGCGCCGAGAGGCACATCAGCCGAGGACTGCAGGCTCACTGCCTCTTCAAGGGTGCTTTCGAGCCGGGCAAGCAATTCGGCTGCGGGCTTGTCAGCTTTCCCCGCCCAGTCCTCCACGAGGTTGTCAAATGCCCACCAGCGCTGGACGGCGAGCGTACCGTGCTCTTCACCTGGGCGCAGGGGGCGGACTGGTGCAATGGGAGGAGGGAGGCCCTTGATGGTCAACAGACACCCAGGCTCCAATTTATAGATGCCTTGATAAATGCTTCGTGGTGCAGGCACATATAAAAAGCGCAAGTACTGCGAAAGCGCTTGGCGGCATACGGGTGCAGCAAAGCCTGGATACGCCTTCAGGGCTTTCAGTTCAGAACCAAACACAAAGGCATCGCCTGCCCAGCCGTAATACAGCGGCTTTTCACCAAAGCGGTCTCGAGCCAATGTGAGCTGCCTACTCTCACGGTCCCATAGGGCAATGGCAAACATACCCACGCAGTGCTGAAGTGAGACTTCTAAACCCCAATGCTCGACAGCTGCTAGTAGCGTTTCGGTGTCTGAATGTCCACGCCAAGCCGGCGCTACTCCGTGTGCTTGCATTACGGCACGCAAGGCCGTGTGGTTGTAAATCTCGCCGTTGAACGCGATTACCCAGCGCCCGCTTGGCGAGTGCATCGGCTGTTGCCCTGCGGTCGAGAGATCGACGATGGCCAGACGACGATGGCTCAGTCCTAGACCAGCCTCCTCGTCTGCCCATGCGCTCGCATCGTCCGGACCGCGGTGGGCGATGGCGCTGGCCATCTTCATGGCCGTATCGGCCAAATCTCTGCCATCACGAGGGCCCAGGAACCCGGTCAACCCACACATTCGATCAGGCTCCTTTTACCCTGGCGGCTTCTTGCAACCAACCTGCTAGCCGGGGCGCGGTGACCTGAAGGCAATAATCGCGTTCAACCTTGATGCGACCCGCCGCGCCCATGCGCTGTCGAAGTGCCGGGTCAGCTGCCAGAGTTCGGAACGCCTGCTCCCATTCGTCGATCGTGGTGGCCAGAAAGCCGTTCACACCATGCTCCACGATGGTTGCATTTACGCCAACCGGGGATGCCACCACGGGCAATCCGCAAGCCATGTACTGAATGAGTTTATAGCCGCACTTACCTCGCTCGAAAGGCTCATCCTCAAGTGGCATGATGCCCACGTCCAAATGCTGGATGGAAGACACTTCGCCTGCCTCACTCCAAGGTTCAGATGTCATGCAGAGACCGAGCTTCGCAGCGTCGATGCCTATTGCCCTGAATCGCATCACCCCTTCGTCTGTCAGACGTTTGAACACCGGCGCCAGTGGCTGCAGGAACGCCGCAGTTGACCTCTGTCCGATCCAACCCACGGTGGGGGACACATCTTCAAAAGCGTCCGGCGGACTGAGTACTGGCTGGTATCGATTCAGATCAACAACCGTCGGGAGTAGTGCCACCCGGGGCGCACCCGCTCGCCTTGCATAGTCCGCAATGTATTCGTTGCCGGCAACCACCAGGGTCGCTCGGCGCATCAATCTCTGGTGCTTTGTGCTGAAAAGCCGGCGTACCAAGGGGTTTGGGTGCATGTCGTATTGGTGAAAAACTGCATCGTCGTAGTCCAACACCAGCGGTATATCCTTGGGTATTAAGGCTAGCTCCAGCAAAGCAGGCACCCACGGCAATCCATCTTTTTCGACCCAGAGTAGATTAATGTTCCTTGTGTTAAGCAAGGCATATGTGCGTCGAATAATTGATTGAGCGGTAATTCGACGTTTTGCCTTCCCGGATTGCAGTAAGTTGATGTAATTATCTGGAAAGAGCGGCTTATTAAGAACTGTAAGACCTTGTCTTTCAAACTCAGGTAGGTATTGAATAAAGCGAGTACGACTGCTGGCTCCGGTTCGTGCGTATCGAGTAAGGGCAAGGATCTTCAAGTCAGCGATCTTACTGTCACGTAGAAAAATCGGTTTACTATAAATTTTGACTGCATAAGAAGATCCGGCCAACAGACAATTTACTCAACGAGGTCAGAGGCGGACGATAACGAAAGAAGATGGCAGCGGGAATAGTCACTTGAGAGCATCTTTATCCCGCAAATAGATTATCCACCCAGGAACTGCTGCCCAGAGGGACAGCCACGACCAGCCCACTTTCGAGTCGCCCTGGGCCGTAGCATGAAAGTGGTAGCGCCACCAGTTGATAACGGCTTTGATGTACAAGTGCCAAGGCAATGGGCTACCCAACATCGCTGCGTATACTGCCCTGGTACTGCGCGGGGAATTCGCCCTAATCCGTTGGCTGCTGGCGGACAGACCCTCTTCCTGATAGAAGCAGACGATCCAGTGTTTGTTAACGTACTGAGTCAGATGGGTCTTTTCTATGCTGTGCCAAAGCCAGCCTTCAGCCATGAAGCGTTCACCTTCGAACTCAGGAAAGGGGTACCGCGCCAAGACCGAGGTCCGGATCACCTCAGCCGAGTCGAAGGCAGCTTGCGCTGCCAGCCAGTCAGCATGAGTGCAGGGATTTTCAGGTACTTTAAATCTGTGCTCGACAGCCAGTTCGGGGAATTGCTTCAGTGCCCGAAGTATGCCAATACGCTCATTCTCTTCGACTGCTAGCGTGTGCTTCGTCACCGAAGCGAACGCGCCGTCAGAAAGCAAGTCGTCGCTATCGATAATCATGATCCAGCGTCCACGTGCCAACTTGGCTGCACGGTTGATGGCGCGGTGCTTTCCACCGTTAACGAAGCGTACATAACGAACAAGATCCGGGCGCTCCTTTCTAAGTTCCTCAAGAACTTGACTGGTGTTGTCTGTAGATCCGTCATCAATGACAAGCCATTCTGCGCCTGTGCCCGGTTGTACTTGCTGAGAAATAGAACTAAATAATTTTGGTAAAAATTTGGCTCGGTTGTAGGTTGGTGTGAATATGGTTATCGTGATATCAGAAAATTGTTGCATGGGTTTTACCACCCAGCAGGTGGTTTGATGAAGTCGCCGGTATAAAACTGCAACATAACCAAGTTGACTATGGAAACCGTGGCCACAAATACGGTTTGGAGTTGTTTTGATTTTGTTGGCGGTATCTGAAGGTAAATCACGAGTGGCATCAGCAGCCACGAAAACCCGCCAAAGCGATCTGAAAATGGTGCAAATGAAAATAAATGATAAATGACGTTCAAGCTTAGATACAAGGATAGCCACCATCCAGCAGCTTTGTAGTCAAATATGGCGCTGCGAAGGCGTAGTAATACTGCTGTAATTAGCGGTATTAGTGAAAATAGAAGATAATCTAGTCTGAATCCGCTTCTATAGCCGAATTCATCAGGGTCTTGAAAGTAAATGGTGAACGAGTCGCGTAGCTGAATTTTTCCTGTTAGATTGGTCATTATTGACTCATTGATGCCAGTTGCGGAAAACATGATTCCAATGCCAAGAGCCAAAAAAACTAATGCCCAACGGATACTAGTTTTTCTGATATATGTGCACATTATTTGATGCGTTACAGTTGCCGCTACAGCAAGCCAAGCGCCAGAATGCCACAAGGGTGCCAGTAAAATCCAAATCCAAGCTTTTCGATCGTTGCGAAAGAGCAATACGTAACCCATCAGAAGAAAGGACATGGATAATCCTTGCCGCAGTCCATTGGTCGCATAGGCAATAAAATAGGGAAAAGCGACATATGACATTATTACAGCAAGCACTGCCACTGGTTTAAGCAGTTTGCGCACAGCTGCGATGAAAACTCCGAAAAACAGAATGAGTGTGGCGCCGAAAAGTACTAAATGCGAGTTTCCAATATGCCCAATAAGCCAATTTAATGCCAAAAAAAGGATGTCCGTATCACTGTAGAGGGAAATTGCCTCGGTAAAAGACATTAATCTGATTTTTTGAAAACTCATCCAATAGCGCCAGGAGTCGCCCGAGGGCTCGCGGAACCATAAAGTCATGAAAAGCAAGGCAACTGTTAATGCAACAAATAAAAAAGCTCCGCCACGTGCTTGACTAGATTTTCTCTCACTAAAGTTAGCGAGAAAAAATAATGTCAGCAGTCCGTATGGAATTAAAAGGAAGTGCATTCTGTTGCGCGCAGCGTACCGTTGAGTGGTGGTTGGCCTGCAGCCTTGCGGCCTGCATTGAGGCCGCGAAAAGTTTGCCACAGCGGACGAAGGCTTCCGTCTACTCTGCTGTAGGAAATGCCGAGCATCACTAACCGAAGTAACGCCGTGGGGCGGTGCCACCAGCGAAGGTGCCTGAAAATCAGGATTGCTCTGTTATGAGCCAAGCCAAACATGTAGTGCGGCCAATCCTTGGGAACACGACAACCGCCCATGGGAGCTGCCAAGTGCGTCAATCGTGCCAACGGTTCAAACCACGTCTTGTGGCCAGCATGGCGGTGTCGAAGAGCCAGTTCAGATTCTTCATACAATGCGGCACCGACAGACAGAGCCTCATCTAATCCGCCGATGTCTGCCAATGTCTGTCGCCTTATGGAAAAATTCCCCCCCGGTGCGTGGAGACACCATCCTGGTTGGCGCACGCTAAAATTGCGGACGGCTGTTGCTGTCCACCAATTGAACGAACCCGGTGGTGCCGCTGATGGGTGATCGCCCTTGGCTTCATCGATTCCACCTGCCACCATTGTCGCGCCAGTGCTCGCATGCGCTTCATAATGCAAACGGACCAGGCTCGATCCGGTTCGAATGTCATCATCAATATAAAGCAACACATCCTTGCTGGCATGTCGCCAACCGAAATTGCGAGCCTGCGGTAAGCCCTTGAAACTGGTCCTGTGGAAGTAACGGATAAGCGGAGGTGAGCTTCGCCGCGCAATTGTCATCACCTTCTCATTGATCTCTTCCGACTGATCGACAATGATGATTTCGTAGTCGTCATAGTCTTGCGCGAGCATGTCGTTTACTGTGTCGACCAGTACTTCAGCGCGATTGATCGTTGGAATGATCACGCTGACGCCCTTAGGAAGAGCGCTGGTCAATTCAGCATGGGCTGGCATCGACCACCTCCAATAACTGATCAACATAGTGACGCCATGTGCTGACCGTACGGGCACGCCGCTGCCCTAGGGATCCCTGTGTGCGGAAAGGTGCTGTGTCATTCGCCAGTTGGGTAAGTAGCCTTTGAACGGCCCCGACATCATCCTGATCGATAAGCCAACCGCCGTTACCTGGTTCGATGGCATCCGGGATACCGCCAGCGCGGGTGCCGATAACCGGAATACCCGCAGCCTGGGCTTCAAGAAAGACCATGCCGAAACCCTCAACGCCACGGCGGTGTAGATCCTCGCGCGTACACAAGATAAACAGGTCAGCGGCCCCATATAAAGCCGGTAGATCATTATCCGGAACAAAGCCCAGCCAGGTCACCATATCCTCTAGGCCGAGTTGAAAGGTCAAACGCTTTAGTTCTGCCAGATGGGTTCCTTTGCCAGCTACTGCGTAATGAAGATTTGCACGAACTTCATTGGGCAGAGCTGCTAGAGCGCGTAGAACCACATCGTGGCCTTTGTAAGCATCCACGCGTGAAACACTGAGGATGAGTTGTTTGCCCACGGGTAGCGATATCTTTGCGCGGGATATCTGAACATTCACCTTAACGGTGAATCGGCTTGCATCGACCCCAGGGGTAATGACCGTCGTAGGCGCTCCAGGCACGATTGCCTTGACCAGGCTTTCGGTATATCGACTGTTGCAAACCACGATTCGGGCTGCACTTAGGGTGCGTCGTCGCAGGAAAGTCTTAAATGAAAAGGCAGGCCCTTGCGGATAGGGCATCACCTCGTTACCGTGCGCCATCACGATTAGGTCACGGTGCCCCATTAGCATTGCCACGGTGGCTTCCGGATTCCATACCCCTGTTACAACACAAGAATCACGCCCTAACTGACGCAAATATCGTGCTGTCGCTAACTCGCGCCAGACCTTAGCGCGCGGTACTTCGTATGTAGGCAGTGCTGGCCGAGATGTGTCGATTATATGGGGCGCTTCCAGGGTCAACACTCCCATTTGGCGGCCACGCGCATGCAGCTCATGAGCTACTGCGCTACACAGGCGGCTGATACCACCGTCGTTAGGGGGGTAGTCGTAGCTCAGCAAGAGCACCGGCTTCATTTATGCCCTTTTTCCGCCAACAAACAGTTGAATACTTCGGCGAAGGCTCGCGCTTGATGAATAGCGGTGTAGCGAGCACCGTAGCCATTGGCCTTCGATTTGCCTGGCTGGGACAACCATTCCACCAGTGTGCGAGCGTCGTGCTCAATATCGTCTCCGCCAAGGAAGTAGCCTTGGCCTGCTAGGCCAAGCTCCTGGCGTGCCTCGCTCAGGGGTGGCACATCGGCAATCACAGGTACGCCCAGAGCGAGATAGTCCACCAGCTTGGCAAAATTGGTCCACCAATAGCGACGGCGGCCCGGTACCAGCAGACAGGCCTGTGCCTGGCGTGCCAATGCGTACACCTCGGCCTGCGGTGCATGATCAATGAACTCTATGGGCAGATCCCATCCCCTAATACCTGAAAGCATGGCCATCACCCGAGGTTCGTTGATCTCGCGCCTGCCAACGAATACGAGATGCAATGCCGCCAGTTGCTTTGGCGCAAAGCGCTTGGCATGCGCAAGCACCTCGAAAACGTGGGACGACTGGTTAGGCATCACTTCCCCGATGTGCAAGAGCATGCCAGGGCGCGCGTTGTTTTCCTCAACGCCTGCAAGATAAGCCTCGTCCAGCCCCGTCGGAATGAAACGATAGCGCTCTTCTGGTAGACCATAGAGGTCGAAGAAAATCTGACCATAGGAGTCCGCCAAACCAGTTACCAGGTCTGCCCGGGACATGCTTTGCTGGAGAATTCGTTTTTCGAGTGCGGCAGACAAAATGCCGTTAGAGGAATGCTTGCTGCCATAGCCAACTGGATCCCGAAAGTCTGCCACCCATTTAAGATTGAATTCCCGCTGAAGCCGGCGCGCGATCCGAAGGGGACTCACTGGAACCGCTGACGTGTAAACCAGGCGAATCCCTTGCGACTCGATTAAACGGCGACACAGACTCTCTGTTGAGAGGCTCCACGTCCAGTGCCTGTCCGGCCACTCGCCGAACCAGCTCACCAGCTTCGCTGAGTTAATACCTAAAAAGTGGCGTCCAGAGGATTTTTGTCGTGCAGGTGAGAGGTGTAACCCTTGCGATTTAGTGCCGAACACCGTTTGGCGTTTTAATGCTGCGAAAGTTCGATCATGTCCCCCGAACGCCATACGGATCCCGCGCAGAGTTGGTTCAATGAAGCGCGCGCGGTGAATCTCGACCGCAGGTGGTAACTCATCAAGCAGTGTTGAGTCTTCGTTGTAAAGGTAATTGATATCGGTGGTCACCACCACAGGCCGATATCCTAGCGCGGGCAGGTACTTCGCCAATTTATGCGCTCGAAACATTGCAGCATGGGTCTGAGGCGCGAAATAGGGCACAAGCATCAGTATTGGCGTTAGTGCCGGCCCGTTTTCTTGCTGACTCATGTTGAGATTTTGCGCTGCCGCAGAACGTCGTTGTAGAAGTCGATATTACGTTTTACGAAGCCGTCATAACTAAACTGACTTTCCGCTTTTGCGCGAGCGTTACGGCCGATGCGTTCGCGTTCTGCTGCACTTGCAGCCGCGCGCGAAATAGCTTTCGCCAGATTGTCGACGGATTGCGGATCGCAAAGCCAGCCGTCTACGCCATCGGTGATCAGTTCTTTGCCACTAGAAAGACCTGAATAGACTACAGGCAAACCTAATGTCATAGCTTCGATTGGGGCGAGTGCAAAAGCCTCTGAAAAAGAGGGCAGCACTGCGAAATCAAAGTCGGGCAGATGAGCGAGTACATATTCGTTTGGTTGGAAGCCCTTAAATTCGACCGTGTTACTAGTTTCTCCAAGTAACTCCTGCATCCGTTTCTGCATTGGTATTCCGTCAAATACAGTATCTTGTCCGATGATCGTCAGCCGCCAGTCCGGATTCTGTTCAACGAAGGTACGCCACGCAGAAGCTAAGGGAAGTACCCCCTTCTTTTCGGCTAAGGTGCCAAAGTAGACCGCGCGCCGCGTCTCTCGGTAATCGTCTTTCCGCATAAAGTGCTCGGGAACGTTGACCGCGTTATGAATCGTCTTGATCTCTCCAAGCAAACCGAACAACTTGCGTGTTCTTAGTGTTGTGTAGTCACTGACCGAGACGATTGCGTCTGCTTGGCGCAGTGCCAGTTTCTCGAATAGAAAGACCGATGGCGAATGAGCGACTTGACGTTCGTCGCAGAAGTAGCGGTGGCTGCCGTGAAGTCGTACCACACGAGCATGGCTACACCTTGGAAAACCGGCTGTCACGCCCTCAAAGTCGGGGGCTTCAAGAATGTCGATAGCGTCTGTCTTCTTACTGAGTTGCCGCAGTTCGCGCCACAGGCGGACGCGATTCCAAATGAAGGCACCGTGCCCATGAACCGCTTGGATGCGAACCACATGGACACCGTTAATTTTCTCTCGTACAGTTGTTTCCGTTTCGTACAAGCCGACAACATGAACTTTATTACCTTTCGCTGCGAGATTTTCCGCAAGGCCGCGGGTAAGGATTCCAATACCCCCGGTTGTGAAGGGGGGGTACTCGCTGCATAAAAATACAATATTCATGTAGCTGTTATTTATTTAATTGATTGCAAACTATTTTTCGTGCTTTTAATGTTTAAAAAATTGCCCAGATGCACATTGTATATTTTTAGTAATTTTATACGTAATGAGAATCTTTGCGTGGGAGGCTAATATGTGAGACTTCCAAGTTTGGCCGCTGAAATTTCTTTCATTTTGGCCGTTAAATAGTGTCTTTGTCGCTTAATTTTTGAATTTCTCCATTCGTAGAATCTTGGTAATAGCTCGTTTTTTATTAGTGAACGCCACTTGTCAGAAATTGAATCTGTAGTAATTCTAGTTGCAGCATCCCTGCCAGCCTTAACAATAGACTCACGTAGTTGTACGTTATTTTTGAGAAGCACTAATTTCTCCTCAACTTCACTGGATGTTGTTGCTTCAAGGTAGTTAATGCCAGGCTGACCCACTGTGCGGTAGGCTGACTCGTAACCAAGCACTGCAGGGACTTCGGCTAGCCATGCATTGAATAGTTTAAGAGCAGGTTTTTCAAGGAAATCATATTCTTTACCGAATTTTCTTACTCCGTAAATGACGTCAATGTTACTAAATTTATTCCAATTTTCGCGAGAGGGTATTACAAGATTTAGGCCATGTTTTGAAAGCATGTGGGAAAATTTTTCTATCTGATTGTTATCGGCCATGTTTTCAAGGTCGCCGAAAAATCCAATTGTTTCAAAACTTGAGCCGCGTTGTGTGCTACGCTTTTGTAATTCTATTTGTGGCCAAGGTGGTATGTATGTCGATGGCGTTTTAAATCTGATTTTGGCTGCCGGATTATGGACGATATGATGGTTTGCATATGGGTGTAGAGCAGTTCTGTCCACGAGAAGGCAAACTATAAATAAATTTTTTGTCGGCTTGTGAGATTCATTTAGGTCGTCACGGTGTGCGAACACCATTCCTTGATTTGGAAAATCGCTTACTATTTGGCATGCTAAGCCGATACGCTGAAGTTGCAAATAGGTCTGCAATACCCAGTGATACCGGCCCCATAGACTTGATATTCCGATTGTTGAGCACTGCCATTCCCAGAATTTTTCAATGTCTTGAGGCATGAGGACCTTGGCCGCTTCAGGGAGATAGAAATATAGCTTATCCATTAGGCTGCTTTATATAATAAAATTATTATGTTGCGACGGTTTTAAATGGCGCTCATCTGTGGATTATGTTGTAAGTGAGTATTTTCAGCAGTTGCTGCCCGTCGGCGTGATAAGGTCGTAGTCTCTTGATCGCCAGCTGCAAGGTATAACGATACGCCGCATGGAGCCGTATGTACTACCTTACCAAGTGCACCTTTGATTGCATTGCGACGAATTCGCCAGTCCATTTTAATTTGCCCGATCGTCGGTTCAATCGCACGCCTCCGTTGAATCATCACCTTCGAGGTGTGCGTGATCTCACCCCGCTGACCCGAGTGTAGAATGCGCACACTGCTAGCTAAGATCTATCAGAATTTACAAGAAAATCTATTTATATTATTTTTAACCTTGTGGATGCTATCGCTTGGCTCGGCGGTAAAGTCGCGTTGGTGTGGTGTTTTCGATTTATTTGGGATGTGCATGATTTATTGCATATCGCTTATTATTTAATTCCGAAGAAACTCCTTATAATAATTTTTATTTGATTAATTTTGATGCGTACGTAATATTTTATTTTAAGATTTTTTATATTTTTATTAATTTTAATAAAATGTTTTTTTTCAACATTTTTACTTAAAAATATTTCAAGTCCATTGAGGGCCGATATTCTCGTTTTGTGCCATTGAATAGTTTTTGATAAATTATTTTTCTTGTTAAAATTACTAACACTATCATCAATAATTCGATAATAAACTAAGGGTTCGTTTATAAGTAATATTTTTCCTAAAAATGCTGCACGATACGATAGCTCTAAATCTTCACAGAGACCATCGGGAGAAATATTGCCATACCTCGTTATGAGATCTTTTGTCCAGGCGGCACATGCACCCTGAATGAGTCCATGATATTTGTGCTTTTTCCTATCTTGAATATAGAAATCTTCTATATTTTTTTTGTTGCTACATGGAGGGCCACTTTTCTTCCCTTCTCCATCGATGGGTATCCAAGAGCTGCATATCGCTCCACTGCATAATTTGTTTTTTATCCACTCTTGGGCCACTCGCTCTGCTCTTGTTGGGGTCGAGTAGTCATCGCCCGCCGCAGCAATAATTAAATTTCCAGCGGCAATGTGAAATATTTTATTAAATTGATTGGTTACGCCAATATTTTTTTCATTCCTATTTAATATTATTTTATGCGGTCCCTTATAGTATTGAATTATTTTTTGAGCTATATTGTAAGTTGAGTCCGTTGAACAGTCATCTGAAATTATTATTTCCAAGGGGCTGTAGGTTTGATTTAGCGCACTTTTCACCGCGTCCAAAACATATTTTTCTTGATTAAATGTAAATAAAGCATATGTTACAAGCGGTCGGGTTTCGTCATTTAATTTAATGGATTGCAATTCAGTCATGGAAAATCTCACAAATTTTCGCAATTTCTGTGAGCGGCAAATGTGGCCCCATTGGTAAGCTTAATATTTTATCAGCTATCAAGCTTGTAATCGATGACGTTATCGGGCCGAGGTTTAGGGATTTGTATGCAGTTTGTTTGTAAGGCGGTAGAGGGTAGTGAATCAGCGTGCTGATGCCGGCTTCATGTAGTTTTAGGATTAGATTATCTCGCTGCGCAACTGAGATAACAAATAAATGCCAGACTGGTTCAGCCCATTCAGGAACAAATGGTACCGAGATCTTACTTGATGGAAGTCCTTCAATGTAGCGATTTGCAATGACTCTACGTCGCTCGTTCCACGCTTCGATATGTTTTAACTTCACCCTCAGTACCGCTGCTTGTATCGGGTCGAGCCTGCTGTTGAAACCCTTCACCTCACTTACGTATTTCACCCGCGAGCCGTAATTTCTTAGCACGCGGATGCGATCGGCGATTTCGGAGTCGTTGGTGGTCACTGCGCCCCCATCGCCAAGTGCTCCAAGGTTTTTGCCCGGATAGAAACTCCACGCCACCGCAGCGCCATGCGCGCCGACGCGACGTCCTTTGTAGCGTGCGCCGTGCGCCTGCGCGGCGTCCTCGAGCACGTGCAGGCCGTACTTGCGGGCGACGGCAAGGATGGGGTCGAGGTCAGCGGGCTGGCCGTACAGGTGGACCGGCAAGATCACTTTTGTGCGCGTCGTAATCGCCGCTTCGATAAGCGCCGGGTCGATGTTATAAGTCGCTTCCAACGGGTCTACCGGCACCGGCGTGGCGCCGCAATGGCTCACCGCCAGCCAAGTGGCGATGTAGGTGTTAGCGGGGACGATCACCTCATCGCCCGGTCCGACACCCAGCGCCAGCAGGGCGAGGTGCAGCGCGTCGAGGCCGTTGGCTACACCGACGGCGTATTTGGCTTCGCAGTAAGCCGCGAACTCTGCCTCGAAAGCATCGACTTCGGGACCGAGAATGTACTGACCACTTTCGAGAACACGGGCAATAGCTGCATCGATTTCCAGTTTAAGTTCGAGGTAAGCCGCGCGTACGTCAAGAAAGGGAATCTTCATGCGCCCCACCTTGCGCGCATGAACGCGGCATAGTCGCGGTAGTAATCCGATTCATCGTACCGGTTCGAGGCCAGCACCATGCACACTGATCCGGAGGAGAAGTTGTCCAGTTCTCGCCAGATCATTGGGCACACGTACAGGCCGTTGTAGGAACGGTTAAGGTGGATGCGCTGCTTTTCCTTACCATCGTCGATGATCACATCAAAGCTACCAGACATGGCGATGATTAGCTGGTGAAGTTCCTTGTGTGCATGACCGCCGCGCTCTGCACCACCGGGCACGTCATAAAGGTAATACACGCGCTGGATGTCGAACGGAATGTGGTTACCGCCTTCGATAAAGGTGAGGTTACCCCGCGGATCATGGATTTTGGGGAGGTCGATGATATTGCAATTCTGGATGCTCATTTCAAATCAACATTTACGCTGCCATCAAGAAAGCGCTTGAAACGCCTGCGTGCCGCGTCGATGGCGTCACCATCGATACGATAGAAATAATCAAGCTCAGATTTAGAAGTTCTAATTGCGCCGAAACGCTCATGGAATTGCCACACGCGCTCGTTGTCCTTGCGAATGCATAAGTGCGCCGCCGTAAAGCCGAGGTGATCGACTGCGTACGCGTACACCATCAGCGCGGATTCAATCGCGGCGTGGCTGGGTCGGCTGCTATGCAGAATCCACGAGCCCCAGCAGAAGCTTTCACCTTGGGGGTCGTAGAGCCGGACAGTGCCGATCGGCGAATGCTGGTATTCGATGATGAAATACGCCGCGTCATCCGCTTGGGCGTAACGGTCGAGCCATACCTGTTGATCCGCAAGGGTGCCGCTGACGGCACTGAGATAGCGCGACTTCTCGGCATCGGTGCGTAAGGACAGGATGAAGGCAGCATCGTTTATCGATGCGTCACGGAAGTGGATTGTCTTGCCCATCACGCGCTTTGCCTTCCGTAGCCGGATCTAGACCGGCGCGCTCATGGCTCACTCCGATAATGCGCACGACGCGCGCGGGGTTGCCGACGACCACCGCGTGGTCTGGTACCGATTTCGTCACCACTGCTCCGGCGCCCACCATGGCGCCTTGGCCGATCGTTATGCCTGGTAGGATGGTTGCCCCCCCGCCGATAGAAGCGCCGGCTTTGACTGTGGTCACTGCAAAGGCGCCTGAGTACTGCTTGCTACGTGGGAACGGATCGTTTGTAAAGGTGACGTTCGGGCCGATGAAGACGTCATCCTCAATGCGCAGGCCATCCCAGAGCTGTACGCCGGATTTCACCGTAACGCGATCGCCGACGATGACGTCGTTCTCGATGAGAACGTGAGAGCAGATGTTGCAGCCGGCGCCGATGCGGGCGTTGGGGAGGATAACGACGAATTGCCAGATGCGGGTGGACGGACCGACGTGGGGGGACTGTACGTCTGTCAATGCGTGGATTTGGGGTGTCATACGGCGCTTGAGATCAATGAGCGAGGAGAAGCAGCTTTCCGCCAGGCAGCCGCGTAATGGCGCGAACAATTCTATGCTCGGCCCCTACTCTGGCAACCAGGCCGCGCAGGCAAAGAATGCTGGCGACGAGGGTGAGCGGCAGGCCGAGTCCGGTAGCTGGCCAGAGCGGCAACAGACGCGAGGCGGTAAAGATCACCGCTAGGGCCGGGAGCGAGAGCAGGCCGAGCCCGGTGCATTCGGCGGACCACTTGAAGCCGATGAGGTGTCGGCTTACCAGAAGCACCGCAGCGATGTAGCCGACGTACATGACGACAAAGGCGATGGCGACACCTTCGATGCCGTAGAGCTTCAGCCCGAGAGCGACCAGGGAGACATGTAGGAGGTTGAAGCTGGTCTCGGTGAGCAGGAACCAGCGTCCCTTGCCCAGCGCGAGCATCACGAAGCCCAGTGGCCAGGAGATGACCCTGCCCAGACACCCCAAAACAAACCACTGAAGCAGCTCGACCGCACCAAGGAATTCGCGGGTGTAAAAGATCTGCAAAATCCATGGCGCTAGCGCTAGGGTGGCAAGCAGGCCAGGAAGGGCGAGCAGCAGGCCGATCTCGGTCTGCTCGTTGACCATCCGTACCATCGTCGGCTTGTCGTGCGCCACACTGGTGAGTCGCGGGTAGTAGTCGGCTCCCATAGCGCCAAGCGCGAAATTGACGAACATGCCCGACAGCGCGAAGGCAGCGCTATACAGACCGACTGCCTGGGTGCCTTCGTGCTGGATGATGAGCAAAACGGTGATATAGGCCACTGCGCTGAGCATGAGCCCGTTCCACATCATCACGAGGCCGAGCCGGACCATGCCGTTGGCCTCGGCAAAGGTCTGCCGCCAGGTGAGCGACACCTTGGGCATCGGCACCTGGCGCGCGAAGTACCAGGACAGCGCCAGCTGGATTCCCGACACGGTGAGCAGGGTGGGGATGATGCCGCGCAAGCCCAGGGCGGCGTAGAAGCCGATCGCCGCCACCGTGCCGGTGGCGGCACCATAGATGTTGGCGCGCGCCATGTCGCCAATGCGGCGCATGCCCTGGATGAGCGCCATCTGCCCGCCCGAGAGGTTGCCGAACAGGATGATGAGCCCGAGCGCAGCGATGTCGAGCGTGTAGTCGCCGTGACCAAAGGTGAGCTGGCCGAGCAGCGGGGCGAGCAGCATCATCGCCGCCATGCCGACCAGCCCAGTGAGCCAGCACAGCCGGCGAAGGGTGAGCACTGCGCGACCCACAGCATGGTCGTCGCCTTTGGTCACGGCGGCAGCAATATCGCGCACCGCGCTCGATTGCAAGCCCAAACCGGCCAGCGTACCAATAAACCCTTGCAGTGCCGTGAAGCTGGCGATAAGGCCTACGCCCGTGGTGCCAATGAGCACCGCCGCAAACTTGACGCGCATCATGCCCAACAGCAGGTTGATGCCTGCCGCCCCGCCCATGATGGCCGAGGCTTTGAGAATTTGGGCGTAGGACTTTTCTGCGCTCACGCGGGATCAGTGGGTTTGTTGATGGCCTACGTACCAGGGCATGGCTTGGGCTACGCCGCCGGCAAGTTTGTGGCTGGGCTGGTAACCAATTAGCCGTGCTGCTTTGCCCACATCGGCTTGACTGTGGCGCACATCGCCCGCGCGAAAGTCGCGGTAGTGCGGCTGGGTGCTGGGTGCCACGCCGTGGGCGGCAAGGCTGGTTTTAAGGGTGCGGAACAGGTCATTCAAGGTGGTGCGGTCGCCCACGGCCACGTTGTAGACCTGGTTGCGCGCATCCGCCTGGGCGGTGGCGGCAAGCAGGTTGGCCTGAACCGCATTCGCCACGTACGTGAAATCGCGACTCGTTTCACCATCGCCATTAATGAACACCGGCTCTCCCTTCAACAGTGCGGCGGTCCATTGCGGGATGACCGCAGCATAGGCGCCGTTCGGGTCTTGCCGAGGTCCGAAGACGTTGAAGTAACGCAGTCCAATGCTATGAAATCCATAGCAACGCGAGAATACGTCGGCATACAGTTCGTTGACGTATTTCGTGACGGCGTAAGGACTTAAAGGCTTGCCGATCTGGTCTTCCACCTTGGGCAGGCCGGGGTGGTCGCCATAGGTGCTGCTGCTGGCGGCGTAGGTAAAGCTATTTACCTGTGCATCGCGCGCCGCAACCAGCATGTTCAAAAAGCCGCTGACATTGGTTTCATTGGTGGCGACCGGGTCGGCTATGCTGCGCGGCACGCTGCCCAGCGCTGCCTGGTGCAGCACGTGGTGTACGCCCTCGCAGGCGCGTCGGCAGGTGGGCAGGTCGCGGATGTCGCCCTGGATGAAGGTAAAGCGCGACCACTGTGCAGTCGTCACCAGACTTTGCACTTCATCGAGGTTGCGCTGGTAGCCCGTGGCGAAGTTGTCCAGGCCAACGACCTTCTGGTCCAGCTTGAGCAGTGTCTCTAGCAAATGGCTGCCAATGAAGCCGGCTGCGCCGGTCACCAGCCAGGTCTTTGGCTGCTGCTGAAGTTCGGCTTGTACTTGCTCGTAACGTGTCATGGTGATGGCCTTACAGTCTGCCGTCGGCGCTGCCGGTGGGAAGAATGGATTTCACGTCGTAAATGACCGCATTGGCCTGCCCCCAGGTCTTGATGCCCTGGACCCCGAGTTCGATGAATTGTTTGTGCCCGACGGCCACGACGATGGCCTGATATCGACCGGGGGAGGGCGCGTCATCTAAGCACTGGAGGCCGTATTCCTGCTGCGCTTCGGCGACATCGATCCATGGGTCGTAGACATCCACCTGGGTATGGTAGGACTGCAGATGTTTAACGATGTCGATGACCTTGGTATTGCGCAGGTCCGGGCAGTTTTCCTTGAAGGTGAGGCCGAGCACCAGGATGCGGCTGTCGAGTACTGGAATGCCTTTCTTCAGCATCAGCTTCACAGTCTCGTCCGCGACGTGCCGCCCCATGCTGTCATTG
>JACCDQ010972669.1_pt1 | contig 38530 bp, 35 predicted proteins | sample 7446031 | NCBI WGS metagenome assembly JACCDQ01 (sample SAMN15323442, study PRJNA562643) | freshwater metagenome | isolation source: river surface water | place: USA:Blue River Watershed | collected 2017-08-17 | reverse complement strand
TCTAACAACCTCTTTAACTCTAATCTATCAACCTCTCTCCCGTCGTTCCGGAGTGCAAAGGTCGCACTTTTTTCCCAATATGCAACACCTAAAACATGAAAAAAATGAAAATAGTTCGCAAATTGCTGTAAAACAGATAAATACACCCACACTTTTTTTGCTCTTTTTTAACTCCACTCTATTTAATCAAAACAACAACTAACTATAACACAAATTTATATCAATATCGTTATAGTCGATTTTTAGTACCTTTTAGATTTAAATTGAAAATATGTAAAAGTCTCATATTAATCTAAGTATTCTGAATAATCTTCTCATAACAAAAAATTAAGGACGTCTAATTCTGCTTAATGTTTCAGGCGATATACCCAAGTAGTTAGCGATGTGGTATTGAGGGATACGTTGTATTAAATCTGGGCGTTGAGAAAAGAACGCTTCATAACGCTCTTGTGCAGATTGGGAAATGAGAGAATATACTCTAAATTGAAGTTCACTAAATGTTCGTTCTGTCAAAATTCGAACAAGACGTTCCCATTTACAAGACATTTCATACATTTTTTGCAAATTCTCATAAGATAAAACTAGTAAGACAGAATCTTCCAAAGCTTGTACATATTCTAAACTTGGTTTTCTACTGGTAAAACTTGGCAGCGAGGTGACAAAACTTGCCTCAGAGCCAAAGTAACGAGTACTTTCTTTTCCATGTACTAGATAGTAAATCCTAAAAAGTCCTTTTTGAACAAAAGCAATTTCATCTGCTACTTGATTTGCCTCGACAAAAAACTCGCCTTTTTTTAAGGTTCGAGTTTGGAGCAAATGTTTTACCTGATGGATTTCTTCATCTGAAAATTCAACAAATTGGCGGACCAGTGATTCAATTGAAGCCTTCATAAGTTTTAGGTTTTATTTATTATATTTAGATAGAAGTAAGTTATTGCACAAGTTTTGTCGTAAGCCAAACGCACTTTGCTAGGTTCAATATCGAGAACAGAACGATTCATTCATAAATACGTATTTAAAGAGCAAATGGTTGTTTGACTGGTAATTTTTCTAGTTTTAGGTAATAATTCTGGATAAACTATCGAAGTTGACTTTGTTTATATCGTCATTACAGCTATACAAAAATATAGGTTAATTTATAGAATGACACTATTTAGGATAAAGTATTATTCGAAATTTTACTTAGATAAATATTTTCTAAAACCCGAACATAAACGTAACTTCCCCTTTGATTTTACAGAACGATACATTTTATACATATGGCATTAATTTCTAAAAAGAAAGTCCCTTTTAACATCAACCTTCAACTCAGAAAGTATCTAGAAAAATACCGAAGAGAAATCAAAATGCCCGTTCAGTATGGAGATTTACTCCGTTTTGAATCTTCTATTAATTTATATGATCGCTTTGGGAATGACACTTTATGGCAAACAGTTTTCTTTCCGTACAGCGATATTGAACATATTTATGAAGGATTAAAGCAGATTTATGCCGACTTGAAGACAGATGGTGATGAAAAAGTGATTCAACACCTTACGATAGATCGTGTGGATTTGTGTACATATGGGAATACGCAGCCTTTTAGAATTCGTATTGTCAATCGTGTAAATGAAAACTTTGATTACTTCTATATAAAGAAGGCGGATTCGTCTCGAGTATATGGGATGGAGTTAGAACACCTTTTATCACCTAATCGAATGAGTTACTTAACCTTTCGAAATACATTGGTAGAAGAACATATTGTTGGAATTCCTGGTGATCAGTTTTTCAAAAATGATATCATTAATGACCCCAATATAATCCATAGACGTTTGGCCAAAGAGTTTGTCAAATTCAATGAACGTTGTTTTGTACGTCTTTTGGGAGATATGCACTCCTCTAATTTTGTCGTCGATATTACACCTGACTTTGAAGACGTCTATTATCGTATTCGAGCGATTGACTTTGATCAGCAGAGTTTTGAAGGAAAACGTTCGGTTTATATGCCTCAATATTTCAAACAGAATAATAAATTAATTGAGTTAGGGATGAAATATATTACCCCTGAGTCTGCTAAACAATATCAGATAGAGGAACGGTCATTGATTGCGGGACGTTTGAAGGTAGAAGAACAACGCTTAAATGAATTGATGGCTATTATGGCACGTGATGAAATTTCTAGTCCTGAAAATACGGCTCAATTGAGTGCGGAGTTAGCTCGTTACTATAAATCTGACAAGTTTCTGAAATGTAAAACGATGGGAGAAGTTGTTTGGACAAGTTTAGAGCAGGTTTTAATCCATAAGTTTTAAGTACCCAACATGTTTAACCACCACATAGGTACATAGAAGACATAGTTGTGTGAAAATTTAGCAATGAATTACTTATAATTAAATTACTATATTTCTATGTGATTCTTAAAATAAATTGTCTTAATACTTAACTTATATGGTTTGCTCTGTGACTCTTGTGCAATAATGTGAATTGTTTCATAACGTTACGCAAAGAGTCACAGAGAAAATACGTATCTATCCTAAGGTTTTAAACCAACTACTTCATTTAAGAAACTAGTTGTTTGTTGTTCGACTCCTTCTATATCATTCGATAGTACATAAGAAGCAATTACATGATAGCCCGCTTTAGGGAAATTCACTAGACGCTTATTGTGGGGGGCAACTCCTAATTTTTCATACATCTCCAAAATTGCCTTTACCGACACCACATTATCTTGTTCCTTTTCATTTCGATAATAATATCCAACAAAGGTTGGGCACGTGACTTGAGCAAAGGTCTCTGGAGTCATTACATTTGTCAGAAAATTCTGTAAGGCAATTGCTCCATTAAGGTGATAATGTGTTGACCAATACTTTTGATGATTAGCATTATAAGGTTTGAAATCACGAATTTCAGAGCCTGTAACCAGTTTAGCGAGTTGTAGTCCCCAATGATTATCCAACAATTCTGCTTTAGGGTCAAAAATTTTGATACAAGGAGAATACAAAACAATCGCCTTCATTTCAGGATGTTTAGATGCCAAATAGAGTGTTAAGGCACTTCCAAAAGAAGTTGACACGATAACGACCTCCTTACCTAACTTTTTAGTAATCGCCAATGCTTTTTCAGCTGATACAATCAAGTCATCAGTTGTTAAGTCCTTCATGGTATTATCCCCCAAATCAATTCCATGCCCAGCTAAACGAGCTAAATATAGGTTTGCTCCATACTTTTTAGCCAGATTGGTATGAACAGGATCACCTTCTTCTTGCGAAGCCGAAAAGCCATGGATATACAAAAATGCCAAATTGGTCTTTTCCTTCTTAGAAGAATCCGCCCAAATGATACGAGCTTCACAATCGGGGCGAATGCCAACGGTTGCCTTTTCTTCCTTGTTAATGAGCTGTTCTAATGCTGTCAGCGAATCAGGCAATTCAATGGGAATATCGAGCAGACGTGGCTTGGGAGGTTTTGGACCTACCAGATAAGCTGCAATTGCCATGAATGCAAAGCCTAATGAATATTTTAGTATTTTTTTCATGGTGATAGTTAGATAGCCTTCACTATTGACCAATTAGTTAGGGGCTCTCCTTTTAATATTTTAGTTTGTTTTATTTTAATGAAAAATTAGGAAGATTCTTTGACAATTCAAATAGCTAGTGCTTATTCCTTGGGGGCATAAACTTTCTTATCTTTGGGATAGTTTTAGAAGAATAGCGCATAAAACAACGCAATTAACTTAGCTTATGGATTTCAAACTTATTTCAGAATATAAACCCACGGGAGATCAGCCACAAGCAATTGCCAAATTGGTTGAAGGGGTAGAAAATGGAGAACAAGCACAAACCTTATTGGGAGTCACGGGATCAGGCAAGACCTTTACGATTGCTAACATGATTGCGGAAGTAAACCGTCCGACACTGATTTTGAGTCACAATAAAACACTTGCAGCACAACTTTACAGCGAGTTTAAACAGTTTTTTCCTGAAAATGCCGTCGAGTATTTCATTTCTTACTATGACTATTACCAACCCGAAGCCTTTATTGCTTCTACAAATACCTACATTGAGAAAGATTTAGCAATTAACCAAGAGATAGAAAAGTTACGTTTGGCAACAACTTCAGCCTTAATGTCTGGCAGACGAGATGTTATCGTGGTTGCATCCGTATCTTGTATTTATGGAATGGGAAATCCTGAAGAATATAGAAAGTCTATTTTGAGAATTGGTATAGGAGAAATCATTTCACGAAATCAGTTCCTTTTTCGTCTGGTCGAAATTCTTTATTCACGTACTGAGGCAGAATTCACAAGGGGTACTTTCCGAGTAAAAGGCGATACGGTTGATATTTTCTTGGCTTATGCTGATTTTGGTTATCGCATTTTATTTTTTGGAGATGAAATCGAGGCTATTCAACGCATTGACCCCAATACAGGGAAGAAAATATCCGATGAAAAAATGGTAGCTATCTTCCCAGCGAACCTTTTTGTGACAGGAAGAGATGTATTGATGAAAGCGATTTACCAAATTCAAGATGATTTGGTAGCCCAAATTAAGTTTTTTGAATCTGAAAATCGGTTACAAGAAGCTCAACGTATTAAGGAACGAACGGAGTTTGACATGGAAATGATGCGAGAACTAGGTTATTGTTCAGGGATAGAAAACTATTCTCGTTATTTTGACGACCGTCAGGCAGGTCAAAGACCATTTTGTTTGTTAGACTTTTTCCCTGACGATTATCTATTAGTTGTCGATGAAAGCCATGCGACCATGCCTCAAATTAGGGCCATGTGGGGAGGTGACCGTTCTCGAAAAGAAGCCTTAGTTGATTATGGTTTCCGTTTACCTTCTGCTTTAGACAATAGACCGTTGAATTTTCAAGAGTTTGAAAATTTATGTAACCAAACTGTCTTTGTGAGTGCTACTCCTGCTGATTACGAATTGCGTCGATCGGATGGTGTTATTGTTGAACAAATTATTCGCCCAACGGGATTACTAGACCCAGAAATTGAAGTTCGTCCGAGTATCAATCAGATAGATGATTTATTAGAAGAAATTCATTTACGTATTGAGCGAGAAGAGCGAGTACTGGTGACGACCCTTACCAAAAGAATGGCAGAAGAGCTATCAAAATTTTTAGATCGAGTAGGTGTAAAATGCCGCTACATTCACTCTGAAGTAAAAACAGTTGAGAGAGTTGAAATTCTGCGGGATTTACGTTTAGGTGTTTTTGATGTATTGGTAGGAGTAAACTTATTGAGAGAAGGACTTGATTTACCCGAGGTGAGTTTAGTCGCCATTATGGATGCTGATAAAGAAGGTTTTTTACGAGACATTCGTTCATTGATTCAGACGATTGGCCGTGCGGCTAGAAATGATCAAGGTAAAGTACTGATGTATGCAGATAGGATTACGGGGTCGATGGAAAAAGCTATTGACGAAACCAATCGACGTAGAGCTATTCAGATGCAGTATAATATCGACCATGGCATTACACCGAAAACGATTTTACGTTCGAAAGCTGAAATCATGGAACGTACCTCCATTGCTGACATTATGGGTAAACCTACCAAGAGTAATGGAAATTATTACATCGAACCAACTGAAATTAACTTGGCGGCAGATCCTGTAATGGCTTATATGAGTAAGCCTGAGTTAGAAAAGCAAATGAAAAAGGTACAAGCAGATATGGAAAAAGCAGCAAAAGACCTTGATTTTATTGTGGCTGCACGTTTACGAGATGAGTTATTGGGCTTGAAAAAGATGTTAGAGGAGAAGAAATAGTGGTAGATTTTGGATGTTGAATTTTGAATGCTGGATGAGTTATAGGAGAACATTCCCATAACTCATCTTTATTTTTAGGCTACTTCTGCATGAAGCCATGCTTTTTTAGCTAATAGTTCTTCTTCGGATTCTTCAAAGTCTGGGTCTGGCACACAACAATCGACAGGACATACAGCTGCACATTGCGGTTCTTCATGAAATCCCATACATTCAGTACACTTATCTGGTACGATATAATAAAATTCTTCAGAAACGGCTTCTTGGGGAGCTGTTGCATCAAAGACAGTTCCATCTTCTAATTCTACCTCGGTCAATTTTGTTCCTTGTGCAAACGTCCATGTTACCGCATTTTCATAGATTGCGTTGTTAGGGCATTCGGGTTCGCAAGCCCCACAATTAATACATTCGTCAGTGATTATAATAGCCATACGTAATAATGATAAATTTTGAATGCTGAATTTTGAATTTAACCAACTTGACACGAGGACTTACGTGTTGATTGAGTTGTTTTTATGGAACAAAGTTCCGTAAAAATGGTTTTGAAAACTAATCATTAATATTAATATGTCATTACGAAAAGTTATAGTGACTAATACAAAAGCGTTGAAACAAATCGGCTAATTTTTGATGTTGACCTTGTAACTGAATAAACTGAAAGGTACGAGAAATATCCACTCCTTTAATATCAATAATAGTAAAGTCATTTTTTCGGAGTTCCTTTGTTACCGCATGAATGGACAAAAAGGCAGCCGAATCGGCATATAACAGATACTGCTTAATACTTTCAGTACTTTCTAATTTTATATCAATCACCAAATCTTTTGTTTTTATATTAACTCCTGCCAAAGCTCGCTGTACGACGTCCAACGTTCCAGAACCTTGCTCACGAATCACTAACGGAATTTTCAATAATTGCTCAGGCTTTATTTCTTTAGCTGTTACGAAAGGAGCATTTGAACGAGCGACCAAGACAATTTCATCTTTCACAAAAGGGTCATAATGAATTTGTGGATGATTAGAAACCCCTTCAACTAAGGCGATATCCAGTTTTTCTGCAATAATTTGTTGTTCAATAAAATCACTATTACCATTTATAAAGCGAATTTGAATATCAGGATGGCGTTTTTTGAAGAGAGCCAAAATTTGAGGTAGTACGTAAGTAGCCAAAGTAGTACTTGCTCCGATATTCAAATTTCCTTGTGTAATATCCGCTAATTGAGCCAATTCATTCTCGAGTTGACCATATAAGCGAAAAATTTGTTCCGCATACCGAAAAAGTATTTGTCCTGCGGGAGTAATGGAAATAGAATTCCCGTGACGGTTAAACAAACGAGTTTGTAATTGATGTTCCAACTCGTTGATTTGCTTAGTCACGGCAGGCTGTGTAATGAACAATTCATTACCTGCTTTAGTAAAACTCAGGTTCTGAGCTACACTATAAAATACTTTTAGGCGAAAGTCGAAAATCATGGGGAGAAGCAATTCAAATAGCAATCATTTTATTGAATTTAGCTAATTTAGTTAATTTAGTTGAATAGCCCATAAATTAAAAGACAGCTAGACGAATGAATCATCTAGCTGTCTTTTGTAGCCTCGGAAGGAATCGAACCTTCATCTTAGGTACCGGAAACCCACATTCTATCCATTGAACTACGAAGCCTTACCTTATTTTAGGAATGCAAAATTAAGAAAACTTATTCAACTGCTTCACCAAAACGTCAAAATCTTTCGGATAAGGTGCTTCAATTGTTACTTGTTCATCATTTAACAGCCTGAATGTCAGTGAGCGTGCGTGTAATGCAACTCTTTTCATTAATGGTAATTCATCCGTATCTTTCTTAAGGTTGAAGCCTCTTTTTAAGTCAGAAAGATAAATCATCTCTCCTCCATAGGTTGGATCACAAACAATGGGAGCTTTTAGACACGTTAAGTGGATTCTGATTTGGTGCATTCTTCCTGTTATCGGCATACATTCCACTAGGGTATGTTTACGATACGCATGAATGGTATTGAAAATTGTTTCCGCAGGTTTTCCTTTGATACGGTCAATGGCCACTTCCGTTCCATCACGTTTTTGTGCAATGGGTAGATACACCGAAATCATATCGAAATCATGTACCCCATTCACAACAGCATGATAACGTTTGGCTACCTGACGATGTTCAAACTGCATCGATAAATGCCGATACGCTGCTGGATTTTTGGCAATAGCTAAAATCCCAGAGGTTTCTTTATCCAAACGGTGAGCTAACTGAGCATCATCTGAGTACTCTTTTGCCATACGAAGAATACTTAGTGAGTTATCAGCCTGACGTTCATCAAGAGAAGCGATATAGGGAGGTTTATTGATTACGATAATATCATCGTTCTCAAAAACAATTAAATCTTTAAACTTTATACGCATTGTTACTGGGGTTGTGACGAATAAATGGGAGTATACTCAATCACCTTTTAACCGAAACTTATTTTAACCATTCTGTTCTTCAATAATAGGTAATAATTGTTGAAGTTCAGTTTGTTCTTCTTGCGATAATTTAGGGTAGGCCATCTTTAAGTTTTTCAATTTTTCAAGAATAAGACTACTGATAATTAATCGCATATTTTTTTTATCGTCCGCAGGAATTACATACCACGGGGCATTTTCCTTCGCTGTTTCATTGATGAGTTCTTCGTAAGCTTTATGATATTCCTTCCAAAAACCTCTTTCTACTACATCTTGCTTATCAAATTTCCAGTTTTTCTTAGGGTCTTTAATTCGTTCAATTAGACGATTACCTTGCTCTTCCTTTGAAACATGTAAGAAAAACTTCATAACTACTGTTCCATTTCGATGAAGATACGATTCATAATTACGAATGTCTTCATAACGTTCTTCCCATACCTTATCTACATTTTTCGTAAACTCTTTGGGTATTGACTGTCCTTCTAACAAGATGGATGGATGAACTTTTACAACGAGTACTTCTTCATAGTAGGAACGATTATGTACGGCGATTTGCCCTCGCTCTGGCATTTTCATCATATTTCTCCACATGAAATCATGACTCAATTCTTGAGCAGTGGGTCTATTGAACCCATGAACGACAACACCCGCTGGATTGACTCCTGCATATACGGCTTTAATCGTTCCATCTTTGCCCGCAGCATCTAAGGCTTGAAAAATATTCAACATGGCATAACGCTTGTCGGCAAACATTAAGCTCTGATATTTATCAATCTCAGTACGTATGGTTGAAAGTTGCGTAAGATAATCCTCTTCAGATACGTACAAATCTTTTACTTTAGTAGGTACATCTTTGATTTCAAACTTCTTTTTACCCGTATGTTCAAACTCATCTATGTTAATTTTCATGGTATTATTATTATTCGTAAATACCCATTGCTACCGATTCAGTAATTGATTTTGGAGCAATCCAAGCCAAAAACTTTCCTAATTTATTTACTAATCCAGGAACAAACTCTGTTTTTCCAGCAAACATAGCGTCCACTGACTGCTTGGCAACCTCTTGTGGAGTCATCGTTACCTTTTCGGCTGCTTTACGAGCTTTCTCTTGTAAATTAGCACGGTCATTAAAATTAGTTGACGTTGCTCCAGGAGAAATACAGGTTACGGAAACCGACGTTTTTTTCAGTTCTAGCTTTAGCCCTCTCGAAAAATTCAGTACATAAATTTTAGATGCAGCATAAGCGGCCATCAAAGGTAAGGCTTGATAGGCTGTCGAACTAGCAATATTCATGATATATGCTTTGGGCTGACGTTTTAACACTGGCAAAAAGTGGTGACACATTTCTGTCAAGGTAGCAATATTTAGATTCAGCATATCTCTATTTTGCAAAATCGAATAAGAATCAAAAGGACCAACAAGACCATATCCAGCATTATTCACTAAAATTGCGACCTCATATCCTTTTTGCTTAGTCCAATCAATCACCTGCTGAGCGACATCCACAGCTGCTAAATCTACACTTAAGTAATCTGTTTTTACCTTGTATGTAGTACTAAGTTCTTTTGCTACCTCAGCTAAAAGGCTTTCAGAACGAGCCACTAGTAATAAATCATAGTTTCTTTTTGCCAATTCGTTGGCTATTTCCTTCCCTATACCTTTACTTGCCCCTGTGATTAATGCGTATGCCATCTTGTTATGTTATTTGCTGATTTTTAGTATTCCCCCCAAAATTAACAAAGCCCTACCGAATGGCAGGGCTTTTGTTAAAATATTATTTCAAACGAATTATTTTTTCGTTGGTTTTGCAGTAGTTGCTGGCTTAGCAGGAGTTGCTGGAGCGGCTGGAGTTGGGTTCAAAATCTCCTTCAATTTATCTGGATCTTCTGTTTTAATTTCCACTGCTTTTGTAACAAACTCTTGCACTTTAGCTAAATCTTTTGTTACTGTGTTGTGGTATCCCACTAAGTAACGGTATGCTTCATATAATTGCTCTTTATTAGGAGTATATTTAGAAGAAGCATCTGCTTTTTGAGCATCTACAGCCGCCAAGAATTTCTCGTAGTGAGGCTGAGCTAACCATTTTGTTCCTGTAAAGTCAATATAGTTATTCGTTCTTGCACGGAAAATTTGGAATGCAGGCCATTTATCGTTGATTGCAATAGCTTTTGCAAAACTTGAGTCTGCTGCCAAACCTAGAGAAGCTCTTCTCAAGGTATCTTCTCTTGGAGTGTAAGCAGTCATAAAGTATTGAGCCATTGCAACATCGTTCCAATCTTTACTTGCTAATGCTTGTTTTTTCGCATTTTTCCAATCAATCGCTTTTAAAGCAGCAGTCGCCGATTCAGCATATTTCTTTTGCTTGTAACGAATACTTGAAATAGAAGCATAGTGGTTATTATTTGTATCCAATGGAGCAGCTTGTTCAAAATAATGAACTGCCAATGAATCATTTCCGACACACTGATATCCTTTTGCAAAGTAAACGTTATCTAAGAAATACGGTTTCACACCTGCTTTAACCATCAATTCAAGGTTATCAATACCTTCTTTACATTTACCCATTTCAATTAATGAGTAACCGTTCATTCTGAAGACATCGTTATCTCTAGCACCACCTGCTTCAGCTTGCTTGATATATTCCAACGCACCAGCATAATCTTTCGCTAAGAACATCAATTTAGCTGTTTCTAACAAGATAAGTGGAGACGCTTCTGCCTTCTCAACATATTTTCTAAAATAAGAAGCAGCTTGCTTATAACGATTGAAAATGATATAATACTCACCCATACGTTTGTAATAAGGTGCATATGATGAATCCGCTTCAAAAGATTGTTGATAACTATTTACTGTTTGTTGGTAGTTTTTACCACGTAAATAAACAACACCAATTTTCAATAATGCTTTGGCTGTTTTTGAGGTAAATACCGATTGGTCATAAGCAGACACAGCTGGACCTCCATCATTTTTCAACAAATAAGCATCTCCTTGTACCATCCACTGCTCAGCAGTCAAAGGTTTTTTCGTTTTCTCAGCAATCAAAGCAATTAAACGGATAGCTTCACCTGGGTCATTTGTATGATCAAACAACGTATAAGCTTCGGCGATACGATACAATACATCTGCATTTTTTGATTTAGTATCTAACAATACTTTGTCAAAAATTGCCTTCGCTCCTGATAGATTTTTTTCAGCGAGTAAAATAGTACCTAAACCTACTGTATTCAGAGGATATTTAACATCAGCGGTGATACCTTTTTCAAAATTAGCTTTTGCGGCTTCTAATTGTCCAGAACGCAATAAAGCATAACCTAAATAGTAGTAGTTTTCAGCCGTTGGAGCAGCCTTCACAATACTTTCAAAAGTAGTTTTTGCCTTTAGAGGCTGGTCTCCGTCCAACTGCGTCAACCCTTGCTGAATCGTTTGTCCATTCGCCATACCAGCAAACAACAAACCAGCGGCCACAAACAGAGATTTGATTGTCACTTTCATCTTCGTAATTTTTGGGGTTTTAATTTTCTTTATTATTTGTACTCAGTTTACTTACTTAACGGACTTTTATCACTCAAAGGTAACTTAATTGGCAAACCCTATTGTGCGATAGTATAACCATAAAACACAAAATTAAATCAAAATATTGTAAGATTTAACTAAATTATAGGAAGATGTGACTTCTTTTTTTTAGTTCGTCTTAAACTCTAGTGAATTTTACTCACCCATTTTGACCATTCTAATATTTACAGAACGTGTTAGAGGTATTAACCCTTGCTTATACGCTATCAACTGCCCTTGATCCATACACATATAGTTCAAAAAACCAGTGCCTAAACCTAAATGAGCCTCCTTTAATATTAGCTTTATTTCACGTAATAATGGATACTTCTTGAGTGCCACATTATACCCAAAAGGCTGGTAGTAATCTTCATTACTTGGATTTACTTTATCAGCAACAGACATTACGTTTATTCCTTTGATAAAATTCAACGCAGCAGGGTCATCACCATCACTAATCCAGTTAACACCAATAACACCAAGGGCATTTTTATGAGATTTTACGTAAGCAATCACCTCTTTATTTGACTTCATTGCAAAAAAAGAAATCTTATCTTTCTTATCAATTCCAAATTTTTGCATCAAATAAGTTAGATTACTTGAGCTTGCATTATCAAAGACAAGCACAATTTCTTCTCCAGAGCCTCTTTTACCGACCTCAGACCATTTTTTCTTTTCACCTTTCATTACTGCACCTAATTCCTGAACAGTAATTAGGGTATCCTTATTAGCTGGATTTGTAATAAGAGCAAGGGCATCTTGAGCAAATTTATAACTTCTATACTTAATTTTTTCCTCATCAAAAACCTTTTTCTCTGTATCTGTAAGCTCTCTCGCTACTACAGCCATACGAGCTTTGCTATTTAAGAGCATTGTTACAGCTTCCAGATCAGGTTTATACACCAAATTTATTTTAGTGTACTTATATGTTTGTTCAAATGCAGACTTTTCCGCAGCGATTACAGGCTGAAAAGATTCATCAACAGCAACTGTAATTTCACCTTTAGCAGGTGTATCATCAAACTTACTATTACTACTATTTCCACAAGACGACATCAGAGCTATACCCAATGCGGTGGTAATCCAGAGGTTTACTATCTTCTTCATAAACTTGTTTATGCGTTAATTTTTAGACCCTATTGAGTCTAAATCAAAGAGAAACTAGGTAAAACAAATTCTTGTACTAAACCTTACTCATCACTCTCATCTTCCATGCTCTCCTTTACTTTTTCATAAGCTCGCCAAGCACGATACAAACCATAGACAATTAACACTGCCCCAAAGGCATAAGCCCAATTATCAGAAGGTAAAAATTGAATTGCAAAGCCAGAGTCTGGCACAGCTATCAGGTAAACACCCATTGCCGTGTAAGCCATTGAGGTAATTACACTAACAATAATTAGGACTTTTTGTACTATATTTTTCGAATCTTGCTGAGGCATCTTATAAATTCACTTATTTTTTATTAACCTTTCGGAAAACTAGCTCTAATTATGATTATTATAAATGGAGAGGCGACTCCCACTTAAAAATGAAACCTGTCAGAGTACTGACAGGTTTCATCTACTTTTACAAAATTTCAATTATTCAGCTGACAACGTAAAGTTGATTGGAATAGTAAATCTTGAACGTACCGCACGGCCAGATTGCTTACCTGGAATCCATTTTGGTACAGACTTGATTACACGAACAGCTTCTTCATCGCAACCGAAACCTACTGATTTCAATACTTCTACGCTTTGAATACTACCATCCGTATTAACTACGAACTGAACATATACTTTACCCGAAACGTTAGCACGTTGTGCAGCAGCAGGGTATTTTAAGTTTTTCGACAAGTATTTTCCTAATGCAGCCATACCGCCTGGGAATTCCGCTTGTTGTTCTACCGCCGTAAAAATTTCTTCTTCTTTCGGTTTTGGTGGTTCAACAGGAGCTTCTTCTTTAGCTGTACCTCTTGCATCTGGATCAACTGGTGGTCCTGCTTCGTCAGTTTCACCCTTCACTGTTTCATTTGCCGTGTTACCTTTCACTTGATCCACTTCTGGTGGAGGCTCAGGTTTTGTCACTTCCTCATCACGCTTGATTTCAGGAGGTAAGAACTTGGTAGTAGTTACCTTCGGAATATCTTTCGGTGGCGGTGGTGGCGGTGGCGGTGGTGGCGGTGGCTTAACTTCGTTTTTCTTCGGTGGCTGATCCACTTTCATTACCTCAGCGGTAATTTCGGTTTTATCTTTACTCTCAGCAGTCAATTGTTTCCAAAAAAATGCCAAAGCCAAAGCTCCCGAGAAAGCAAAAGTGCCAATCAATACCGACCTTGTGATGACACGCTGATAATCTTTTCTCAATAAGTAAGCACCGTAGCCCTTATTCTTATCTTTGAAAATAATATCATCAAGCGTCGCATTTGGGTTTATTACGTTTGACATATTTCTCGATAATTTAACTCAATTTGAATTGAACTAATTCGTGTGAAGAAGGAACTCCTAATTCACCTAACTAAGTTAAAACTAAAAAATTAGTTATCAAACTATTTCTTTAGTTTTATTTGTATTTTGAATCAGAAATTATTTTCCTGATTTCTTAATCATTGACTCAGTAGCTGGATCAATCTCAAGAATAGCGTAACGTTTGTTGTCTGTGATTGCACATTCATCAAGCAAATCTACCATATTTTTGTATTTAGCACTTTTCGTTGCTTTAATAACAATAGTAAAGTTTGCACCGATACGTTTTTTGAAATCGAACAAAGTTTGTCTGATACCTTTATCTGAATAGTCTGCTGTTTCAACTACAACACCTGCTTCTCCTGGAATACCTTGATAAAAGTACACTTTAGAAGAATCTGGGCAAATAGTTAACGTTTCAGACATTTTCACAGGCGATGTCTCTTTCGAATCATCGTTCTTATCAGGCATATTCAACTGCATTGTCACGGGCTTTGCTAACGTAGTCGTTAACATAAAGAAAGTGATAAGAAGAAAGCCTAAGTCCACCATTGGTGTCATGTCAATCTTGGTGGACGCTTTTTTACTGCGTTTCTTACCACCCTTACCCCCACTATCCTGACTAATTTCTGCCATCGTGTTGTAGTAGTTTGAATGTTAATTGTAATTGTATGGTTAAAAAAGGAGACTTTTTGCTTATAAGTACCCTGCTTCACAAAGTAAAGCAGGGTCAATAAACTACTGAGTACAACTTAATTAATTTACATTTCTTGGTTTTGCTTCCGCTCCAGTGATTAATTGGAATACGTTGATGTTTTGCTGTTGTAAAGTACCAACCACTTGATTAAATACTTTATAATTTGCATTACCATCTCCTTTAATCGCTACTGTCAAAGCAGGGTTTGCGATTTTAGCGTAACTCACCCACAGATATAATTCGTTGTTTGCAGAGTCGCATGGAATTCCTTTTAAGAATCCGTCAGCTTTCCACTCTTTCGACTTTTTCTGTAATACCTGAGCCATTGCACCTGCAGGGTAACCAATGAATTCTGAATCCATAAAGTTTTTCTGCATTGTTGCACTAACAGGTACACTAAAGCGATTCGCCATTCTTTCCAACATCAATGCACGAGCATCCACATCATCAGTACCCATGAAGATTTTTCCATCATTTGATACCGAGATAGTAATCACACCTTTGTCATTTTTCAGAGGTTTCTCCGAAATAGACGTTGGAGGAGTGATTGTAACAGCCTCTTCTGGTTTAAACTTTGCAGTTAACATGAAGAAGGTGAGAAGCAAGAATGCAACGTCACACATGGCCGTCATATCCAGAGACACACTCTGTCTTTTTGCTTTTACCTTTGGCATAATTGTAAAATTTGAAAATTTGGAAGTATGCTAATTTGAAATTTGATTATCTCAACAATAACACGTTAAGATTTTACAATTTGAACTTATGAAAAAGACAATAGTTCAAATTTTCAAATTGTGACTAATTTTCAAATTATTAATTATGGTGAGCAGCGTAGTTTTGGTTAATGCTCAAACCGATTTCGTCAACACTGTATGTCAACTCATCAATTTTAGAAGTAAAGAAGTTGTATGCGATGATACAAATTGCTGAAGTACCGATACCCAACGCAGTGTTTACTAGGGCTTCAGAGATACCGTTTGCTAATGCAGATGAATCTGTTGAACCTCCTGAGTTACCTAACGCCGAGAACGCTTTGATCATACCAACTACCGTTCCTAATAGACCGATCAATGTTGATACTGATGCTAATGTAGCGATAATTGTTAAGTTTTTCTCTAACATTGGCAATTCTAATGAAGTAGCTTCTTCAACTTCTTTGCTCAATGCTGCTAATTTTTGTTCTTTATCTAAAGAACCGTCAGTTGTTAACTGCTTGTACTTTTTAACTGCTGCTAACGTAACGTTACCAACTGTTCCTTTTTGTTTGTCACACTCTTTCAAAGCTGCATCAGTATCATCTTTGTCAAGTAATGATTGGATTTTGCGAACGAAAGCGTTAACATCTCCTGATCCTTTTGCTTTTCCGATTGTGATGATACGCTCAATAGAGAATGTCAATGCTGTTAAGAAACATGTCATCAAAACTGGTACGATAACACCACCTTTGTAAACGATACCGAAGTAATCACCTGGGATTGGGTGTCCTTCTGGTGTTCCGCCTTCAAAGTGAGAGCCATCTCCCATTACGAATTTGAAAAGACAGAATGCAACAGCGAAAAGGATTAATAGAATAACACCCGCTGGGATGCCACCTGATTTTTTGTTGTTTGCTGGAGCAGCCGGTTTTGCAGCTGCTGGTTTTGCTGGTTGTGTACTCATTAGTTTGGTAAAATTTGGGTTTTAAGTTAAAAAACAGTTTTAGGTGATTTTTTAAAATAAATCTCCTGAAAAAAATACTTCATCTTCGTTTCCTAAAGTGGAATACTTGATTATAATACCTTTCAGACTTTGACAAAACTAACACAATTTTTTTTCACTTTTCATACCTCTTACATCAAGTTTTTTTAAAAAAATGTTCAACAAAACCTAAGCATTGTACTATGTCAATATTTTAACTCTTTATAACTGCTTTTTACTGTATTTTTCAAAGAATTTAACTTTATTAATAAAGCATATGATTTTTCCATGTTTTTTCTAATCGCTCAATAACTGCTCAATTAGCCCTTCTATTTCGTCTATTTTGTGAGTATTTTTTGAAATTTTATTCTGAGAATAAACACTCATCATTCTATCTAAAAGAAGGTTTTCCCCATTGATAATAAAATAAGATTTCGTATGGTTTTCGATTATTTTATTGATGAAGATGCGACATTTACCCAAATTTTCTTTTGAAAAAGCATCGATGTAGATGATAGAAAAGGAGGCTTCATTCCATAATTTTTCTGCATAAGACAAGACTAATTGCTCCGAATGGTTATCAAAGTCATACCGCTTTATGTCATGGAGAGTGTCTTTTAAAACAGCTTGTAAAGGATTTCGAAAGGATACTTGCTCTGGAGTATCTGTTACTTGAATATAGAGTAATAATGAAAACATCGTCTTCAATTGGGGATATTAATGTTAGAAATCATTCTTAATGAATTAGTCAATTGTCCTACAACTCTGATACTTTTTAGTTTTAATTACGTAATTTTGGTATCTATTCAACAATCGTAATTATGGCTCAATATTATCAATTTAATCGAGAAAAAGCTCGTAGGAAAACAGGCACTTTTACCATGAAGGAGGCTATTGATGATTTATTAGAGTTATACCGCTTGCGATCTAAATTTGATGAAACCTATATTGCGGCTCATTGGGAAAAGATTATGGGTACGCCTATCGCAAGCCGTACCACCAAAATTTTTATCCAAGAAAGTAGATTATTCCTTGAGTTTGATTCTGCTCCTCTACGTAGTGAATTATTAATGGCTAAAAGTAAAATTATCAGCCTTATCAATAAAGAGGTAGGACGAGAGTTAATTAATGAGGTTATTTTCCTATAGAAAGTATCCTAATCAACTTATTGTATATATTTGATAGGTTTTTCCTCTAAATGTAAACTCATCTCCTTTTTGCTTACCTACTAATAATGCTCCCACGGGAGATTGTGGCGAAATAACCATGATGGTTTCTTTTTCGAGGCGTATTTGTCCTATACTTACTGCAATAAAAAATATGCCCATACTGGTGTGTACAAAAGCACCAAAAGCAACTTTTTGAAAGATAACCGTCAAATCTATTCGCTCTACCATAGTCCGTTCTTGGCGAGCTTGCTCATACATACGAGCGTGCATATCTCGGTCTAATTGTCCCATTGCTCTAGCTGTTTCATACTTATCTCCTGCCGAACTTTTACTTTCTGAGTTGGCTGATGCTTGGGCTGCTTGCATGGCTGTCCATGCGTTTTGCATCCGTTCATCCAACTGTTTTTTAATAGTATCTAAAATAATATCTTTCATTTTTCAGTAATTAACGTTGTTCCTTTTCCCAAATCGTCAGGGCTAAACGAATTTTGTGGTATTCGTATTTACCATCCATTGCTTCGTAAAGGGGTTTCAATGGGTCTGTTTTCTTGGCTCCTATCACATGAGCGGCTCCCATAATTTCCCGATATTCATTCCTCGAAATAAACCTCCATACATCTATCGCTTTACCTTCTTCATATAATTTAGCCAAATGAGAATAAATCGTTGTTTGATTTAAGCTACGAATCATGGATATTTCCTCAATCGCATGGCCTTCTTGATATAGTTGATATGTGTATTGTACCGTATCAATCCCTGCTGAAACACTACTTTTGGGAATCGTTTTTAGAAAATCTCTAATTTCTTTCATAAATCGTTCTCCGAATTGTCGATACTTTGCTTCTCCAACACCAGAAACCTCTAGCATTTCTCGTTCAGAGATTGGCTTTTTCTGAGCCATATCCGAAAGCGTTGCATCAGAAAAGACTACAAAAGGAGGAATGTCTCGCTCGTCGGCAATATCTTTTCGCAACTGTCTTAGGCGTTCAAAAAGTTCATCTTTAATGATTTCACGTTTATTTTTTTCCTTCGGAACTTGTACTTCTCGCTCCAATTGTCGCTCATCAAATGATCGGAAACGCACAAGGGACACCTTCCGTTCTCCCCTCAAGACAGCCCAAGAAGAAGTATTGAGTTTGTAAACATGTTGTTCATCATAAGCGATGTCCATCACTCCCAAATTCAACATTTGCTGTAGATAATCTGCCCATTCTTCATTTCTCAGTTCTTTACCCACTCCGAAGGTTTTAATTTCGTGGTAACGATGCTCAATAATTTTTCGATTATTAGAACCTCTCAAAATATCAATCACCATTGTCATCGCAATTTTCTCATTCGTCCTTACAATAGCGGAAAGAGCTTTTTGAGCGATAATACTGGCATCAAAACGAACAGGAGGATTACGACAAACATCGCAGTTATGACAATCTTCGGTTACTTCTTCATTAAAATAGCTAAGCAATACCCTTCTTCGGCAGATTTCGGCTTCGGCAAACTGTTTCATTCTATCCAATTTAGCCATTTGAATTTCCTTCATTTCAGGAGGTAATTCAGACTGAGCAATCATATCTTTCCGAACAAGGAGGTCATTATACGAATAAAATAGAAGTGTATCAGATTTTTCGCCATCCCGTCCAGCACGACCAATTTCTTGATAATAGCTTTCTACATTAGAAGGCATCGAATAATGAATGACCCAGCGGACATTCGATTTATCAATACCCATTCCAAAAGCAATGGTGGCACAAATTACTTGAATATCGTCTCTCAAGAATTTATCTTGTATCGTCGCTCGTTCATTGGCGGGTAATCCTGCATGATAAAATTGAGCTTTTATGCCCGCTTTTTGCAACCCTTCTGCTACTTGTTCTGTATTTTTTCTACTCAAACAGTAAACAATACCAGCTTTTCGTGGACGTTCGGCAACAAACTTGATGATTGTTTTTAGTCTATTTCTTCCAGCTTCTACCGCCAAAGACAGATTAGGTCTATCAAAAGAGCTTATAAAAACTTTTGCATCAGGAATACCCAACTGCGTAAGGATGTCTTTACGAGTTACTCGGTCTGCTGTAGCAGTCAATGCCATGATAGGTACATGAGGCATTTGTTTTTTGAGCACACTCAGTTGAGCGTATTCTGGTCTAAAATCGTGCCCCCACACGGATACACAGTGCGACTCATCTACAGCTATCAGCTTGATATTAAGTGAGCACAGCCATGTTAAATAGCCTCCTGTAAATAATTTTTCTGGAGAAATGTATAATAGTTTTAACGTTCCATTCCTTGCGGAACGCTCTATCTCTGAGATTTCACTCGCTCCTAAAGTCGAGTTGATATAGGCTGCTGCAATACCATTAGCCTGTAAGGCTTGTACCTGATCGTGCATTAGAGCAATCAAGGGCGAGATAACTAAAGTCAAGCCCTGATGTAGAAGTGCAGGGACTTGAAAGCAAATTGATTTTCCTCCTCCCGTAGGCATTAGCACCATGGCATCATTACCAGCGAGAACCCATTCTATTATTTCAGCCTGTAAAGGGCGAAAGCGATCATACCCAAAATAGTGCTTTAAAACTTGTTCTTTTGTTGACATTCGTTTGTACTCTTTTCTCTAAACAATAACAATGAAAGCATTTACCCCTTCTATAAACGCAACGCCCTGCAAGCGTTATCACTTGCAGGGCGTTGGTAGAGTGGTATTTTTTGATTAACCGTAAAGTGGTACTTCAAACAACTCTACCTCTGGCAGCTGACTAATATCAAAAAGCTCCACTTTATAACGCTGATAAGCAGGCATTTCTAAATCAGCTTCGGTAGGCATTTTTTGAGAGAAGCTATCAATCATTTTTTTAAGGCGAAGTGAGTCGTCTTCTTTTTTCGGCATTACAGGCATGGTTGGTTTTGGTTCTACGACCATTACAGGTACTGTTTTTTCAACTTCCTCTTCTTCTTCTATGATTTCACGTTCTCGATACACTCTACGTTCAGGACGCTCTTCCACTATTATATTTGAAGGAGCAGCAACAGGCACTGTTCTTCTTACCTCTTTTACTTCATTCCGTTTGATATTTCGTTGAACTCCTTTAATTGGAGAGTCCTCAGGCAAATTGAAGCCTGCTGCAATCATCGTTAATCGCATATCATCCTTCAATTCATCATCGATGATATAACCAAGTTTAAATCCTTCTGGTGAAGACCCAACTTGTTCCATGATGTAAGAGGTAATAGCTGTTTGTTCTTTTACAGCCATTGCCTTTTCTCTACTTGTAGCAATCGTCACCAAGATACGTTTAGCTCCTTTAATATCTTTATTATTCAACAAAGGAGAATCCAATGCTTTTCGAATTACTTCAGAAGCACGGTTTGGCCCTTCAGCAGAAGCCGTACTCATTACCGCTTGTCCTGCATTAGACAATACCTTTTTAACGTCTTTAAAGTCTGCGTTAATTTTACCTGATTTGGTGATTACCTCGGCTACTGATTTAGCTGCATTAGCTAATACATCATCTGCGTGCTCAAAGGCTTCAAGGATATTTAAATCTTCAAAGATTTCTAATAATTTATCGTTCAGTACGACCAAAACAGTATCACAAGTACGTTGTAATTCTTCGATACCACGCATAGCGGCATCAATTTTTTCGGTACCCTCCCACGAGTATGGGGCTGTAACGATAGCAACCGTAAGGATGTCCAATTCTCTAGCGATACGGGCAATTTCAGGGGCAGCTCCTGTACCTGTTCCCCCTCCCATACCAGCTGTGATAAACAACATCTTGGTATTATCTTGAAACAACGAGCGAATCTGTGCTTCACTTTCTAGTGCAGCCAAACGTCCTTGTTCTGGTTCTGTTCCAGCACCAAGCCCCTCAGTAAGGATTGCCCCTAACTGAAGTTTAATTGGTACAGAGTTATCATTTAATGCTTGTAAATCTGTATTACAAACAATAAAATCAACATCCTTTATTTTCATGTCATACATGTGACGAACAGCATTACTACCTCCACCACCAACACCAATTACTTTAATGATGTTGGCTGTGCTTTCCTGCTTTAGCTCTATGTTATGCTCAAAGAATGCCATATTATGTATAGATTTTGTCTAATTGTATATTTTTAATATCGCTAGGCGAGTTAATCGTACGGTTACATTTAAGGAGTAGTACACAAAAATAATGCCTTCCTCTATTATACTTACAAAAGCCGAGCAAATCTAAAGGATATTGTTCGGCTTTTAAATTAAACATGCAGTGTTTTATTTAGATATAAACGGAGAAAAAGCACTTTTAGATTTATTATCATCCTAATTAGCTGCACTCTCCCAACGCCATTCCTTTCCTAATTCTAATTCTGTTTGTAGGTTTTCCTTCACAAAAAAGTCTCTTGTTGAGTAAAAATCCAGCTTTTTCGCAGGAAGCTCTTCTGCATTGGCAATACCATACAATAACATGGCTGTGTAACGAACCGTATTAATCATCTCATCTTTTTTCACAAGGCTAAAACGATCACAGTTGGCGTGGTAGCAGCCAAGAGCCTCGGGCGATAAATCCCCAATTGGGGCAGCAGTGGGGACTCCTTCCAACATAAATGTTTGATGATCAGAGTGCAATGTTGCTTTATTAATAATATTGTTCTTAAAACTCGGTTCTATTTTTTTAATTTGCTCACCCAATTTTGTTAGGAATGCGACCATTTCATCTCTTCCTGATGCATTGAACCCATTCGTATTATTTGACATGTCCAGGTTAATCATAAAAGCAACTTTGTCCATCGAATTTGTTTTTTTCAACCGTTCGACCATTGCTTTTGACCCCAATAATCCTTCTTCTTCCCCCATAAACAAGACAAACTCGATTGGTCTCTTTGTTTTAAGTTTTAATGCTTTGAATGCTCTTGCTATATCCAACACAGAAAACGAACCAATGCCATTATCAATTGCCCCATGAGCTAAATCCCATGAATCTAAGTGCCCACCAATGATAATTTTCTCGTTATCGTACTTACTACTTTCTCCTTTAATGGTAGCAACAATATTTCGAGCCTTAATCACACGGCTTACATTTTTCATATCCACCAAAGCCACTAAGTTTGGCTCTTCGTTCATCCATGCTCTGATTTGCATACCACTCTCGAGCGAAATACACACAGCAGGAATTGCTACGAGCCCTCCTGTTACGGAAGCTGTTCCTGTAAGGAGAATATTTCCTTTAACAGTATTAACAAAAATAACCCCAACTGCTCCATACTGGATAGCAAGTGCTGTTTTTTCAGAACGGTGCAAATTACGAGACCCTTTAATTGGAGGAAGCAATCCGATATTCACCAAAGCAATTTTCCCTTTCAGCTTATCTCCTACTTCTTTAAAATCAGGTTCTAATCCATTACCAACATCCACAATAGAACCTGCCACTTTTGCTTCAAGGGGAGTCATCGCTAGAGCTACGACCTCGACATCTCTAAAGTTATCGCTTTTATTAGGGGCAATTGCTAAGGTGACTGTATCTCTTGCCCAAGCTTCTACCTGAAAGCCTTGGTATTTTACATCCCTAAAACCATAAGATTTGAACAAATTATAGGCATACTCCTCTACTCGTTTTCCGTTAAAACTTCCAGTTAGTCGATGTCCAATCGTATAGCAAGCATCGCCCAATGTCTCGTAAGCACGACTATTATCTCGCACTTCGTCATTGATTCGATGAAAAATTTCTATCGTTGCCTCATCATCGTCCTTGTGAGGGATGTAAGCAGCCGTTGATAATACACTTACTAAAGCGATTATTCCGTAGATTCGTTTTCTCATGAGTGATTTAATACAGGCCAAAAATTCTACTTAGTTGGATCAGGATTGTTTTCCTTACTTATTCGAGAGTCATCCTCTTAAAAACGGAATTTACAAAATTATCACAGCAATACCGTTGGTTTTACTTGGATAATTTAGCAAAAGGTCACTAATCTTTATAATCAGGTAGAAACACCCTATGTAAGCCTATGTGCTTTCTACCTAATTTTAGCGAGAAGCCATTCCATAAAGCGATGGATATATCTCTTTTTGGAATTTATCCCACTCTCCTTTTTTGAAATAATTATCGCCAAAATAGACAATAATTTTATGGAAATTAGGGGCATCTTGATAACCAGGGACAGGCTGAATCATATTGAACTTTTCATCTAAATATACAATTGTAGGAAAAGACATTCTGTTTTGTAACAAGGCTATTCCAGCTTGGTTATAGCCGTTTTGCCACGTATATTTTTTATCTCCAATGACTATATCCTCTTTCTGTTCTGCATCTAGCTTTACGGCATAATACTTTTCATTGACGTAAGAAATAACCTTTGGGTCACTAAATGTCTTTTGATCCATCACTTTACACCAGCCACACCAACCTGTGTAAACATCTACTAATATCTTACGTGGCTCTTTCTGAATGGCTTGAAACGCTTGCTCTAGCGTAAGCCAGTTTATGTTAGACTGACTAGAAGAAGATGTTTGAGCATAAGAACTCTTTACTAAAAATACAAAAATACTTACTAATACAAGTGAAAAACGTTTCATTATGAAGGGTGATTTTACGAAAAGGAACTATTTTTATGCTACTTAAGCTTGTTTGAATACGCAGGTTTTCATTTTTTACCATACATACAAAAGACGCATAGCAAGCATCTTTATTTTTTACTATCTTACAAAGATAACAAATTGTATGTTTTTTACCTTCTATTACGAACAGTTTCTATCCCACTTTTTTAGATGATACATAGAAAAAAAGACCGACTATTACAAGAAGAACAAAACAGACGTGAACTTGGATTTGGATCACAGGCAAGCCAAGGAAATACTCGATTAATTAACCGAGATGGCTCTTTTAATATCCGACGGGAAGGCGTGTCCTTATGGAGTAAAATCAACATTTATGACCGACTCATTACGTGTTCATGGCAACGTTTTTTTATGCTGATTGGCCTCTACTTCGGTAGCACTAATCTATTTTTTGCCTTACTTTACGAACTAATAGGCATTGAATATCTTAGTGGCTCCGACTTGTCGACTCCTTGGACTCGCTTCATGGATGCCTTCTTTTTCTCAAGCCAAACTCTTACCACTGTAGGATATGGCCATATCGCTCCTGTTGGATTTCTAATGAGTTCAGCCGCAGCAATTGAATCGCTTATCGGAGTGCTTACCTTTGCATTAGTAACGGGTCTTCTATACGGACGCTTTTCTCGTCCTGTGGCTCGTATTTTATACTCTAATGTAGCAGTCATTGCTCCCTACTTGGACACCACAGGGTTTATGTTTCGTATTGTGAACGAACGCTCTAATCAACTGGTGGATCTCTCTGTAGAAGTGAACCTTTCGATGACCATCAAAAATAGTAAAGGAAAAATGACTAGAAAGTATGTTAGGCTGCCCTTAGAACGTCATCAGGTAAACTTTTTCCCTGCCAATTGGACAATTGTGCACCCCATCACTGAAGAGAGCCCTCTCTTTGGACTCTCCTTTGAAGAACTACAAGAGAAAAATGTGGAGTTTTTGATTTTAATCAAAGCCACCGAAGACACCTTTAATCAAACGGTACATTCTCGCACTTCTTACCATGCTAGTGATCTTGTTGCAGGAGCGAAGTTTGCTTCAATGACAACCGAAAACGTTGGAGAGAAACAAACATTGGTACTGGATATTAGTAAGCTTTCTGCCATTGAAGATGCTCCTCTTGCAAGCGATTTACTTTTACACAAAGAAGCTTTAGCAATGGAGCAAGAAGAAATAACTAAAACATTAAAATAAAACTCATGACACGTCCTCCCTATTTACTTGAAGGCGACACCGTAGCCATTGTTGGATTAGCCTGCAAAGTAGCTCGTGAAGATATTATACCTGTAGTGGATTTCCTACAGACTAACTGGAAGGTAAACGTTCTTTTAGGCGACTCCGTTGGAGCTTCTTATCATCAATTTGCAGGAACAGATATAATCCGAGCAAGTGATTTTCAAGTGATGCTCGACAACCCGAAAATCAAAGCAATTTTTTCTGTCAGAGGGGGCTATGGAAGTTCTAGAATCTTAGAAAAAGTCAACTTTGACAAATTTAGAGAAAACCCTAAATGGCTTGTTGGGTTTTCGGATATTACAGCAGTCCACTGCCATATTCAAGCCATGGGTATTGAAAGTATCCATGGGGTCATGCCCAAGCTTTTTTTACAAGAAAATGGACAAGAAAGTCTGGAGTCACTCAGAAAAATTCTATTTGGAGAAGCACTCGCCTATCGTATTCCAGCACATTCCTTGAATAGAGAAGGGCATACGGAAGCGACCATTGTAGGAGGTAATTTAGCCATCATTAATCACCTTTTAGCAACTCCTTCTGAATTAGACACTACGGGTAAAATACTATTTTTAGAAGATGTGGGGGAATATCTTTATAGTCTTGATCGGATGATGATTCAGTTAAAGCGAGCAGGAAAGCTAAGCCAACTTGCAGGACTAGTTATAGGCTCTTTTTCGGACATGAAAGACAACGATGTCCCTTTTGGGAAAACAGCCTATGAAATTATTCAAGAAGCCGTCGCTGAATATGACTATCCTGTTTGCTATGGATTTCCTGTTGGACACGAACCCCAAAACTGGGCTATTCCGTGTGGAAGAAACGTTTCTCTCCATATCAGTTCAACAGAAGTAGTACTTTCATCTGTTGTTTTTTAAGATAAAAACCGAGATATTGACCCTATAAAAGCGTAATTAATTACTAATTTCGCCCAATTTTCACCTAAATTTTAAACATTTTACCGTTATGCTTGCTAAAACCTTCGGCAGTGCCGTTCATGGTGTAGATGCAACCATCATTACTGTTGAGGTAAGTGAAGGACAAGGCCAAAACTTCTATATCGTTGGTCTCCCAGATGGAGCAGTGAAGGAATCTGCTCACCGAGTCGAATCGGCGATTAAACAAGTTGGTTACTTTTTTCCTAGAACGAAAGTAGTGGTCAATTTAGCCCCTGCTGATATTCGCAAAGAAGGCTCTGCTTACGACTTACCCATTGCGTTGGGTATCATCCACGCCTCGGCTCAGGCTGATTTAACCAGCTTAGAGGAGTATGTTATCATGGGAGAACTTGCCTTAGATGGTACACTTCGTCCCATCAAGGGAGTGCTGCCTATTGCGATAGAAGCTCGTAAAAAAGGCTACAAAGGTTTTATTCTACCTGTCGAAAACACCTCAGAAGCAGCGATTGTCAATAACTTAGATGTAATTGGCGTGCAAAATCTAAAAGATGCAGTTAATTTTTTGAGAGGAACCTTAAAAATAGAACCTGTTGTAACCGATACCCGTGATTTATTTTTCAATTCACAAAACGATTATGATGTTGATTTTTCGCATGTTCAAGGGCAAGAAAATATTAAACGAGCCTTGGAAATAGCCGCAGCAGGTGGTCATAATGCCATTATGATTGGTCCTCCAGGGGCAGGGAAAACAATGTTAGCCAAACGCTTGCCCTCTATTTTACCCCCCCTCACCTTGCACGAAGCCTTAGAAACAACGAAAATTCATTCGGTTGCAGGAAAATTAGGAACAAAAACATCGTTAATTTCTACTCGTCCATATCGTTCTCCTCATCATACTATTTCAGACGCAGCTCTGGTGGGAGGCGGAAGTAACCCACAGCCAGGTGAAATATCGTTGGCTCATAATGGAGTACTGTTTTTAGATGAACTACCCGAATTTAAGCGAACAGCCTTAGAGGTGATGCGTCAACCCTTGGAAGAACGAAAAGTGGCGATTTCGAGAGCAAGATGGGCGGTTGAATTCCCTTCTAATTTTATGTTGATTGCCAGTATGAATCCTTGCCCATGTGGTTATTACAACCATCCCGAGAAAGAATGTACTTGTGGCCCTGGAGTGGTACAAAAATATTTGAACAAAATTTCAGGCCCTCTACTCGACCGTATTGATTTGCACGTAGAAGTTACTCCTGTAAAATTTGAGCAACTATCGTCTAACCGAAAAACAGAAAGTAGCGAGCAGATTAGAGAACGAGTGATTAAAGCAAGAGCAATTCAGACAGAACGGTTTAAGGACAATCCTAGCATTCATTCGAATGCGATGATGCCTTCTCAGATGGTTAAAGAAGAGTGTCAAATAGATACCGCAGGAACGGCTTTACTAAAAAAAGCGATGGAGCGATTACAGCTTTCGGCAAGAGCTTATGACCGTATTTTACGAGTTGCAAGAACGATTGCCGATTTGGCAGGTTCTGAAAATATTAGAATGGAACATTTGGCGGAAGCGATTCAGTATAGAAGCTTAGATAGAGAAAACTGGGCGGGATAAAGAAGTGTGGGAGTTAATGAGTTCAAAGTTTAGGAGTTTAAAGTTTAAACTCCTAAACTTATCAACTTATCTTAAAAATCTTCGTCTAACGAGAATGACATGGTTTCTTTCTCAGACATAACGCCTGATTTCTGATACTCAGCCACACGCTTCTCGAAGAAGTTTGTTTTTCCTTGTAACGAAATCATTTCCATGAAATCGAATGGATTGGTTGCATTATATACTTTTTGACAATTCAAGGATACCAATAAACGGTCAGCTACAAACTCGATGTATTGACACATCAAATCAGAGTTCATTCCAATTAATGATACAGGTAATGCATCTGTAACAAACTCTTTTTCAATCATTACGGCATCCACAATAATTTTTGTTACATCAGCCTTTGGCATTTGGTTAACAATGTGGTCTGTATAAAGCAAACAAGCAAAATCACAGTGTAAGCCTTCGTCTCTCGAAATCAATTCATTAGAGAATGATAAACCTGGCATTAGACCACGTTTTTTCAACCAGAAGATTGAACAGAAAGAACCAGAGAAGAAAATACCCTCTACTGCTGCAAACGCAATTAGACGTTCGGCAAATGTTCCATTTTCAATCCAACGCATTGCCCAATCAGCCTTACGTTTTACGCAAGGGATATGGTCAATAGCATTTAACATTTTATCTTTTTCGACAGGATTCTTGATGTAGGTATCAATCAGTAACGAGTAGGTTTCTGAGTGAATATTTTCCATCATAATTTGAAATCCATAAAAACACTTTGCTTCAGCATACTGCACTTCTGACAAGAAATTCACAGCCAAGTTTTCATTGACAATACCATCAGATGCCGCAAAAAATGCCAACACATGCGAGATAAAGTGTTTTTCATCAGCATTTAAACGATGTTCCCAATCGTTCAAGTCTTGTTGCAAGTCAATCTCCTCGGCTGTCCAGAAAGAGGCTTCTGCCTTTTTATAGAATTGCCAAATATCATTATGCTTGATGGGAAATAATACGAAACGACTCGGATCTTCCTGTAATAAAGGCTCAATTTGTACTGTTTGTGACATGGTGCTATTTCGAAGAAATACAGTTATAAAATAAGGCAAGCGTAAATTGCCAATCGCTATTGACAAGCAAATTTACAAATTTATCCTCAAAGCATTGGATAATCTGCTCAAGAATGGAGCTCTTTTATTTTGTCGCAAAATTTCAATGATGGACAAAACAAGTAGCCAATCTTATAACCTTCTTTATAACGATAGGGTTTCATTAAATTCGATGATTTTTGAGATGATTCACAAAAAGAGTAATTCAAATTTATAAGTCCTCTTTTAATAAACGAATGGCTGTAATATTAATTATCTGAAAATTGGTACAAGAAAGAAGGACGTTCGGACATCTTATCTTTACTAAATAATTGATATAAACGATTGGCCAACATTTTATGCCCAAGGACATTTAGATGGTTTCCATCGGGAAGAAAGAAATAAGGATGCTTTTCCAATAAATTAAGCGAATCAACATAGGTAAAACCCATAGTATCACAAGCATCTACGATTAACTGGCTTCCCAACATCCGTAATAAATGGTTGGTTTTACTTAAACTTGGAAAAGGGGTTACTACAACGACCTTAGTACGTACCGATGTAAGTAGTTGCAAAATGACCTTCCATTGACGAGCCACAAAATTCATACGTCCCAATACCCCCAAAGCATTGGTAGCGGTTAGTAGCTGATAACTCAGAAAAGCAGGTATCACCGATTTCGTAGGTAATTTCATCCCACATTTATCTGCCAAGGATGTCCGAAAATAGTTAATATCTGAGGCACAATAGGTCTTTAACCCATGAAAACAGGTATCATGATAAGAGACAAAAGGAGTCATTTCCTTCTGAATAATTGTCTTCAACGAATCCCCAAGCATAAGTTCATCGTTTGCTAACTGTAAAATAATCGAGTCGTACTTATATAGCTGAGGCTCTAAGGTCAATAGCAGTTCAACGGCTTCTTTCAGCGAAGCCGTCACAAAGCACGTTACTTGTACTTTAAAAAAATGACTCCGAGCAATTTTTTTCACAAATTGTTCTACAAATCCCTCTTCGTTAGTCAAACCACAACCATACACTTGACAGTTGCCTATAATTAATATTTTCATCCTAATAATTTATTGAATATCAAAACCTTATATCGTATTTTTACACGAAATAACTAGCCCATTCTATAACCATTACGTTTAGTAAGAAGAAAAGGTTGTGTTTAAATTATTTTATATTTTCAGCACACCCTTTTACGAGTTCTTGCGTAATGGTTGTTATGGCAGGTTATTTACTTACGTACACTCAACCCCATTAGCTTTGTTTTTCAAAAAGAAAATATCCTATACAGAAGCTAATCTTCCAGATCTCATAGCGGCCTGCATGTCTAACAACAATCAGGCACAGCAGGCTATGCTCAAAATCTTCATGGGTTATGCAAAGAGCATCTGTGCGAGATATACCTCCAATCATCAGGAAGCGGAAGAGATTTTAAATGAAGGATTTTTAAAGGTGTTCCAACACTTGGAAAAGTACGATACGAAACAACCTTTTAAGGCTTGGTTACGAACTATTTTTGTGAATACGGCGATTGATTTCTATCGCAAAAATCAAAAATATCAACTCCAATCTGATTTAGAAGAGGGTCTGCAAGTACAGGATGTTGATGAGAACATTATCAGTAGAATCTCAGCCGAAGAAATTCTCCAACTAATCCAACAGCTTCCGCCAGGTTATCGAATCGTTTTTACAATGTATGTAATAGATGGCTATAATCACCGAGAAATAGGTAACATACTTGGCATACAGGAAGGAACGTCTAAGTCGAATTTACGTAGTGCTAGACAAAAATTACAACGTATGATTAAACAGGCTTATCCCGATTTATACCAAGTTTATGCGTTAAAAACATCACAACTAGATGAAAACTGAAGAGTTTGATGACGCTATCCGCAGAAAAGTAGAAAGCGTCGAATTTCCCCACGACGATGGCGATGTCTCCAAAGTACTGAAATACATTAGCCTCCACAAAGCCCCAAGTTTTTGGGCAAGCTACGGAAAACTATTGACCTATTCCGTTAGCTCACTGGTTATCACAGGTCTAGTCATTTTAAACATCGTACAACATATTGAGAATAAATCTTTACTGAAAAACATTGCAGCACTTCAACGAGAAGTAACCCTAAAAGATAGCTTGAGCGTACCTAAATACCTCTCGTTATCGCATAGTCCTGTGTATCAAAACAAGACTCAGGATATGCAACGCCTGCAAATCAATCGAGAAATTGATCGACAATTGATGACTTTGCCCACAAGCAAGCCTCTAACCGAAAGCAGTGATGAGGTAATGGCTCTCAAGCCTAAAGGCAAAAAAATCGTCAATCGCTCGACTTCGTATTTTCTTGATAAGGAAATGTTCAGTGAAGAAGTTACTCAAAAGACACTCTTAGCACGCTATTCTAAAGGGAGTAAAAGCAATGGAAAGGACGTAAATATGATGCTAGCAGGTGAAAATGAAGAAGGTAAGTTTACTGATACGTTGTCACTGACTCCTCACAATCGTGTCAATCTGAATAATCCTTTGGAGAAAAGCTATCCAACTATTGGTTTTATTGCAACACCTCAAGATACGATGGTTTATGACAATCGTTTCAGTTGGTCTGATTTATCCTTCAAAAACATCAGTTATCGAGTTGGTGTCGGAGCTGACTTGCTAAATGGATTTAACACAACCTTATGGACAGAAGCTTTTTTAAGTGACCGTTGGAGTGTCAACTTAGGACTTAGTAAAGGTTCATTAAGTGAGATTGAGTATCATTCAGAAGATGATTTTATTCGTGAAAAGGGAGAGCCTTTTAGAGATAAATATGCGATTATGTTACCAGATAAATATGTAATCAAAAGTATTGAAACCTCCCATGCTATAGTAAGAATGCCTATCAGTATCAGTTATCAACACCCCTTAAAGCACGGATATGCTCTTGTTTTTTCTTTAGGTAGCCAATTAGACTTAAATGTTGAAACGACCTTTAGTTGTCATTATCAAGAACCTAGTGGTGATATAGAAGAACGAAAAGGTATCATAGATGATAGTCCTGTCACCTTTAATAACTTAAATCTGGCCATTGGTCTGCAAAAGCAATGGAATCACTTCGTTTTACAGGCAAGTCCTTTACTAAGCAAACAAGTTAAAACCGTCAGTTATCAAAATCACGATTTGATTTTAGGAGCAAGGGTACGTTTATTGTATGATTTTGGAAGAAAATAAGTTAAGTAGTGATGTGAAAGTTTGGAATTAACCTATCAAATTCCCCGACATATTCAAGCACATAGCAACAAAGAAAACATAGTTTTGCAAAAGCTGATAGCCAATTACTTGTGGTCACTATGTTCATGTATGATTCTAAAAAATGGGAGGCAAAACAATCAGGGATGTAAATCCCTGATTACTAACTCGGTCGTCTCTCTGAAACGTTATACTGACCCAATTTAGGTTTACAACAACTATACTACTTCACTAATAGTTAAAACATTGTACCTGTGTATTTTCAAACCTAATACCTTCTGTATATCAATCACTTAAACAAACCAACCGAATAGTCATTCTAATAATCTATACCGTAGGAAAACATAAAGAGAACTCGCTTCCTTCACCTAATTTACTTTTTAGCGAAATTTTCCCCCTGTGGCCTTCTACCATTTCTTTCACATAATACAAGCCTAAGCCAAAGCCTTTCACATTGTGTATATCGCCTGTATGTACACGGAAAAATTTGTTAAATACTTGGCGTTGGTCTCTCTCTGCAATACCTATACCATTATCTCTTACCTTCACGATAAGGTCATTCCCCCTAGTTTCAGTACTCAAATGAATTTCAGGAATCGTCTCGCAGTATTTCAGTCCATTATCAATTAAGTTGTGTAATACATTGGTAAAGTGAAGACGATCGGCTTTGATAAAGGGATTTATTCCTTGTAAATCCAAGATAAGTTGCCCTCCTTTTTCTCTAAACAGTGGCTCGCAGCTACACGATAGTTCTTCTAGTAACTCATGAACATCGACTTCTTCAAAATTGAGTTTATCTATTTTTTGAGCAATGTTAGCCGTTTGTAATACTGTATCTACATTTTTCTTGAGACGAGCCGCTTCTTTTCGGATAATAGCTGCATAACTTAACAAACGTTCGGGAGTGTTCACAATCTCAGGCTTCATCAAAACCTCGCTCGAAATCGAAATCGTCGAAATAGGCGTTTTGAATTCATGCGTCATGTTATTGATAAAGTCATTTTGAATTTCCGACAAGCGTTTTTGTTTGAAAAGTAACAAGAGCGAATACACAAAAAAGCACATCAAGACCAACAATACAGCCGACGAGATAAACCAGTTATCTAAATCACCCAATAGGAAATAACGTTTATCAGGGAAATGTACCCCAAAATAATAGTTATGAATATCGACTACAGGAAAATCATAATGAGCCGTAGAGTCTGAATTATCACAATTTTCGGAATGACAAACAAAGGCCGTATAACGAATAGCATCCTTTTGACAGTCGTAAATACCGTATTCAAAGTTCATCCGAATATCATAGCGAGCCAGTTCTTGTTTTAGGAATTCTTCCAAAACAGGGGCATTAATCACATCATTAATCTGAACAGTATAATAATTGGATGTAATGCGTTCGACAGGTCTGACGAGCTGGTTATTCTTATTTTTATTGAATTCCAATAAACGCTTTGACACTACTCGCAAAGCAGACGAAACCCGTTGGTCGAAATCTCGGTCTTCGAGGTTATACGCCTGCCGAAACCAAACGTATTGAACCGTAATAACCCCTGCCATTAACAAAATGGAGGTGGCTACAAATATGCGGAGTGTGTTCGTATTCATACACAAAAGCGAAAACCGCCCTTAGTTAAGGACGGCTTCTTTTTTATCTTCTGGAAAAACAAATTTGATTGGTTTACTTACTTTTTCCTTCATCAAGGCTATTGTAAGTACTTCATCGACATTATCAACATAATGGAATTTCAAGTCTGCAATATAAGCAGGAGTTATTTCTTCGACATCTTTTCTGTTTTTATGACACAAGATAATCTCCTTTATTCCTGCTCGTTTGGCTGCAAGGATTTTTTCCTTGATACCGCCTACAGGCAATACTTTTCCTCTTAGTGTCACTTCACCTGTCATGGCTAAGTGAGCTTTCACTTTTCGCTGTGTCAGTGCAGAAGCGATAGAAGTTGTCATCGTAATCCCTGCCGAAGGGCCATCTTTAGGTACTGCCCCTGCTGGCACGTGAATATGCAAATTATAGTTATCGAAAATACGGTAATCAATGCCGTAATCATCCGAATGAGCTTTCAAGTATGACAACGCCGCCACAGCAGACTCCTTCATGACATCACCTAATTGACCCGATAACGTTAATCCACCTTTTCCACGGTTCAAACTCGATTCGATGAAGAGAATATCTCCACCTACCGATGTCCAAGCTAAGCCCGTTACGACACCTGCCACATCATTAGTTTCATAAATATCTTTATCAAAGATTTCCGTTCCCAACAGACGAACCACATCATCAGGTTTTACCGTTTTAGGATATTCTTCATCCATGGCAATTGACTTGGTAATTTTACGAATCAATTTACCTACTTCTTGTTCCAGTTTACGCACACCCGACTCACGAGTATAACCTTCTACCAACTTATTCAAGGCAGCATCCGTAATGGTTAGCGTTTTAGCCTCTAATCCATGCTCCTGTTTTTGTTTTGGAACAAGGTGTTTTTTGGCAATTTGAACCTTCTCTTCAATGGTATATCCACTCACATCAATGATTTCCATACGGTCACGTAAAGCAGGATGAATGGTATCTAAGGAGTTAGCCGTTGCAATAAACATCACCTTCGATAAGTCATAATCGACCTCTAGGTAATTGTCCATAAATGCCCCGTTTTGTTCTGGGTCAAGTACTTCCAACAAAGCCGAAGAAGGGTCTCCACGGTGGTCTGCTCCTACTTTATCAATTTCATCTAAAATGAAGACAGGATTTGACGAACCTGCTTTCTTGATGTTTTGAATTACCTTACCCGGCATCGCACCGATATAGGTTTTACGATGTCCTCTGATTTCAGATTCGTCATGCAAACCACCCAATGCCATGCGGATATATTTACGTCCCAATGCCTTAGCGATTGACTTTCCAAGCGAGGTTTTACCTACTCCTGGAGGGCCATATAAACACAAAATTGGGGCTTTCATATTGCCCTTCATTTTGAGTACTGCCAAGTATTCAATGATACGTTCTTTTACTTTTTCTAAACCAAAGTGATCAGCATCTAATACTTTTTGAGCCTTTTTTAAATCGAAATTATCTTTCGTTGTTTCGTTCCAAGGCAAATCAACCAATAATTCTAAGTAGTTGGTCAACATTGGATACTCTGGCGACATCGAATTCGTCCGTTGAAGCTTATTTAATTCCTTCTGGAAGTGTTCCCCAACCTCTTTCGACCACTTCTTATTTGCTCCTCTGGCTCTGATTTTATCGACCTCCGCTTCAGGCGTATCCACACCCAATTCTTCTTGCAACACTTTAATTTGTTGACGTAGGTAGTAATCTCGTTGCTGCTGGTCAATATCACTACTTGCTTTACTTTGAATTTCTCTTTTCAATTCTAGCAAGTCAATATCTTTCATCATAAACTCTAGGAGCTTATGAGCTTGTTCTACTCCGTCACGCATTTCAAGTAAGCTTTGTTTTTCGCTTAAATCGCCATTAATATTGGCAGAAAGGAAATGCACTAAGAAACTAGGCGATTCAATATTATCAAGAGCAATTTGAGCTTCTCTTGGAATATCAGGATTCAGCATCAAAATTTTTGATGCCATTTCACGAAGCGTTTGTACAAGGGCTTTATTTTCTCTGTCTAATTTCACAGGGAAAGAGTCTTCGATATAAGAAACTTTCGCCACCAGATTGGGCTCTGTTTTCACATATTCTTGTACTTCAAAACGCTTACGTCCTTGAACAATAATGGTTGTATTGCCACCTGGCATCACAATCATTTTAATGATGTGAGCCACCGTACCAACGGCATACATATCCTCCGCTAAAGGTTCTTCTTTATTTGGGTTTGCTTGTGTAACTACCCCAATTGTCCGATTTCCTTTGTACGCTTTTTTCACTAATCGCACTGATTTTTGTCTTCCTACGGTAATCGGAATCACCATTCCTGGGAATAGGATTAAATTACGAATAGGCAGCACAGGCAACTCGTCTGAAAGCTCCGAAAGATTAGTTTCATCTATCTGCTCTGAACCTAAAGGAATCAATTCAATACCATCAAAGTCTGAACCTTCAGAAAAGCGAATATTATCCAAAAAGAATTTTTTATTATTGTTCATATATTCAAATCAATAAATTTGGAAAGGACTATTTACAGCCTTACGATTGCTGTATCTTCAGCACGTTAACAGGTTTTTTCCAAATTCAACTGTACATTTGTCACACTAATACCTTAAACTTAAAATTAAAACTTAATTCCGTTACATCAAAATACGAATTAGTAAAAGGTCAAAAGCCATGCCAATAGACATTTTGTCAGTGTTTATGCCATTTTTGTTTCTCGCTTGTACAACTGAATCGTATTCTCTAATCCTAGGTAAAGAGCATCGCAGATAAGTGCATGGCCAATCGATACTTCCAATAAATTAGGAATATTTTGTTGAAAATAACGAAGGTTTTCTAGGCTCAAATCATGCCCTGCATTGATTCCTAAGCCCAACTCATTAGCACGTACTGCTGCGGTAATAAAGTCAGCAATGGCAGCCTCTCTATTTTTCGCATAGTTTTCAGCATAAGGCTCTGTGTAAAGCTCAATGCGGTCTGTACCTGTTTCTTTCGCTCCTTCAACCATTCTGACATCGGCATCTACAAAAATAGAGGTACGAATTCCAGCTGCTTTAAACGTTTGTACCAAATCAATCAAGCGGTCTTTGTGCGTAATCGTATCCCAACCAGCATTTGACGTAACTGCCCCTAAGGCATCAGGCACAAGGGTTACCTGTGTTGGGCGAGTTGCCAATACTAATTCAACGAATTTTGCTTCTGTAGGATTGCCCTCAATATTAAATTCGGTGGTAACTACTTCTTTTAAGTCATAAACATCTTGGTAACGAATATGACGCTCGTCTGGGCGAGGATGAACCGTAATCCCCTCAGCACCAAAACGTTCACAATCCAATGCTGCTTTTACAACATTTGGATTATTCCCTCCTCTTGAGTTACGAATCGTAGCAATCTTGTTTATGTTAACGCTTAATTTAGTCATGGTTCTTATTAAATTTTGTAAATTGCAGCCTGGAAATAGTACAGCCCGTTAAACCAATAAGAGGTTTTTGAAACCTTGTAGGTTTCCTTTAAACTAATTTATTGGTTCTAAAACTCTGTACATCCACCTAATTGAACAATTCAAAGAGTAAGAATGTTCTAATTCTACTCCAAAGTTAATGAATTGGAATTTAATCTGTAAACATTCGTAAAATGTCACTAAAAACCAATATCGAAAGTGGTATCAAAGATGCCATGCGTGCAAAAGACCAAGATCGTCTTCGTACTTTAAGAGCAATCAAAGCGTTAATTTTATTAGAAGAAACTTCTGGTGGAGCAAGTGCTGAGATTTCGGAAGAAACCGAAATCAAAATGTTGACCAAAGCTGCAAAACAACGTAGAGACTCTCTTGAAGTATTTTTGGCTCAAGGAAGAGAAGATTTAGCAGAGAAAGAGCAAATCGAATTGTCTATTATTGAAGAGTTTTTACCAAAACAATTGACAGAAGAAGAACTGAAAGAAAAAGTGCAAGAAATTATTGCTCGTGTAGGAGCTACTGGCCCTGGCGATATGGGTAAAGTAATGGGTGTTGCTACTAAAGAATTAGCAGGTATTGCAGATGGTAAAGCCGTTTCTATCTTGGTGAAATCGTTGTTAGCATAAAAATAATGTTGAATTTTGGATGTAATCATCTGATGAACAAGGTTTTGATTAAAACAAAATAATCACTGAGTTACCATTGATTACTTCAACCTATACATCAATATTAGATTCGTTTATTAGTTCAAAAGCTGCTTGGTAAATCGTAGGTTTATCGGGCAGCTTTTTTTTTACTCAACTTTTTAGCAACTTGCAACTAAGTACTCCGAAACCGTTAACCACATAGCTACATAGAAAACATAGTTATGTGAAAATTTAATCATCAATTACTTAGTATTTACTGGGTTCATGTATGATTCTTTAATAAACGTGCCTTAGTACTTAACTATAATGTAGTAAACCTAAAACGATACGGTATCTCTTCTATTTTTTAGACCTAAAAACACAACGATGAATCTGAAAATGAACAACCTATTGTTGTCGTTGTTACCTTATCTTTTAGTGAATAACTCCATTTC
>JACCDQ010839039.1_pt1 | contig 38601 bp, 86 predicted proteins | sample 7446031 | NCBI WGS metagenome assembly JACCDQ01 (sample SAMN15323442, study PRJNA562643) | freshwater metagenome | isolation source: river surface water | place: USA:Blue River Watershed | collected 2017-08-17 | reverse complement strand
TGTTTTTCTGCAGGTGTAAAATTCACTAGAACGTCTTGAATATCCTTTTCTACTTTAATTTCATCTGGTAGCCAAAATACTTTTAATTGTTGATCTGCGAACTCTACAGGTTCTTGTCTTTCATTGATTGGCAACAGGTGCTTTTCTAGCATTACTCTTCCTCTGTGATTGTATTGTATTTATCTCTGGCTTCCAACAATGCCTGAGCATCTTCAGTTTCATACCTAGCACGATAAATATCTTCTGTTAATTTACTACCGCTTGCTTTATCAATAGCAGGTTTGCTTGCATACCCACTATTTAACCAAGCTTCATCTAATCGTTCTTCACCAACCCAACGACTACACACTACGATTTCATTTAGTCTATTTCTATGCTGTAGTGCATCTTGTCGCTGATATGGTTTTTCTGTATCCATCCCCAATGAATAAAGGAAATTCTTAAATCGATCTTCTTGATTCTCGAATTCACTTGAATAATTTGGCATAACTTTAACAATCTCTGATTCAGAAATGATGCATAGAGCTACGATTGCACTTGGACGCGCTGGAAATTTTAGTTTTTTATTCATTGTACTACCTTTCAGAATAAACGAGAATTCATTATATCACTGCTTGTCAGATAAATCAAGATTGTCCTGATCTGTATCTGTACTATATTTTTCTTTATGTTCTTTTAGCATTTTATGAATTGCAGAATATACCAAAATAAGTATAAGTAGTAATACTAAGATACTCATAGCTTGTAAAATAATCATTTAGTTTCCTTTGTTTCTTGAAGTTCTGGATTGTACATAAATTCCAATAGGAACATCGCGTTTACAGCTACAGCTGACATATGACTCATGTTTGGCTCAGTGCTTTCATGGTCAATAATCTCACCACGACGAATAGCCTCAAAATGTCGCATTAAAGCATCCATATAACGCTGCCTAGCCTCTGGTACTTTTTGCCAGTTATTACGCTCTTTATACTTCTTTAAACCAGCCGTAAGATTACGCGCAACCTCTTGTAATGCATAAGGTGGTACGAGTGTATATTGAAGCTTACCACTGTCGTATTTAGTACCGGGAATTTGCTCTAACATATCATTGTCAGGATTCCAAGCTTGCATTTCTTCTGTAATTGATTTCATTATTCCTCCTCAAATCCATTCTCAAGTAGTTCTTTAGGAATGCAATTAGACAAATCATTAGATTCAAATCCAATCGGCTTCATCACTTTATCTTTCAAATTCTTAATCACAAATAGATCATATTCTGAATTATATTCTACTTCTACTTGGATTCCATCTTGTTCATACATTTGAGCAGTTTGAATTGCAGTTAGCTCTTTAGTAGGAAACTTTGTCAGGTTATTATAAGCAGTGTCTCGCATTGCTTTATTCATATCTACACCAAGCGATTCTAGCTTTTGTGCTAAACCGAGAGCAGTAACCATTACATCTACTACACCATCAACGACTTCTTTAGCGTTGTTATGATCAATACCTTTTTCTTTAATCTCTTTGGTTTCTTCGTAGATTAGTTTGTATTGAAAATCAATATCTTTTAACGTAGTAAGGTTATGTTTGTTGGCGATTTCATTGAATGCATAACAATCATTTTGAAAATCTGAAATATTATAAGTGTCAATCATGTAAGCTCCTTTCAAGAGACAAAAATCCCCGGCTATTAACCGGGGTGTGAAATCAAATTGTTAAATGCTATTGTAGCACAGGTTTGTTACATCAGCAAGCTTTTACGCTTTTCTTTTGTAGTCTTAGATTGACGATGACGATGTACAGCACCACAATCATTACAGCGAACTTCATCAAAAGTATTCAATGATGTTTCAGTAGTACGACCTGTAGCTTCTACATCTGCACTACCGCATACACGACAACGAACCAAATTATCATCATAGTATAGAGCAGCATTAAAGTCTGAACCTGCACGACCTAACTGACGAGTACGTAGATATACATCATACAACAGATCGACGTCTTGTTCGCAGTAAGTTACCATATCTTCCATTGCTTGTACATCACCTTCTTGTACTTTTCTCCATAGTGAAATACCACCTGTTGAAATCTTACGACCTAGACCGAAGAATTCACCAATTGCATCCAAACGGTTACTTGGTAGTTTTAGATACTTCTTTACTAATTGCAATGTATCTAGTACTTTTACTTGAGGTAGTGGAGGGAAACCACTTGCAATTGCACGAGTCTGTACAACCTTGTGATCAAAACCCTGAGAATTGTGAGCTAGTACAGCATCAGCTTCTTCATATAGTTCAAACAATTTGGCTACAATGCGACTGTCATCTTTTTCAGATACTTCAGTTGGTGTCAAGTAAATACGATGTGTTTCATACTCACCTAACCAGCGCCAGCAAGCACATAAAATCCAACCACCGTTATCTAGAATGTTGTCCTGTGATAGATTAACTTTAAATCGACCAAAAGTTAAAGCTGTAGCTGCAGCTGTTTCAGTATCAAATACTAAAATCTTAGGTCCATCATTCTTAAAAGCTACATCACGAGGATCATACTGAAGTTCTCGATCACGTTGTAGCAAATAATTAACACCGGACTTACTGATACCAAGAGTGGTAGCAATTGCTCGTGAAGAAAATCCATCAAACTTCATTTGTAAGATTCTATCGATTGTTTCGTTTGTATATTTCACTCTACATTTCCTTCCGTTACAGTTGCATCATCTTTATCAATCCAATTTAAAGCATTGAATCGACCATCACGTTCTCTACTCCAATATGCTTTGTCATCTATGAATTCTACAACGAATTCTTCACCAATGTATTTAGCATACCAAAGTAGTGAGTTTTTACATTTGATTACCTTAATCTTCATTTGCACCTTTCACTTGTAATATCAGAGATCGAATTGTATCATAGCTGAAGTTCTTTGTCAACAAGGCTTTCTGAAACAATTTCTTTCGTTCAGTTGCATTTTTACCACTAGGTTGATCTAAAGATTTTAACACTGTATCTTTTTGTACTTCTTTCAGCTTATTAAATTCAGTATTAATTTTCTTCAACCAACCATTGTGACGATATCTACCATCAGGCTCTTTCTCCAAATAATCAGCACACTCTCTTAATAAAGTTGGCAGATCGTTTGGATACCACCATGCTATCAATCTAATGTATGCGTTTTCAGCTTTACCTGCGAAGGCATTCACCTGTCGATGTAGTACACCACGAACAAACTGTGTATCATCGTGTGCATGATCAAGTACATGTTGTTTAGCTGGAATATCTAAACCAGTTACAGCGCATTTGTTATCTTGCTCTTTAGTTAACTGTTCACGTACTTTCTTTACGTCATTAGTATTATATAGATCAGTTGTCATGTTAAATATAAATACCTTTCTTCAATGGTTCTCTTTGCAATATGTTTGTTATCAAGATACTCATCTACAATAGTTACTTCAGCAATTCTCCAAAGTACAGAATCATCATCCCATTTGCTTTCTCTTTGGGATTCAATTGCTTCAGTAAAGGTATCAAAACGATCACCTCTAAACCAACTAATACCACCAGACCAACCCGTATTATCAACTCTATAGTATTTAATCATAAGGATTAATACCTCGTTCCATTGAATACTGCATAAAACTGCTTACATCATCCCAATTTCGTTTCATATAAGCACACTGCCAGTAAAGATTCAGCATATCAAACCAGTCAGCATCACTGTGCCAAACTCCATGACAATCTGTATACTCAAAAGGCTCAGGGTATAGTCGTTTGAATTCACTGATCAATACTTTTAGAATTTCTTGTTCAGTTTTACACTCGATCAAAGCTTTCATTGCTTTAGTCGGACCATAACTTACCTTTGATAATTCATATGGTTTGTATGTATCAGCTAAGTCACCAGAAAGAACTTGTAAGGCTAAGAACATTAAACCATCACCTTTTACTGCAGTCTTTACTTTGTACAAACTACCTACGCTTGGTATAAGTTCAATCTTGGGTTCATCCGCTAACCAGTTATAAAGCGAAACACCTTGACACTGATAGCTATCCTTGTCTACGCTTGCTAACACCGCTTCCTGACCGTTTTGAAGGCATTCGTAGGCTCTAATCGTCACTACATCATCAACCTCTAAACCGTTGTCAATAATCTTTGCTTTCCATTTACGTTTCAGATGATTTCTTACTGCAGTCAAATGCACAGGTTTAATCATCTCAGCACGATTATCTTTGTATGGTGCAGGTAGTGGTAGATTGTGTCGAAACGTCTTACCAGAACCGAGATAAATTTCTGCTTCATCACACCAAGTATCTTGTAGCATCTTTTCTAATGCTTTGTTTACTGTACCGATAGCAAATGAAAGGTCAACTGGATGTTGTTGATCCTCAAAGTCATAATCAGTTTCTTCGAACTGCATGTTCTTATCAGCTAAAAACTTCTTGAATTCCGTTCTAGTTTTAAACTCTTTTTCTCTACCTGATTTTTTATGCTTAACAATTACGGTACGAGTCTCAGCTGCAGCGGCGTGTCTATATGCTATTAAGTCACCGTCTACAATTAAAAGTCTTTCACTCATGATTCTCCTTAAAGAAAAACCCCAAGGGATTAACCTCGGGGTGGAATATTAGCTTCGGCTAACTTCAATAGCTTTTAGGATTTCACCCGACTTAGCTTTCAGATCGTCAACCTTGTTCTTAACAATTGCTTTTGCTACTGCAGAAATAATTGCTGGATCAAGACCTGATTCCTTAGCTTCATCTTTAATATCCTTAGCTTCTTCAGCTAGTGATTGCTCCTGTGTATAAATGCGTACTAGACTAGCGATTGCTTCTTTTTGATTCATCATTAGCCCTTCTGAAATGCTACTTTTGAAAACAAAGTAAGGTTTAGCACTGCAACTGCCAACCACTGATAGAAACCAACTGGAATAGCAAGCACAGGGAACAGTGTATTCAACGACCAGATGACAGCTAATGGAGCAAATACAATTACAATAATTGCAAAGATCATTACGCTAACAATTGTCAGGATATCTTTAGTATTTTTCGTCATAAATTATCCTTTCAATTAAAACGGTAGGTCTTCTTCATCTTCGGCTTCAACCTTAGCACGAGCTTTTGGCTTTTCAGCTTTTGGTTCTGCTTTAGCTTTTGCTGCAGCTTTAGGAGCTTCTGTTTCCTCTTCATCCTCGAATTCGCTACCAGCTTCGTATCCGGCACCTTCTTCAGCAACGTACTCGATCATTGAAGTCACTAGAACGTTCTTTAGATACAGTGATGTAGTACCGTTAGTGCGTTCGAATTTATCAATGCTGATTGAACCATAAGAACCGTTTGCAGGTAGTTTACTGTTGGTAACATCAACCAGTGCCTTGCCTACTTTTTCAAATACTTTTGGCTTGTATAGATCAGGTACAGGCTTACCAGTTTTACCTAGTTCTGTAGATTTGCGTAGAGTAATTACCCAAATATTTTTACCTGCATCTTCTGGTGGTGCAACTTTGTAGATGGCTTCGAATTCAGTAGATTTTACTTTCTTGATAGAAGTAGCTGCGTTAATGCCTTTAGCAAATGCTTCATATGCATCTACTGTATCTTCATCGGTAATCGCTACAGAAGCTTTCCATTCATCTGGTTTTGGTGCTTCACCTGCTTTAACGTAACCTTTAGCGGGTTTGTTAAGTTGTACATAGAGAAGCATACCTGTTAGTTTGTTCATAATATTTCCTTTCGACTATTATTAAAAGACTGATTAAAGACTCTGCTATAACGGAAGCAGTAGGCCGAAATGAGATTATAGCAAACCTCAGATTCATTGTCAATAGTTAGTTGACGTTATTTTTTGGTGGGTCAGACTGGACTTGAACCAGCACTATCTCGATTATGAGTCGAGGGCTTCACCTTTAAGCTACTAACCCATTGGTTATTAATTATTTGTACACAGTAATAGTTTTCTGTTGTGGAGTAACGATTTTAAATCCTAGATAGTCTGTTCCGTAATGTGATGCATAAAAACCATAGAATTTAACATAAACAGTTTCGGAATCTTTAATAAATTTCCATACGTGCCAGTAATCAGAACCCTGATCTTCACCTCCGTATTCATCTACACTGTGAACTGAAATACCTTCATTTGAAAAAGCATCTTTGAATGAATTTGGAATATAACCTTCCATCATACCTTCTGGAATACAAGCATCTAAATTCAGAATATCGGTAATTTTAGCGTTTAGTTCAATTGACATATCTACTCCTTTATTTCTTTTCAAATACTGTAATGGTTTTTTCTACAGCTTTGACTTCGTAGAGTTCATCAAAAGTTGCACCTTCATAAGAAGCATACCAACCATCAAATTTAATGAACACTACTTCATTTCCATCTGAGAATGAATATACTGACCAGTAATTCTCACCCTCTCCTTCACCGCCATAACGATCTACAAATTTGAATGTAAGTCCTGCACAAAGCACAGCTGCGCGAAATTCCGTTTGTTCATCTGAATCCCAGCGAGTATTTTCAGTAAGTTCACCATGAAATAAATCACGAACAATATCCATGTCATTGGTGTGCAAGAGTTCAAAAACTTTATTTTTAAGCATGTTGTATCCTTTCAAGGTTTATAAGCAGTAAATACTTTACAAGTAATTTCTTTTGGTTGTACAAAAGAGAAACCATTGTATTCATTACCATTATATGATGAATATTGGCAGTTAATTTGAACATAACCAATAATTTCTTTATTTTCAAGTACAGCAAACACAGTAAACACTGGATATTCACTTAGATCAAAATTGTCGATAGTACTTGATGTATTGTAATATAGATCATTATCGAATGTAGCTGATTCATATTTAATACTTAGATTAGCTTCAGATAAATAACAATTGATTTCACTTTCAACACCACTATCTACTTTATTACCATTTAAATCTGTTATGATATCATGTCTATTACTTTTAACATATTTATTGAATGCATTTGTGAAACGCTTATCCCAAGGTAATGATGTTTCAAGAGCTTTGATTTTATCTGCAGCTTCTTTACGAATCTGAGCGATCTGTTCTTCAACTGTCAATTCAGTTGTAGTTTTAGTTCGTGCCATGTTCCAGTTCCTTTCTAATGTTTTCAAATTTCATTGTATCACACAATTCGAAGACTTTTGGATAATTATCAATCGCAAAATCTCTGAACCAACCACTGCACAATGTAGTACAGACTTTATCGAGTGCTTTGATGTACGCATGTCTAATTGGATAATCCCAATTATGAGGTACAAGAAAACGCTCGATTGCAATAACCTGTGTTTCTTCAGCTACGCATTTGATTTTATCATCATTTGACAGCTTATTCCACAAATCTTTATCACACCATGCACTACTTGCATCACGTTGAAGTCGAGTATACAACGGTTTATCATGATACGCAACAAGTTCATGCAAATAATCATGATTGTATTTCTTCTCAACGTAATCATCAAAGAAGTCTTCAACTGATTTCTTCAAACTTGGATGACCTTGTGGATAAGCTTGCATTGTATAAGCTATGCGATTTTCCAGCACACGTTCGTCAAATGCTGTAAATGCAGGACGATACTTTGCAAGATGCTTGTGATAGTGTGTAATGTGTTTTTGAAAGCTTAGATTACGCCACAGGTGACTACGCTTAATGATTGCTAGTCCAATCGGATTAACGATATACACACGTTGACCTGCAATTTCAACATACTCATCAGAAGCATATCGTTCAATGTCATGATTACCTACAATATCAAACGTGTGATGCTCAATTCGTTTAGTATCATCTGCAATCTTAAATTCGCTGATGATATCCCAATCAGAATTATCTCTAGCTTTGAAGTCTGGACTCCAGTACTCTAGCGCACGAGAACCAATCAATAGATTTTTCATTTCTACTCCTTAGTTATAGTTCAATATATTCCGTATCTTAGTCATTTGCATCTTATGAATATACATGCAGTATAGACCCAAATAGTAAACCACGTTCGTTTACCCAACCTGAAATATACTGAACTATAACCACCAGTCCCTAAACTGGTATTATAGTGTCTTTTTGCTCCTGTAGAAGTTTTCACTCCTATTATTCATTACGCTTTTTGGACGACAATCCTCAGGCCTTAGACATCCTAGTGTACCACACCATCAGTACATCTATTTTTAATGATAGGACTTTCACCTACCTCGCTTGAAGTGTGCCGCTAACTCTAGGGATTTGAGCAACAGGCATAAGCGGGACTATATTTTGAAGAAGCTGGAAGGACTTGAACCTCCGACTCGCCTAGTGCATATTTATCTAGAAAACGTAAACACTATCGACAGTAACCTGCCCAATGACTCTACCAACTGAGTTACAGCTTCTATTCTGGTGCGAGTGGAGGGATTCGAACCCCCGACCGATGGTGTAGAAGACCAGTGCTCTATCCAACTGAGCTACACTCGCTTAACCTTGATTATACAACAGTTTAAACCAATTCGTCAAGCTGTTGTGTAACTAATTGTCGAATTTCTTCTAGACTAGTTTCTTTGATCATCTTACCATCTTTAAAGACAGTTTGTAGACAACCTTGTGTTTCTTGCTCTTTGGTTTGCTGATCGTATAGAACGAACTGCTTACCTTGGAATTCAGTATCTTCGTACTCAACTCGCAATAGACCTTTAGCTGATTTCTTTGTACCGCTATCAGTAACAGGGTCTTTATACAATTCTACACCAACTTCATTGATTTCAGCGTAAGTAGCTTTCATTGCAAAACCAAAACTATCACGAGTGACGTATTGGTATGTATATGAACCTACACCGAATACAACGTTGCTTGAAGCAAAACCTTTGTCTTTCAAACGCTGCAAGATATCAGTAGCGCGATTTAGTGTAATTGAATCACCATAGATCAGACCAACACGTTCATTCAGCATTTTATAACCTTCAGCATTGATTGTACCACCAAAAATATCCCACAGAGTTTCCACTGCACCTTTTTGTTCAGGTGTTAGTTCAACTGCTTCGAAGCTTTTCAGAGTGCTACCATCAATGTAGTAATATTGCTTATCATAGCGATTCCATTCGATCTCTGCTTTAGCAAGATAAACTACATCATTGTATCGGAAATAACCTGATACTTCCCAATTACCGCATTCACCATGTGGTGTATCCTCAGCTTCAGCAGTTACAAGAAGTTCTTTTGCCCATTCTTCAGCATCTTCAATATCATGTGCGTCAACTAGATCGTGTACTTTGATACCACAAAGAATATCCGCAGGATCACCACTGTCAGGACGGAATACTACTTTAGCTAGACCAATCTCATTTGGAGTACGAGCTAGAATCTCTGGTTTGAGATTAGCAGAAGTCACTGACAGAGTATGCCAGAAGTCCCATGTATCGCTCACAATACTGACTACACCAGAAGGATGTACTTCAGTAATCAATCGACGGAATGTTTCTTCTTCAGTCTCCTTACCACCGGCACACATCACAGAGTGCTCAGTAGCTGGAACAGAACCACCAACAAAGGTGTTAAAACCACCATAATAAGCTTCTACGTAATCAATTGCAGGAATAGTATCAGTACCCAAGAATGAAACCAAGTGACCGCTGGCGCTGGATGCATCATCTGCACCACTTAGACCACGATAGCTAAAGTCATGACCTTGCCATAGAACGAAATCTAGTGGAGCACCGGTAGCTTTGGCATAACGAGTGAGAATCTTACGATACTCAAAAGCAGTTGTAGCCGTAGTGATCTTTTTCCAAAGTTCATTACTGAAAACTGTTTCCAGATAGTTAGTCAACCAGAAGAATTCAGGTAGTGTATTCTTTACAGTGAGCACCGGAATTTTGATATCAACAAGTGAACCCTCTGGTAGTGCTTTAATTTCAATTGGTAGATAACCAAGATCGTGCAAAGCAGCAATATGTGAAGCATCAACTGCACCTTGACCTAGCGCACTATCCATACGACGATTATATTTTGCAATGACTTCTACTTTGCTTTTACGAAAGAAATTAGCATTAAATTGTTCAATCAAGAAAGACTTGATAAAACCTTGCAGACCATAGAACAGAACTTTACTTGGTTTGTTACCACCTGCATTTGGTGCTAGACGGTTAGACCGTGGTGTAAAGTTACTGTAGATAACTTCAATACCTTTTGGATACATTGCTTTGTGACCAACTTTGTAGAAATCGCAAGCTGTGATTGGATCGAGATAAGTCATAATACTCCTTTAAATAATAGTGACAGATTCTGCAACAGATTGATTCATGTTGTTGTGAACGTAGATTGTATCATAGAATTTCAACAATTCTTCAACACCTTTAGAAAAAATTCCATGTGTTACATATAGATTTAGACTTGTGATATTTGGTTGTGTACGCAAAAGCATTTCAGCAAGAGACAAGAACGTTGCACCGCCATCACAGATATCATCTACTACACATACATTACCTTTGATTGCATCATGAGTGTAGTCTTCATAAATTACTCCACGATCCAAACGAACCTTGTTTAGTGTAACCACAGGTGTACTAAAAGCCTTGACCTGAAAATGCGTAGTGACTTTATCCTTAGCTCCTTTATCTGGTGCAATCAGTGCATCAAATTGAGGTAGATATTTAGCGCATTCAGCTTGAGATTTGTTTTCAACCTCAAACAGATATTTACTAAACACTTCCAAAGATGCAGAACTATGAGCATCACACATTACAAGTTTTGAAAACCATGTATTAGCTACAATAGTGTTAGCGAATACTTGCAATGCAAAACTTTCACCTTGAGTACATACACGATCTTGGCGACCATACGGTAGGTATGGGATATGCAACTCAATATTTTTAGGGTTAACCTCTTGGCGAAACAAAGCGTCTAGAATATTTAAGCATACAAAAATATCATCCGAAGAAGGCATACGCATCCAAACTTGGACTTTATTTTGTTCAGAGACTTGTGGAATCTGCACACCAACTTCACCAGCAGGAAATTTCCACTGCTTAAATGCAGTAGTTACTCCATCAATTTTAAGTTCAAGCATTTGTAGTTCCTTTCATAGAATGCTCAGATCATACAACAGTTTTCAATTCCAAGTCAACATTTCGTAAAATATTTTCTTTGATGTTCAGTTGAGCAATCAAATTGAGATCACTCTTTGGCATAGACATGCTAGATCGAAGTACACCATGTTCATCCCATTGTTGTAATGTCTGATACTCTTTATCGTATTTGTAATTGTATTTCATGGATAACAAACTCTCGTATGCTTGAATTTCATCCTTGTAGTAAGTTATTGCTCTTTCTCTATCTGTATTGTAAAAACACATAACATACTCAACTGCTTTCTCATGTGTTGTCATGATTCCAACCTCCTACATCATGTGTTTTAAACGTAGCTTTTGATAGTTGAATGACATGTTCAGGTAGAACCTTAGATGTACCAGCAAACCATTCATCTTCAAAGCAACAAGTTGATTGTGCCAGAAAGTGCTCATGAGTAGCCTCCCATACCCACATTGGTAATACGTTGTTCCAACTCATGCTCAATCCTTTCCAATCACAAGCTTCTCAGCTTCACTTACATAATAATCTAAGTCTACATCATAACCGAAGTCAGCAATATTGTTACAGGTCTTTACATTCCACGCTGTATCAATACCAAGTCTACGATCACCTGTATCTTCTTTACCTTCCAGTGCTGGCATCAACTTGATCAACTTACCACCAGTCTTACAAGGATAGTACCTGCAAATATTCTGTTGCTCTTCTACACGACCATCTTCAAATTCTAGCACAAGTTTAGAACTGCGAGGAACTTTTGTACGTAGCATAAAATCAAACAGATTGCCTTTTTCAAGATGCTCTTTGATAAATTCCTTTGCGTCTTTACCATACAGCATAGCGGCTTCTGCAGCCATTGGAATCACTAGACCACCTTGGTTTTGATGCCATCCTAAGTCTTGATACTGGTACGCACCTTTGCGTTTAGTCTTACCATTTGTATACACAGCAATGTAGTTGTTAACATCACGAATGTACATACTTTCATAATCCACAAACTCTAAATCAAGACCTACATCCTTTTGCCACTGAGTGCAGATTTCATTGTACTGCTCTTCAGTATCACGAGTCATTGCTACAGTCAAACCATCAGTATTCAACTGAATGAGTTTCAGTTTAGGAATCTGTAGTAAACGATCCGCAAGCATCAACAAAGATAGTTGACCATTGATTGTAATCGACATTGTAAACTTTGGATCAAAGAATACTGAGTACTTATCGTTGCTTTTACCATACGTACCGTTAAGAGCAAGCTTTAGCATTGCATTCTCAGCAGTATTCTTGGCATAAGACTTGCGTTGTTCGTACATGTCCTTGTAAATAACACAAAACTGCTCACCAAGATGCTCAGGATAAATCTTATTTGCAATAGCAATGTTTGGATACATTGAACTTACGTCAGCATCACGAAGCATGTACGTTTTGTTGGCCTTGACTACTTTTTCAGACAATGATGCATGTACACCACCTACACCGAAATCGATGCGATAACCATCAACCATTACGTTTAATGTTTCAGCAACACGATAGCAACCCCAATAAGACTTCTTAGGTACTCGCACTTTCTTTGGCTTCTTTGTAAGGTCAGGACAACCATCTTCATCAAGAGGATATTCCGTGACATGATCACCATTTGCGTCCAACAGATACTCTGTAGCCTTTAGCTCTTCTACTTCGATCCAAGCTTTAGGATGTTCACGCATAAATTCTGCAATATCCATTTCAGATGGCTTACCTTTGAATTTATTGCGCTTTACTGACATTTCAGCATACTGAGCTACATCACCAAGCTTGTGCTCTTCTAGATCAGAGAATACACCTTTTGTTTCTCTAATAACTTGAGCAGCGAACCAATCATATACCGCTTGGAATTCTGGACGAGAAAACTTGTAGTACTTGAATAGGCATTCTTCAATATCGATTTGATATCGCTTAGTTTGCTTCATCACTTTCTTACCATCTTTGAATTCGTGCAGCTTTACACCGGATTCTTCAAGCTTCATTTGAAAGTACTCTGCACCAATCTTAGTATCGTCTGCATTGGTAAAATCACGACCAAGTTTAATACTCAGGTTATCCCTGAATTCAATTTGCGTCAAAGACTTCAGATAAAACTGCAGTGTGCATTTCACATCGTGCATGTTGTATGCTTTTAGCTTGTCAATTTCATCATCTGTCAATTCAGCATCTACAGCATATGGCAAGTCTTCGATGTTATCCATACGCATGTTGAATTCCAGCATCTTCAAACCGGTAGCTTTTGCTTTATTGTTGAAGTGATGAATACGGTACAAGTCAACCTGTGGCACTAGTTGATCAGCTGTTCTGATACTATGACCAAAGCCATTATCTTTGAATGAATCAATTTGCTTTTGTGCAAGCTTGTGTACATCTGCAGCAATCTTCTTACCAGTTTTCTCTCTCCAAGTAGTCCTGTTCTTGATTACTTCATGCAGGATGGGGTAGTCGAAACCTACGTTGTTGAATCCGACCAAACGACCTGCAGTGTCCTCAATATGGTCTACACATGCGTAGATACGATCAAGCTCATTCATGCGGTTAGAAACCTCAAATACGCGACCATACTTACCATCTGCACGAATGACAGCAAATGTAAACGCTGACTTGTACGTTTCAAGGTCATAAATCCAATCTTTTGTCAGGTCCATTTATAGTTCTCCAAATAAAGAAAACCTAGAGTCTATCACAACTCTAGGTCTACGTCAAGCTTAATTGTTATTATTCAACCATTCATCTAGATTGTGCAAAGTATGTGTATCGTTATCATAGTAGACGTTACCAGCAGGTCCAGTCAATCCACAAATACGATTCTTACTCAATACAACCTTAGTAGTATTTCGTTCAATAGGGTCTTCTGCATATTTATTCCGACTCAGCAAAATATTAGCTGATGCAGATTTAATAATCGTAGAACTTCCTTGGATTTCCTCTTCAGTGAATGCACCACCTTGTGAAGAATTTTGAACACCAGAAGCTGACTTACGAACGTGGTTAATAAAGATTAGAGTTACATTGTGACTCTTAATGATACCTTTAGCCCACTTCATAAACAACGCCTGATCTTCATTAGACAAACCATCTAAAATGTCTTGTAAAGGATCAAGTACAATGATTCTACAACCACATGATACCACAAGTTCTTCAACGGTATCTTGAATTTCATCAATACTACCATCACGATTATCTAGCAGATAAAAACGATGTTGACCATCTTCATTGAAAAACAGTTCATTCGCTTTTTCACGTACACGATCTGATTCCAACAACTCTTTCTTAGCACCATCATCTTGAATCAATGACAGTTTTCGACTGAGGTGTCTACCAAGTAATGTTTCACCGTATTGACCTGAATCTAATTCCATTGAAACAATACCGATTTTATGCGGTGAATTGAAAATCCAATGGTAGATCATTTCATTAACGAATGATGTTTTACCTAAGCCTGTACCAGCTGCTACGTTAACGATGTGACCCAATGGTAAACCACCTACAAGCATTTCATTCAGTGTATTCATGAATGGTGGAAACGGTACTTTTGGTACAGTGGCTTGAGCTAAGATTTTATCATATAGATCACCAGAACCCAATACACCAACCGGAGTATATCGTTTAGCTTCATAGAAGTTACGAATGAATTCTTCCTGCTTACCTTCTTCAAGATAAGTATTAGGGTCTTTGTAACGCATGTGCATTACTTTGACTTTACCTTTAGGTAGAACCTTGATTACGTCCTCAACAGCTTCTTTACCAGCTTTGTCATTGTCATAACATACAATGATTTGATCAAAACTATTAAAGAATGCATATTGTGCTGCAATTTGTTTGTATGAATTTGCACCGGTAGTTGGACTAACGACTGCCATTTCATAGTCACCATTGCGAGATTTGTTGTACTCGTCAAACATTTGATAAGCTGACAATGCATCAAGCTCACCTTCTGTAATCAGAATGTATTTACCACCACGATTAAATTTGAATTGCATGAACAACTCGCATTCAGCACCAGTGCGACCTTTAGAATAAAAGTTCTTTGGTACTTCGCGGATTTTGTATCCTACAATTTGACCATCTTGAGTAATAGGGTAATACTGTTCAATTACTTCTTCAGTATCTGCATCATACGCATAACGTACACCGAATTGTTTGGTAGTCGAGTCTTTTAACCCTCGAAAACCTTTACCTGATACACCTGTAACACTTTTAACTTTCGTGTTTTCTTCTGGTGTAAGTGCAGGTTTTCCACTAGGTTTAATTTCCATGCTCTTTTCTTCCTTTCCAACTGATGTTCTTACTCTCTGAGGTACTTTAGAGTTTTGTTCTTTATAGTCATTAGATGGTACTGTATGTTCACAGACAAAACAGTGCGATGATCCACCTTCATACACTGCCTTACCATCTGACGATCCGCATTTTTCACAACTTGTATGTTTAATGAAAGACATTATTCTCCTGTTTTAATAAGCCATTTGTTACTAATAGACTTAAAGCTTCGATCATGTACAGTGTTGCTCTTGAATACAATACCTTCACGTTCACTACCGTTCAGAACAGATTTACCTTCAGCAAAATCAATGATGCTTTGAATTGTTTGTTCTTTAATTTCAGTAGCTTCACACAGAATTGGTACATGTTTCAATCCAATACGTTCACATGCTGCTTTAAGCTGCACTGGCAAAATATATTGCGCTGTATGCGTATTGTACATGTCGTAAACGTAGAAGTCAAGCGATGTTTTGTACTGGTTACCTTGAATGCCTTCACCGATCATTTCACCTTGAATAGCCATACCCAGCATAAAATTACGCCGCATAACATCTTCAATTTGAAACTTACGTGCTACTTTCCAGAATGAATTTGCTTCATCTTCTTTAAGATCAAGATTGCGTGAGCATACATGGAATACACCTTCATCATCTAGGTAGAAAGTGCAAGATGAACCATCAAGTTTTTCAGTAATAGACCAACTATCCAATTGGTACTTTTCAAATGATCGCGTAAGGTTTTGAATACGCTCTTGGTCAGTCTTTGGTACTAACGCAGGGAAATTGCCTCGTGCCATACCAGCGAGTTGAGCATTCATTGGACGCTCCCATTTTAGGATACCAAGGTGATCTGTAAGGTCCAATCCTTCAGCAATAAGAATACCAGCACCTTTGATAGTATCTTCTGGAATTGGTAGCAATAGACCTTGTGAGATTTGACCACGTAGTTTTACTGTACGTAGACGCTCACCCTTTACACCTTCAAATTCACGAGGCTCTTTACCTTTGGATAGAAAGGGTGCTAGTTCTGTTGGAACCCAACTATCAGGTTCTGCATATACAACTAAATCATTCACTTGATATTTACCAACTGAATCAACAACCCACCAACCATCTACACGATAAGCACAAATCTTATCTGCATCTGGAATAGATTTTACTTCTGCAATCTTACGAATCGTTGCTAACTTTCGTTCACTCATAGTTTCTCCTTACATATCATCTTTGTGACGAATCCCAACTAGTACCGGAAATCTAGGTACTAAGTATCCATTTCCAACGTCAAAATACTTAACCTTCGCGAGTTGACCCATTAGCGATTCCCTGCGTTCCCACAAGTCTTCACGAATAGCATCAGTCATACCGCTACCACAACTGAACGTATCGCCTTTAGAGGTGCGTAGAATCAACGATCCCATTGTATCTAGGGCTACCATACCTTCCTTAGCTGTAGAGCGTGCTGTACGGCCTAATTCATTGACTGTAGCAGCATTAGTATTGGTGTACTTAGGCTCCCAACCGATGATCTCAAATTCATTGTCAACAAAACGTTTAACTTTTTGTAGTTCTGGTGTTTTAGTACCAGATCGACCGCACTTGTATTTAGCGTTTTCATCACGTAGCATTACACCTTCAGCACCCTGCGCCAGCATTTCAGCTTCAAAATCATCAATATCAGCGTCTTCTGTTACAGGATGATGCTTTAGCAATGCTACACGAGCTGGAGTGAAAGCTAGATTTTGCAATCTACGATAACGCTCAAGCCAAGTTTGTGTAGGATGATACCTGTCAAATACCCAGAATGTAAAGTTTGGTTCACCTTCAATACGCATTACACCAGAAGTACTTTGATTAAATACATCAGGTGCATTCTTATCACCAACGATAAGCTCACCATCCATACCTTCCATTGCTTCAGCGTGATAATTAACATAAGCTTGAACACTCAGGTTAGGAATACGCTTGAGGCTACGACTGTAGGCTACACCACCAAAAATAATACAGCGAATACCATCAAGCTTTTCAGACATATAACGATCAGACGGTTGTGTCTTGACTTTTGTATGCTCGATTGCAAGTTGTGGTTTGAAACCTTCAGGAATTGTCATCAGTTTACTCCTACTTTAAAAATTCTGTATCGTTTGTTACCAAGCTTCAAGTATAGTCCAGCATAGTAGAAAATTTTAGGCGATTGCCAAATTAATTTAGGTAACTGCATTTGATTCCCACAATTCTTGATTGATAGCATACGCAATAGCTTCAAGATGCTCTTTGCGACTTGCTTCTGTTGGAAACGTACCTAACCATCCTGAATGATCCCAAAACTTGTGTTCATAAACTTTTTTACCACCTACACCTGGAAACGCACAGTATAGATTACCATATCGCAAGCGTACATAACCTACCTGATAGCGTTTGTTTGTCTCAGGGTCTACCAGTGTAGCATCATATTGCTCTGGACATGCACCACATGTACCAATGAATTCAATATTTGCATGAATGAAGTCAGGTTTATTTGCAGCGTAAGTACCAAGATATTCTTTTAGGATCATTTTGCAACCACCTGTAAAATCATGTTAATACCTTGGATGACCATCTGCTGCTCCATAGGATTCAACTGATGCCAATTACGGTTGTCACCAAACTTAGCTGCAACTGCAGACCAGAATTTTTCTACATCACTCATAGACGTTCCTTTCGATAAGCTAACTCTTTGATCATCAAGTCCTCTACATAAGAACCTTTGATGTGCCACTGAGTCTCAAGTATAGCATGAATATGATCAGTGGTCATCGCATGTAATGTAATATAAATTCCATGAGGTAGATGTTCACCATTTTTACCATAGCTCTTCCATACAAAAGCTTGACGAATTCGTTCAAAAGGATCACTTAGATATACATCCATATTTTTAGCTGGTGTTGTATTTATGCTACGGCGAATATAGTCAGTACCACCATCAACCATGTATGTCTCACCAGACACTTTATCTTCATGTGTTACATAATCATGTCGATGAAAGCTACGCAGGTAAGTACCATCAGGTGTAGTGATGGCATTGCAAATAATTTGATCAGAATTCATAATAGTTATCCTCTTCATTGTCAGTCCATACTTCTACCAGTGTAGGACCATCGCTTGTTGGATCAAACATCATTTGAGCTTTAAAGATTGCTGTATCTTCTGTGGCAGCTTCAACTTCAATTGTTTCCTCGTATTTTAATGTTACGTAGTACTTCATTACAAAATCTCCTTACGTTTCAATTCAATGATTTCGTCAGTGGTAAACCCTGCATTTCGCAACTTGACTAGATCGTCAATAGGAACACCAGATTTTGCATCAATAGCGTCAAACGGCTTTAATGTAAGATTTGTACCAATGTACATATCAGTTGCATCGTAGATAAAACCAGTTGCATCATCAAAATTTAATACAATTTTCTTTTTCATTTCGTTTCTCCAAATAATAAAAGAGAGGGATAAACCCTCTCGTTGTTACTTAACGTTAACCATACCCTTGAAATCCATTGGTACAACAATCGTATGTACTTTACCTGCAGCAATACCTTCAGCAATTTTCATCTGTGCTTGTGCTTGCATGTAAGCAATTGATTGACCAGAATTAGAACTTAGTGCAGCCATACGCTCAGATTCTTTCTTAGCAATATCAACTTCAGTTTGCTTAATCTTTAGTTCATTTTGAGCGCGAACATAGTTAGTAGCAGACTGCAGGATTTCAGCATTAGGCAGAATATTACGAACTTGTACAACGGTCAAAGATACAGAGTTATCCAGCTTTTCAGCTTTCAGTTGATCATGTACTGTATCACGAATTTGTTCTTCAATCTTAGCTCGGTTATCTGCAACTTCAAGCGATTTATAGTTACGTACAACTTTGTAAGCTGCGTTATTAACCAGTGTACTCATATAGTTGTGCATCAGATAGATATCACCCTTATGCTCAGTATGGAATGAACGACTCTTAGTTGAGTATAGTTCAGCAACAGATGTAGAGTTTAGACCATACACAACTGTAATATCAAAATCAGCAAGAGGACTATTGTCAGCTGTCATTGGAGTTTTGTTATCCAAGTTAACAGCAATATCTTTAGTTGGGAAAGTCAGGATTGAACCAACAAGGGTTTGATTCCATGATCCCGGTTGTAGCTCGTTACCTTCAATTTGTTTCGATGCATTAACTCGTACACCTACTTCACCAGTTTCAATACGAGTGCAACCAACAGAAGCTAGTGCAACTGCAACAGCAAGAATAATACCTTTGATAAATTTCATAGAAAACTCCTTTTCAATTAAAACAAAACAACAATTGCAGTCAGGATTGACAGTGCAATGAACCCGAAGAACAGCAAGTATAGCACAGTTTTGACAGCTTTCCACTTAGATGAACCATCAGCTTCTTTAAAAAAGAAAAACATACAGGCTACCATTATTGTAAATAGTACAAATACGAAGATTAGTTTGATCACAATTTCTCCATCTTAATATTACGAAGGCTAGGACTCTTACGCATTTGCATCAGATGCCAGCTTGCACTTTTATCATCACAAGCGTAAGTACGATTTGAGATTGTACCATCACTTTTAACTTCTTGCCAAGTTAGACGTACATTTTTAACGTCTGTTTTCTTAAACTTCATCTTTGATCTCCAATGTCAATGGTTTATAGATTGTATTCATAGTCTCAATTGTATTATCAAAATACTGATACAACACAATAGATGTACGAACATTTGAACATGTACCTAAGCGTGGATGATCTACAACGTATGGTAGACTAGCTACCGGTTTCGTAGGATCATCATTCCAATACCAAATCTTTGCTAAACCTACATAGTACACTACAGGTTTACCTTTTAATAACGTATTCATTTCATTCATTAATTACTCCTTTACCGTATGTTGGATTCTTCTCGCTAATATCTGCATTGTACTACAGATTGTACCTAATGTTAACCTAAGATCAACCTGAGTTCAACCTTGAGACTAACCTTTCGACTTAACCCTTCGCTCACCCCTCTCATCCCCTCGTTGAACCGAATTGTATAGCATCTGAAAGTTCTTGTCAATAGGGTAACAGCAAAATAATTTTAAAATATTTGTTGTGTTGTACGAAAAGTTGTGCTACAGTTTAGCCTTCTACAAACAACCGAAAGGAACTAACATGATCTTGAAACAAGAATTTATCCACATGGTCAACCACATGGGTCTAGAAGATGCAGAACTGGCACTTGCTGAAATCGTATGGAACAAAGCTGAACGTGCAATGCAAGGTAAACCTGTACAGGAAGCTGTTCTACTGAAAAACACATACCTTTATCCCGGACCTTCACAGGAACTAACACAAGCTGAATTGCAGATGCTAACAGATGGTCTATCTCTTGTACTAACTGCAGATGAACAGCAACTGAAAAACATCAAACTTCGTATCGAGCAATGTTGGAACAAAAGCAATCCCGATGATAAAGATAGTGAAGTGTATTTTGATATGATGAACGAATATCGTACACAACAACGCAAGATGAAGAAAGCACACATTGCACTTGCACGTATTCAACATAAGCTTAAGAAACAACAAGGACGCTAAATTGACCCGTAAGCGATATGAAATCGTTGCCACCTGCTTTGATCGTAAAGGTAAGGTGCTTGGTACAGGAGTAAATGATTACAATCGTAGTCATCCTCTCATGAAGCACTTTGCAGTTAAAGCTGGTGAGTCTGAACAAAAAGATAAGCTACACGCTGAACTTGCTGCAGTACTTGCATCAGGTCGTAAGAATGTTCATAGTATTCTTGTGCAGCGTTTTCATAATGATGGTTCAATGGCTGTTGCAGCACCATGTCCGACTTGTCAAGCAATGCTCAAAGGTTTTGGTGTTAAACTTGTGCGATACACTTCTGAAGAAGGAATTAAAGAATATGAAATTACCTAAATTTTACAATCCATTTAAAGCACACATTGTGCAAGCCTCAAATGGAAAGTATTTTGTACGTAGATACCGATTGTTGTATTGGGAATATAAAGATAATCAAAAAGTATATCTCTCAGAGAATAGCTGGTGGGTTACTTTTGAATACGCTAAAAAGTGGTGTGCTGTAGATACACTTGAAGAAGCTAAAGCTTTGCTTGATAAACATAAAAGCGTAAAATTTAAGGTAATTCATGGCTGATCAAAAACAACTAGATGAAACTTACATGGGTACTGCCTTACTTCACGCAAGGCTATCCAAAGCCATTAGAGCGCAGGTAGGAGCCGTTTTAGTTACTAGTCAAGGGGTTACCCTCACTGGATATAACGGAACTCCTACAGGGCTTTCTAATGCTTGTGAAACATTTCAAACATGGCATGAGGGACCAGTTTATGTAACAAAACCAGAAGTAATTCACGCTGAGTTAAACTGCATCTTAAAAGCTGCTCGTGAAGGTATAAGTTGTATTGGTGCTACAATGTATGTTACGCTATCACCTTGTGTACCTTGCGCTGCTATGATGATTCAAGCTGGTGTAAAACGTTTGGTGTACAAAGAAGTGTACCGTGATCAAGGTGGAATTAATTTGCTCATGGATGCAGATATTGATGTACAATGGTATGATTCAACACAGATGATAACCTGAAAGGAACTAACATGGATAAAATTCAAGTAATTAATGCATTCGTGCGAATCGAAGCTGAAGTTTCAATTAAGATTAACCCAAGTATTCCTTACTCTACTTTAATGAAAGAGTTTAGCGAGTGTATCTTTCCAGTACAAACCTATACAGAACTCTTTCAGTTTATTGCTGCACGTATTGCAAGTGGTGACCGGCATTTCATTGAAGGTATTGGAGAGATTCAATGGGACTATGGTCAAGAATTTACTGAAGATTTAGTCGTATTGTATTCAACCAGTGTTGAATGCGAAGCTGACGTTATTAGTGCAGAGATCGACTAATGCTACGCTGGTCCGGTACAATCTTCTACATGATCGGTATGCTACTGACTTCCCTAAATATTTTTCCATTGAATCTGATATTTGGTGCAATTGGTGGTATACTCTGGTGCATCGTAGGATTCAACTACAAAGATAGAGCGTTGATTCTAGTAGAAGCTGCTTCTGCTGGTATCTATTTGTTTGGTTTAATTCACTGGAGTATAAAATGACGTACAATATGCATCCGAAACTACAAGCAAGACTTGATGAAAAAGAAGCAATTTATAAAAAAGTAACTGCTTTCGCTGAACTATTGCCGATGTTTGAATCTGAAATCATTTATCGTGAATATACTGGTGATCACTATCATGATCTAGGTACAGGTTACAAAGGTGTATATTTCGCATGGGGTATTAATTATAGTACTCACGAACCCACTAATTATGAAGGTGAATACGATGGTACACCTACAATTAGTGTATACTGCAATTGTATCAGTATGTTTGGTGATGATTTATATAGTTATGCCAACAAGAAAATGCATGAAGCAATGCAGAATGTACCAATGTTTCACAATGATATTCTCAATAGTACATTTTATTTTGAACTACATCAAATCGAAAATGGTCTAGATGCTATCGTTGCGTGGTATGATTCTGTTAAAGCTCAGGGTGATATCATCTTGAAGCAAAAACGCAAAGAAGAACTTGAACGTCAACTTAAAGAATTGGAGAATTAATATGAGTAACCTATGGTTTAATATTCGTTTTGGTACTAGGCATTTCCAGATGACAAACGACTGGAAGTTTTCATTTAGTGTTAATCCGCATTGGATTGTGTATAAGCCTGAGAAATTCTTCGAGGTTTATTGCATGTTTGGTGTACAGGTTTATTCAGCATGAAACCTACTCTATATTTAATCCGTGGTGTACCGGGAAGCGGTAAGTCTACACTCGCTGCTAATCTTTGGGGTACAATGACAGTAGAGCGTGTTTATGAAGCAGATCAGTACTTTTATGACAACAATGGTGTCTATGAATTTAACCCGATGAAGCTTCACAAAGCACATGAACAATGTCAGCGTAATACACGTAAAGCATTGTCAGAAGGTCTTTCTGTAGCAGTTTCAAATACATCTTGTGCTGAATGGGAAGTTGAAACTTATCAGAACATCGCTGCTGAATTCAACGCTAATTTTGTGAGTATCATTGTAGAGAATAGGCATGGTAATGAAAATATTCATGGCTGTTCAGATGATAAAGTTGAACAAATGAAAAGGAAGTTCCATGTTAAGTTATGATCAACAAATGAATCTAGTTAGTCGTGGTCTTGCTACGATGAAAAACGATGGTAAGTACACTACGTTCAAGTATGCTCGTAAAGCAATGTACGATTATCTTTGGTATAAAGTACCTGATCTACTAGAATGCAGAGGTCATGTATATTCAAACGATACAAAAGAACTGGTGCAAGCCGCTCCAAAGAAAAGCTTCAATTATCTTGAGCGTGATTATTGGAAAGATGCACCATTGGATACTCCAGTTGAAATGTACAAGAAAATCAATGGTTTCATGGCTTGTGCTACAATCCACAATGGTGAACTGCTAGTTTCCACTACAGGTACAACTACAAGCGAATATGCTCAGTGGGCTAAAGAGTTGATTGTACGTGATTTTAAACTGTACGACTTGGTGATTGAAAAAGATGTTACTACACTATTTGAAGTTGTAGTACCACAAGACCCTCACATTGTACAAGAACGTGAAGGTTTGCACTTACTTGGTGTACGTGAAAAAGCTAACGGAAATTTTCATCCTATGGGTGCTTCTGTTCGTTGTACACTAGAGCAAGCACTGGAAATTGCAAAATCAGATCGTGGTGAAGGCTTTATGATGTACCCTATGCAAGCCGATGGTACTTATTATTACAACTACTGCTGTAAACTAAAGACTGACTATTACGTAGGTAAAAAGAAGTTGATGCGTATGACAGCAAAGAATGTTGAAAATATGTATAGTAACCCTCGTGCTACTGCAATAAGTCTACCTAAAATGTGGTATGATGCAGTTGACTATATTACGTATCACTACTATAAAGACATGTGGTTGCAATCCACTGATCAACAACGCAGGGTAATTCTTGAAGATTTAAAAGGGGTATAAATGCAAGGTCACAACTTCAACAGAACACTACACGCTAAAGGTATGTTTGTATACTGCGGTCGTTGTGGATTGATTCGTTTAGGTAATCGTGCTACTGAAAAGCAGATTAACAAACCTTGTATCGGACTGCGAGAACTAGAAGATGAAGAATATTTGAAACTTAAAGGAAAGGTTAAAGGTAAAGCATGAAAAAGAAACTGTGGATTGTATACTGGTCTGATTCAAGTGGATATACCGAATTTGTAGAACTATGGACTACAGAATCTCAAGCACAAACTGCAGCTGAAAAATATCAAGAGTCTCATGCTGGTATCTTAACTTATACGTATGAAGAAATTGAGGTGATGAAATGAAATTATTCACGAGCGATCTACACCACGAACACAAACGAATTGTTGAATTCACAAACCGTGGTAAAGATACAACACAAGATTTTCATACTCATTGGTTAGTCAAAGTGTGGAATCAAAATGTAACTCCAGCTGATGTGTGCTATCATCTAGGTGATTTTTCATTTGCTAAAGATTACAAAGAAATTGCACTATTTGTTGCTCGATTGAATGGTACTAAGATTCTAATCAAAGGTAATCATGATCGTAGAGAACATCTAGATCAACTTGTAAAAGATAAATTGATTGCTGCATGGTATGACTACAAAGAAATCAAACTTGCAGATAAATCTGTAGTACTATTTCATTATCCTATTAGCTCGTGGCATAAACAAGGCTACGGTGCATTGCATCTACATGGTCATTGTCATGGAAATCATGCAGATAGTAAAGGAAAAATGCTTGACGTAGGCTTAGATTCCGCATATAATCTATATAAGGAGCATCGATTCTTTACTGAAGAGGATGTTCTAGCACTTATGCAACAAAAAGAGATTCATATCTCTGATCACCACAAGGAATACAAATGATTGAAGCAAAAATTATTAAAGACAGTTACAACCCTGATACCGATTCACGATTAACTACATTTGAATTAACATACCCACGATTTATTCATGGTGAGTTAATGACCCATCGTGTATTTAGTCGTAATGCAGCAAGTTCACGCGCAATCCCAATTGACAAAGTTATTGAGCTATTGCAAACTAATCCAGCTATGCCTGTACATTGGGGTAAGAACCAAGCTGGTATGCAAGCTAATGCTGAAATTGACAATATCGAAGGCGCAAAACAACTGTGGTTAGCTGCACGAGATAGCGCAATTAACCATGCAATTGTCATGCGAGATATGGGACTACATAAGCAGATCGTTAATCGTGTATTGGAACCTTTTCAATTGATTAAAACCATTGTTACAGCCACTGAGTTAAATAACTGGTTCTGGTTGCGTGACCATGCTGATGCACAGCCTGAGATTAAAGAACTTGCTAAGAAAATGCACGATGTGTATACAACAAGTATTCCACAAACTTTATTTGAAGGTGAATGGCATGTTCCGTATGTAAATACACAACGTTCAGTGCATACATCAGAATTTTTCTATATTGATGAAAATGACAAGTACATTACACTAGAAGAAGCACGTATGATCAGTGCAAGTTGCTGCGCTCAGGTAAGCTATCGTAAGAATGATGGTAGTCTAGAGAAAGCACAAGTGGTATTTGATCGCTTGATTAATTCTGTACCTGTTCATGCAAGTCCAGTAGAGCACATCGCTACACCGATTGTAAATAATGAAGAGTTTTCAATTGAAGGTATTACACACTTAGATAATCGTGGTCAACTATGGTCGGGTAATCTACGTGGGTGGGTGCAATTTAGGCAGTTAATTCCTAATAATGTAAAGAAAGGTTGATTATGATCAACGAATTTGATATAAAAGATTGGCAGATGCTAACTACACCTTTAAAACTTCAAGAGTTAAAAGAAGGTGATGTATTCAGTATCTTTGGGGACAATCGGATGTTCAAACTTCAGCATGTTCTAACTGATATTGCATATGCTGAAACTGAAGAAATTTGGAATGCATTAGTGTTTCCTAGAGCAATGGAGGTATTCAGATGGGTGACAAAGCAAAACGAAAAAGTAAAAAGTACAAGCAACTAATTGACATGGTAGCTAAATCTTCTGGCTACTATCAGTATGAAGTTGAGGATGTATTGAATCATTTGATCGGTAACATTCAGTTGCTACTTGCACAAGGTACAGATGTAAAACTTAATGGCATCGGAACAATGAAGGTAAAAAAGATGCATGTTTCTAAGTTACCTACCGATTCTGAGACAAAAGTGTGTTACACTGCGTACAGGCTATCGATTTGTTCTGATAGCCGCATGCAAGATCACTTAAAGGAGAACTACGTTGACCCAGCAGAACCAAACTAAAGTTATTACTTGGCCGTTTCCTACTGTGAACGATAATCGCACGAAAGAAAGCCAACAGCTGATCGACAGTAAGCACTATGTGACTAAAGAAGTGCTGAACACCAACGACTATGAGGAAGCAATCTTTTGATCTTCCAGTTTAATACAATCCAAATTGACAAGGTATTAGCTGACAAGAAACTACCTAATTGGGTACTCAAGGCTGCTTTCGAAGTTAAGCATTCAGGATTTCTACCAACAGGTGAATACTTTGAAAAGCTTGATGATGTAGAGTTACTTGAAATCAAAAATAGTCTTGAGTATATCAACACCGAGAACTATCTGCAGTTTGAAGTAATGTCTGAGCAATCAGAAGTTGATCTGCAAAATCTAACCTTGCTATGCTTTATCTTAGCGTTAGGTGAAGGTGATGTAGAAATCACTTCGGAAAGTCTATCAGGTATGCTACAATACTTGTTCTTGTTGGTTGGTATCGAATCATCTTATCGTGAAGGTAAAGTTGATGTACATCGAGAAAACTATTCCTTGTATGGTGGAAATAAACCAGTTGTAAGGAATAAATGAAAAATTTAAAAGATATCCCATCACAAGGACAAAAATATGATGTATACTCTAGGTTCTCTGATGCTGGTTTAGAGTATGTTTCACTGGATGAAATAGCAAATGTTCCTGACCTCTATGAGAGCTGGATCGAATTTAACAATGAAAGGAAAGAGTATGAATGAACAAGAATTTAAACAACAACTAGACAAAGTGGTAACTGCAGGTCTGAATTCACAATTGGATATTGCTTTTATCTATGGTCAACTATCTGCAATCAAGCAATTCGTTGAAGTTGTGTATGACACCAACATTGTCAACCATCTGAATACAATTCGAGAAAAACAGGCACAAGAAAAAGGTAATCTCAATGACGCTGGATGAATTTCATCAAGGTGTTGTACAATTATTTGCTGAAGCTAATCGCTCAGGTTTAGATATTGGTGATATCTATCATGTACTAAATGGTCAAAAGATTATTGCTGAAACAATCTTAAAATTATCAATTGAAAATGCTTACAAAGAAAGGTTTGCTGTATGAAACATATCGTAAAATGGAATAACGGTTTTTGGAAAGTCTTTGATACTCACGAATACCGTGATGTTTCAATGCATGGTCTAAAGACTGATGCTGACAAAGCTTGCTTGCGTTTGAACGCACAACGATAATTTAAGCTTATACCCGAGTAATCCTCGGGGTTTCTTTCGTTTACATCTAGGAGAATTAACATGTTCAGTGATAAAGAAGTTCTAATTGTTCGCAATACTACAGTGCAACGTTTGTACGATGTAGTTATCGTAAATTATTTTGCAGAAGATGTAGAATTCATCGCAAAAGGTGTACAATTCGAAGATGCTGTAGCGATGATGCTGGAGCTAGAAGAAACTAACTAATCATTTCAAAGGAAGATAGACATGCAAAGCTCTTATGTTAAAAACAACAAGGGTAAGAAACGTTTTGATGATGGTGGCTATGAAGAGACACCTGTGCGTAGTGACAAGAAAAAGAAGAAAGACTTTTCACAACAGCGCAAAAACAAACGAGGTGATCTGGATGGTTATTGATCTGATGAAACGTTACGCTGTCTATCTTTTGATCTTTCTTGCAGCTATGTTTGCTGTTGATCAATATCGAGAATTTCGTCAGTGGCAAGAATTTGAAGCTGTACGTAAAGATTTGATTCGACAAGAACAAGAGCAAGAAAAGAAATGCATTAAAAATGCACTGTACTATGAAGCACGAAGCGAAGGTAAAGAAGGTATTCTTGCGGTGGCATCTGTAATTGAAAACAGAGTAAACCACCCAGCTTATCCAAGTACTTATTGTGGAGTGATTCATCAGCATAAACAATTTAGCTATACCCTCGAAGGTAAACCAGATGTAGAATCTGTAGCGTGGCGTTTAAAGGCTGCAGATAAACAAGCCTATGGGTATGTATCAGACGTATCAGATAAGATGCTTGATGGAGGTTTTAAACCCATTCTTGACAGTAATGTACTGCACTATACAAAGCATTCTGTACGCAACTATTGGACTAAAACAAAAGCAGTAGCTGCTCGTATTGGCAAACACATTTTCTACAAAGAAAAGAAATAACCTTTATTCCCTGTGGGTATATCCTACAGGGATTTTTTTGTTGTATAATTGAAAGCTTCAACACTAGGAGTTAATGATGAAAGCACACAAGGTTTACAAATTCTATGCTGATCCCGGTCATGGTTGGATGGCAGTTAAAGTACAGGAGTTGCTTGAATTAGCTATCATCACTCGTATTAGTCCATATAGCTATGTTCGTGGTGCTACAGTCTACCTTGAAGAAGATTGTGACGCTGCTTTGTTCTTTAACGCTTATCGTGATAAACACGGGGTTGATCCAAAGTATACTTACACTCATACTGACAATCGCAGTCCTATTCGTAGCTATGATCGCTACAATACAAACAAAGTAGTTGATCTTGCTTTGCGTAACATGAAAGGAACTAAATAATGTCTGCTAACATGACTTTGACTGATCTAGCTAATTTGTTGGATTTTATCCATACATATCATTCTCCATTTGCTGCAGGTTCAGGACGAAGGATGGTGAAGTACGTAGACCCACATATTGATATGCGTACAGGAGAATGCTTCAGTATTACTTTTCGTACTTACGGTGGAGAATTCAACTTTAATACAACAAATGAAAACAGAGATAATCCAAAAAGTTTGTTTGCTCGTTGTATGGAATGGTTAGATTCTGATATACTCAAGTCTTAAACAACTGGAGAGTACAATGATGACACTGAAAGCTTTGAATACTGGTGAATTTCAAGAATGTGAATACGGTAAATACTTCACATATCGCAAGACTGACAATTTGTGGGCCATTGAACATGGTTATACGCACGAGGTTGATGTACTTGATGGTGTACGATTTGCTCGTGTACTCAAGACAGTAGCTTATGTTTGTACTGATGAAGATGCTGCAGGTAAGCCTGTATTTCAAATTTGGAAAATTAAGAAACATAGTATTTATGCAAAGGATTGATATGCTTGCTTTATTTGGATTTTTCATGGCATGTGCCTATGCTGCACCTTGGTGGGTGTTTGTAATTGGTTTTCTATGCTTGTGGATTGATAATGAAAGGTTAAAATGAAACAACGTAAACAAATGATTTTGATTCATTCTGAAGATGTAAGTTTATACGGTTTGGTTGATGGTTGTACACCAGAAGAAGTAAAAGCACAAATGGATGAATTAATGAACAGACACATCAGATATATTCGTGAAGGTTGTGAACTAAGGTTTGATTTTAATGTAATCTATGATGAACCAAGTCTTACATTGAATATTCAACGGAAAGAAACAGATGAAGAATATGCAAAACGACTAATAGAAAATAGAGTTGCAAAAGATAAAGCAAAGGCTTCGCGCTTGAAAGAATATCTACGATTGAAAGCTGAATTTGAAGGAGAGAATAATGGCGCATGATGCTGGCAAAGGTAGTAAACCTCGTCCGTATAGTATTCCACAGGAGGAATATGTGAATCGACTTGATGCAATCTTTAAGAGACAACGAGAAGAACGTACTGCAGAATTAGCTTGTCCAGTATGTTCTGGCGCAATGCATACGCAAGAGAATTGGAAGTTTTTCTACTGCAACAACGCAGACTGCAGTGGTAGCATTCATAAAGGTTGATAAATTTGTAGGGTCATTCGTTAAGCTTCAAAAGTTGTGCTACAATTGAGGCTTCAACAACAGGAGTTCTTATGAAGAAGATTCAAGCTGTCTACCGTGGTGCAACATCTGAAACTGGTAACGAAACCAAAGACTGTACTGTTCGTGCATTGGCTAACGCAACTGAAATGCCTTACGAAAAAGCTCATGCTCTCTTGAAGAAACATGGTCGTAAAGATCGCAAGGGTGCATACTTTCCTACAATGAAAGCTGCTTATGAAGAAGCTGGCTTTGTTTTGTATGGTGTATATGGTACAACTAAATCTGCACGTTACACTGCTCGTGTAGCAAAGCAAGAATCACAAACTGGTACAACATTGGCTAAATTGCTACCTAAGCTTGGATTTGGTGAATACATTGTGAATACCACAGGTCATGCAGTTGCTGTTGTCAATGGTAAAATCATCGATACGTTTGACAATCCAGCAGGTAAACGAGTCGTTGCTGTATTCAAGAAAATTGATAGTGAGTTTGGTATTTAAGCTAAACTTGTGCTACAATCTAAGCATCAAAACATTGAAAGGAACTAACATGGAAACACTTACACGCTCTGAACGTATCGACTTGCGTAAACAACTTTTGTTTCTTGCTCAGAATTATTTCAATGATAAAGAGGTCGTTACTACTTGTGGTATTTGCCTTGCGTTGACAAAGCAAACCAACACAGATGATGATTATGAAAATTGCTACTATGTTAAAATGGACATGCTCTTGAGTGAAATCTTTGGTAATTCAGATAGTCTAGGTGATTACACAAATTCTTATCAAGCATGGGAAGGTCGTGCTTATATGTGTTTGTTCCTTGCAGAATACTTGCAAGATACCATTGAACATGTAAAATGCTCTGAGATTCTTGAGATGGTCAAAGATCGTTTGCCTATTCATGTTAAATATTACGGTGATGAAGGTTATGTTTCACCTTACATTTGTGACAATGTAAAAGAAGTTGCTCGTAGTTTTGGTATCGGAATCAGTTCAGCGATTAATGCAGCAGCTGAAATTTGTGATAAAATCCATAAATTGCTTGAAGGTGAATTTTCATTGCAATCTTGGGTTATTGCAAAAGGTTATGCAACAACGATTGAAACCTATGAAAATATGGAAAAATTGCAACAAACACGATTGAACTTTATCGATGATTTGATCAAGTTTTACAAACAAAAAGGAAATTAATCATGAAAATCTTCACAAAAAAGTACTGGCAGATCAAAAATGCAAATCGCAAAATGTTTATGTTCAAATATGCATACAACACCAAAAGTAAGGTACAATGCATCTTTGCACCATTCGTGATTGCAATCGTACTATTCATGCTACTACCAGTTGCTGTAATGAGACTTGTAGTTGAATGCATGGAGAAAACATTTGATGTAGCTTTTCCTATCATTCGTGAAGCGATTGGTATGGATATGCAAGTTAACCCTGAGTGGTATGAGCTATCACAACAGGATAAGATTAATCGTTGGAAAACTTGGGAGTAAATCATGAAAGTAAAAACCGTACAATCAAAAGTTGTATTTTCACCAGTAACTATTCAAATTACTTTTGAAACTGCAGAAGAATTGAAAATGTTTGTAAATACCGTAGGATATAACGAAAGTATTCCTCAGATGGTTACTAAATGGTCTGATAATAGGGAGTCAGATCATAAACTCTGCAGTGATATGCTTACTGAATTACATGGTGAAGCTAGAACAGCATTGGCGAATTCACTCAAATGACAAAGAAAGCTAAGAAGCTGCAGCTTAAACGCAGAAATCATCTTGTAGCGATTGTGATGCGTAAAGCTGTACAAAAGCATAAAGATCGTAAACGTGAAATGAAAAATAAAGGATATGATGATGCAGAATAAAAATCTAATTGTTTTCCTGATTGTACTATCTGCAGTCAATCTCGGGATTAACATCTTTACTCTTAACGTTGGTGGAATCTGCGGTTGGCTATGTGCTCTTATTGCACAGATGGAACTTTTGATGCTTTATCAGGATTGAATATGCAGCATTTAAAGCACATGAAGGGTGATCTACTGCAATTAGCTCGTGAAGGGCATTTTAACGTCATTGTACAGGGTTGTAATTGCTTTTGTACTATGGGTAGTGGTATCGCAAAGCAGATTAAAGAAGAGTATCCAGAGGCTTATGCTGCAGATTGTAAAACTGTAAAGGGTGATAAGTCTAAGCTTGGTACTTATACTGTAGCGCACGTTGAACAATTTGATATCATCAATGCTTACACTCAGTATGATTACAATCGCTATGGTCAACCAAAAGCTGATCACTTTGAGTATGATCACTTTGCACTAATCTTGCTAAAGCTTGCAGAAAAGTACAAAGGTTGTCATTTTGGTTTTCCTTGTATTGGTATGGGTTTAGCTGGTGGTGATGTTGTAGAAATTTTATTCTTGCTGGAGACATTTGCTGATATTGTGCAGTATAATGGAGGCTCTGTAACAATGGTTGAGTACCAAAAGGAGAATTGATATGATCAATAATATTACAAGAAATTCAGCTGATGGTAAGTTTTTCTATCAAATGCAAAAAGATGAACTTGAAGCTGTACTAGAAGCTATCAATAAGTTACTCAAATCATACAATGCAAATAGTGCTAGTACTGGTGCATCTGAACGTGAACGTAATGCAGAGTTGTGGCAAGCGTATCAAAATGTAAATTTCAATCTGAATAAGTTTTGATATGAACATCCGTAAGCAGCGTAAGCGTAAGCTGAAGTTTGTACCTCGGTTAATTAACTATGAGGATACTCTTGATGGGTTACCTCGTAAGAATGCTCTGTATTATTGTGCATGGTGCTGCAAACAATGCTACTTTGAATGGGGCCGCTATTGGGAAATGAAGCATCTGTACAAGCATGATTGCGCTCAGGATAACTATGATGGTAAGCTGAAAAAATATTGGAAAGATTTGTCAAAAGTTGATGAAACTACAGTATAATTGAGACTCAACAACTGGAGAATATGATGCAACTCGTTGGTTATCTCACTGGTGAATACTATGATGGTTATCCTGTATTCTTGAGCATTGAAAAGCTTGTAGATTGGGATATTGATGTAGCTGGAATGACACCTGTTTATACAAAACTTTGGAAAGACTAACATGAAATACTATCTAATCTATTTGCAATCTGGCACGGTTGTAGATATCTGCTCGTTTGATGATGAACAAACTCGTGATACAATCTACCGTTCTTGGGTGTATCGTGATGAACAAATCATCAATGGTTGTGCTTTTGAACTCCAATGTTTCAATCAGGTGGTCTAATATGAAATGCAACTACAACGAAGGCTCAAACTTTGATCGTAAAGGTCAGTGGATCATTGCAAAGTATCAAGATCAAGCATGGGTTACTGGTATCGTCATGGAAACTCGTGTGAAATACGGTGGTAAAATTCAACACAGTATCTTGAGCGATTCACCTACTTATGTCAACGATAAATTGCGTGAAGTTGGCGATCATTTTCTTGTACTAGAGGATGATGTAACCGAAGCTCAAATGCTGGAAACTGTTTGAAATAATTGCAGCAGTTCATCGCAAAGCTGAATTATCTGATATAATTTAACCTGTACAAACAAACCAAGGAAACAATGATTGCTCCGGGTGGTGGTTTAGCTAATGTAAAACCTGTTGCTGCTGCAACTGTTGCACCTACACCAGTACAACAACCAGTAGTTGTAAATACTACAACGAACAATTCTACAAATGACATGTTAATGGGTGCAATGCTAGGTCACATGGTGACAAATGCTATGCATAACTCGAATAGCTCACACAAGGAAGTTGTACGTGAACGTGAAGTTATCCGTGAAGTACCTGCAAAGGACTCTAGTTGGGATGATAAGCCCTCAGAACCCACTACACGTAGTTCATCATGGGATGACACATCAAGTAGCTCTAGCAGCCGTTCTAGCTCTTGGGATGACGATTCTAGTTCAAGCCGTAGCTCTAGCTGGTCCTCAAGCAGTGATTCTAGCTCTAGTTCATCGTGGGATTCTGGTTCTAGTGACTCAGATTCTAGTTCTAGCTCTTGGGATTAATACAAAGGAAGACTGATGTTTCTGTTACAATTTATTTTCGGAATTGGTCTTCTGTGTGTTATACTAGCGTCTGGTTATGTTGGTTATAAAATTGGAAGGAAAGCAAATGCAAGTTCAAGTAAATGAAAATATTCAAAAACCAGTATTCAAGCCTGTTACAGTAGCTTTGAATTTTGATAACAAAGAGGATTTTGAACAGTTCTTTCAAATTATGGGATACAATGAATCTATTCCAGATATGATTGCACAACGCTATGCAGGTACAGAGGAATATCAGGTTATGAAAGATCATTGTGCTAGTCTACTTACACAAGTTCATTCTGCAATGCGTCAATACCGTGGTGTTTATTAAGGAGAAAATTATGGGAAGTGGTGATCGTTTTACATTTGGTAGCTCTAATGGTTTTGGTCTTGGGTTTTACTACACAAAGTTTCCATTTGAGCATACTGTCAGTTTCAACCTATTGTTCTGGTACGTAAGTGTTGGTATTGGTAAGGCTTATGATGACAACTGATAATTTCAATCAAGCGATGGTAACACTCAGACTACTTGCCGGTGGTTTATACGGTGGTCAGTATGAACCAAAGTCAGATCGTGATGTTGATCTAGCTGATGCACTCATGAAAGTACACAAGGTCATGGAGGAACGATACACTAGTATTCGCCGTGGTCATTCTGTGAAGGTAGTAGCAGGATTCAATGTAGGTGCAAGAGGTATCGTAGAGTTTGTAGAACCATCTGGTGAAAAGATTTGGGTACTGCGGGATGGTGCATCTACACCAGTTTTCTATCATCCAGAAGAATTGAAAAAGATTGACCCTGCAGTTCACTCAAGTATTGTAGAACCTTTGAAAGCTATGCTATAATTCAATCATACTGAGATAGCTTAATGATAGAGCGGTGGGCACACAGGTAACGACGACTACCCATAAGTTCAGGTTCAACTCCTGATCTCAGTACCTTTAACTTCAGGAGAATTTCATGGGTCAAGTTTTTATTGTAATGGCTGAAACTACCTATAGTGGTAATGAGCATTCTGTGTGGGATGTTGAACGAGTGTTTACCAGTATGGAATCCGCAATCAAGTACATCGTATATCGCAAAACCTACGGTGCTCGTGATATTGAATTCCAAATTGACACACAAGAGGTCTACGCTTAAGGAGTAAAGCATGAAATACTATATAATCTTTTTACAATCTGGTACAGTAGTTGATATCTGTTCGTATGATTGCATGAACTATCGTGATTCACAGTACATGAAGTATATTGATGGTGGTCAAAATATCATCAATGGTTGTGCATGGGATGAAGTTCAATTCTTGGATATCATAGTATAATCTTGAAAGGTAGTTATGTTTATTAAAATTCACATTAAAAATTCAGAAGGTAAATTAGTACCCATCATGGTTAATGCTGATATGATTTGTACAGTTGAACCATTGGTCAGTGGTGGAACGTATCTTGTTTTTCATGACCAGCGTACTTTAACTGTAGTAGAAGATTTCAATAAAATTGTAACAATGCTACGTATACAAGGTCTTTTTGTTGTATAATTCAAATCTTCAACAAATGAAAGGCAAGCATGTCTCAAGCACTCTCACTCTACAAACAAGAATGTGATATCATGGATCGTTTTGACTTTGAAAAAGTAGCGGTTCTTATGAATACTATGGGTTGGAAATATGCAAGTTTGAAAAATGAACCTATCGAAGTTCGTGATCTTGAACATACTGCAGAAAGCCTTATGAGTGCAGTCCAGCGTGATATCATGACTACATCAGATAAGTTTGTAGTTGCAAGCACCGGTGGTCTTGAGGTTGCTGCTTACTACTATCGTGGAGACTGGAAGATGGAATTGAAATTCATTCCTGTTCGTTGTATTGCTGTGGTATAATTCAAGCTCAACTACTGCAAGAAGTTTACAGAGTAAAATTCGTAAAGGAGATCACTATGAATAAATGCCAATACAACTCAGGTTCAAACTATGCTCGTGAAGGTCAGTGGATCATCGCCAAGTATCTCAACATGTGCTTTGTCACTGGTGTGGTACAAGAGTCTCGTGTGAAATATGGTGGTAAAGTACAGCATACGATCATTAGTGATAGCCCTGCCGTATTGCGTCAAAGTACAGATGTAACAGCGTATGAAATCCGTGAGATTGGTACTACATTCTTGATCGAAGAAAAAGATATTGAGCATTGTGAATTTACTGCAGAACTCATGGTATAATTGAGATATCAACAACACAAGGATTAAATCATGGCTCACGTATCAAAAGATGTTATCACCAAAGCTCGTGCTGCATTGAAAGTACTGAACAAACAGTATGGTGTAAAAGCTACATTGTCTGGTGAAAATACCAGCAGTTTGAAACTTACAATTGCACAAGGTAAGATTGATTTCATCGGTAACTATTGCGAAAATGTTCTGGCTAAACGTCAGATGCAGGATACTGATGGTATTGTCGATTGGGCACAACGTGAGATGTATATTCAAGTCAATCAATACTATCTTGATAGCTCTTTTTCAGGTATTGCATTGGAGTATCTGGAGAAAGCCAAAGAGATTATGTATGTTGATCATTGGGATAAATCAGATATCATGACTGACTATTTTCACTGCTCGTACTATGTCAATATTCATATCGGTCGCTGGAATAAAGGCTATGTACTTGCTATATAAAATTTAAAGTAACCACCCGAGATTAATTTCTCGGGTTTTATTTTTATTTAAGTTTCAAAAATCTATGTAGGTATTGAATTGAGTTTGAAACTTAAATTTTATCCCAAAAACCCATATTCAAAATTGACCCAAAAACCTACTTTGGTATTTGCAAAAGAAAAACGGCAAAAGTATAAAATCCGGGGCAGAATTTCACGATGCGAAACCCGATTTCATAATGCGAAATTTCGAGTTATCCACAGGTTTTCCACAGGATATTCACAGGGTGTGGACAACTTTAAGTTATGCACAGGTTATCCACATTTCATATTGTGAAATTAACTATTCTGTTTTCAAATTGAAACGGGAAACAAAAGCATTACTGTATAAAATCGCAGGGTATCGTATAGCATGGAAAACTGACAAAATCCTTACAGTTGCACAAATACAACAAAATAAAGTTATACACAGATTTTCCACAGGATATTAACTTATGCACAGAAAACAATTTTCATGCCAGAGTTATCCACAGGTTATCAGTCTTATATAAGAGTCAAATTGTGGATAACCTATAGTTGCACTGTGGATAACTTTTTCTAAGGGGATAGTAGCTTGAAGGATCAAAACGCCTAAAAAGCGGGTTTAAATCAATTCTAGGGGCATGGGTTTTTATACAGTATGCATTTTATCGATGTAATACTGGCACGGGTTTTGCTACGTGTGCGCGTGCGCGTTATTTTATATAAGGTGCATCAAATGAGAAACGAAAGTTTACATAGGGTTTATCCCTATAAAATAATTTGAGAGTTGCGGGAAAACAACGGTTTTCTCTGTATAATTGACCCCATGGCAGGCAATGAAGCAAGCCTACAAAGAAAGACAGCATGAAAATTACACGTGAAAAAGCAGGCACCTATATCTTGACTGGCCACATGGCGGGCGAACTGGTGCAATATAAAATCGAGAAAATGGCGAGCTGGTGGACAGTTGAAAAAATATATGGCACTGGCCCCGATTTCAGCCGATTGTATGATACACTAAGGGAGGCCAGCGATTCAATCATTGACTATTCCGACAATTGAAAACAAAGGTTCACACATGAAAAACGATACAATTTTGATTCTCGTAAATGTAATCCTATGGTTTGCAATTCTCCCTCTGATCGCTCGTTTTATCTAATCTGAAAACAAAGGTTCTCAAAATGTCAAATTCTCAATTCAAGTCTACAAAATACGTCACCCTGCAACAACTGCAGGATAACCCACCAAAAGCAGGTCAATGGATTTTGATCGACGGTGCAACCCGTGGACAGTACCTAGGCAAAACCCGCGCCGGGGTCATCGTTGTACGTTACCAGAACGGGCGATTCGGCA
>JACCDQ010917520.1_pt1 | contig 38621 bp, 20 predicted proteins | sample 7446031 | NCBI WGS metagenome assembly JACCDQ01 (sample SAMN15323442, study PRJNA562643) | freshwater metagenome | isolation source: river surface water | place: USA:Blue River Watershed | collected 2017-08-17 | reverse complement strand
TTCTGAATATCTTCTACGTTTTTCTTTTGTTCGCCCGCTAATCTTACTACCAAATCGAAACGTTTTTCGCCTTCAAATACCATTCCTGTGCTTTGGCCAGCCAGAGCTGTATTAACAACTCGGTTCACATCAGAAATGCTGAGGTTATATTGAGCAATCATGTTGCGTTTATATTCAATCAATACTTGTGGCATGCCCGAAACCGTTTCTACGTAAAGGTTTTTTGCCCCTTCAACACTACTAATGATTTCGCCTAAATGATGAGCATATTTGGTGAGTGTATCAAGGTCTTCTCCAAAAATTTTACAAACCACATCTTGCCTTGCACCTGTCATTAATTCATTGAAACGCATCTGAACAGGAAACTGAAACCCAACCGTTACGCCAGGTACTTCGGCCAATTCTTTGGTCATTTTTTCAGCTAATTCATCAAATGTTTCGGCCGATGTCCATTCGCTTTTATCTTTCAGAATCACCATCATATCACAGGCTTCCATTGGCATGGGGTCGGTTGGAACCTCACCGCTACCAATTTTGGTCACTACTTTTTCTACTTCAGGAAAACGAGTTTTCAAGATATGAGCAGTTTTTTGTGTGTTTTCAATGGTTGTATTGAGGTTACTTCCCGTAAGTACACGAGTTTCTACGGCAAAATCACCTTCTTCGAGAGCAGGGATAAATTCGCCTCCGAGTGTTGATAATACAATAAGGGCCAATACAAAAAGACCAATAGTTGCACCGAGAACAACTTTCGGAAAACTAAGAATTTTACTCAAAGCTGATTGATAAGCGTGTTCGATTTTGGCCATCAATCTATCCGAAATATTGGGTTCGTGCTTGGTTTTCTTACTCAAAAATACGGCACTCATCATCGGAATATACGTCAACGATAAAATAAAGGCCCCCAAAAGAGCGAAAGCTACTGTTTGTGCCATTGGCTTAAACATTTTACCTTCGATGCCTTGTAATGTAAAGATAGGAAGATACACAACCAAGATAATTACTTGCCCAAAAACTGCACTGTTCATCATCTTTCCTGCCGATTTTTCGGTAATATCGTCCATTTCCCCTTGTGTATATGCCGCCCGACCGTGAGCATGCTTGCCCGCCAGCACGTGCATGACTGCCTCAACGATAATGACAGCCCCATCGACAATCAAACCAAAATCTAATGCTCCCAAACTCATAAGGTTGCCGCTTACTCCGAAAAGATTCATCATGATGATGGCAAAAAGCATCGCCAGCGGAATAACCGAAGCAACCAAAATACCCGCTCTGAAATTGCCAAGAAAAAGCACCAACACAAAAATCACAATCAATGCTCCTTCTAAAAGGTTTTTTTCTACTGTCCCAATGGCGTTGTTTACCATTTTGGTACGGTCAAGGAAAGGTTCAATAATTACACCTTCGGGAAGTGTTTTCTGGATTTGAGCAACACGGTCTTTTACGTTTTTAATAACCTCGCTACTATTGGCACCTTTGAGCATCATCACTACCGCTCCTGCCACTTCGCCTTTATCGTTGAAAGTCAATGCTCCGTATCGAGTTGCATGACCGATTTTGATTTCGGCTACATCTCTGATAAATAGAGGAGTGCCACCACTCAAATTTTTAATAGCAATATTGCCAATGTCTTCTGAGTTACCGATGAGCCCTTCGCTACGAATAAACAGAGCCGTTGAACCCTTTTCGATGTATGCTCCACCCGTATTCTGATTATTGCTTTCGAGAGCCTTGAAAATATCATCGATGGTAATACCATTCGATTGAAGTTTACGAGGGTCGATTTCAACAGAATATTGTTTGAGTTTTCCGCCAAAACTACTCACTTCGGCTACGCCTTTTACCCCCAGTAGTTGTCGGCGTACAATCCAATCTTGAATTGTACGGAGTTCGGTTTCATTATATTTAGACTCATACCCTTCTTTTGGGCGAACTACATATTGATAAATTTCGCCCAAACCAGTAGAAACTGGGCCGAGTTCAGGAACACCGATGCCCGCAGGAATTTCGGTTTGTACTCTTTGGAGGCGTTCGGCTACCTGCTGTCTTGCCCAATAAATATCGGTTTCATCATCGAAGACGATGGTTACGAGCGACAGCCCAAAGCGAGAAAAACTTCGGATTTCCTGAAGTCCAGAAATATTATTATTGGCTTGCTCGATGGGGAACGTCACGAGGCGTTCGATATCAGTTGCACCAAACGACGGAGCAATCGTGATTACCTGTACTTGATTATTAGTAATATCAGGAACCGCGTCAATGGGCAGTTTAGTTACTTCATAGCTGCCATAGCCAATGAGAGCAATCGTAAAAAGTCCAACGATGAGTTTGTTTCTGATAGCAAACCCAATGATTGAATTTAGCATAATTTTAATAGAATGAGATATGCACAACTATTACCCAATAAGATGAGTAAGTTATGGTGTAATTTTATAGAAATGTAGCTCACTTTTGGATTTTATATCAAAAATGAGACAGAACGAGTCTAAAACTCGACGAACGTACGCTACAAAATCAGAATCTTGGCGGTTGCCAAATAGAAGCAAGGTAGGCTGAAATGATATTGCCCGAAGATGCAAAGAATATGTTTTTCTTTTCGATGATAAGGGTTTTTATCTGCGAAAGTTGAATCGTGTGAAAAATACTAATCGGGAAAACAAACGAACAACAGTGGTCGTGCGATTTGAAAGGGAGTTTGTTATCGGTAGCGGCATCGCCATCATCGCCATGTTCGATGGCATAATGATGATACAAAAATCCACCAAACGACATCGAAGGGTCTTTTTGTTGATGTTCGATAAAGTGTGAAAACAGCAAAGGGAGCTTCAACAACTGACTTGCTTCAGTTGCCGAAAATAGGTAAACTATTATCAGAAATTTTGAAATAGATGCTTTCACAGCGTAAAGTTAGTTAAAAAGTGCTGAAAACAATACTTTAGCTGTTTTAAGCCTCTAATTTAGATTGAGTTTAAATCAGTAGCTAATCAGTTTTAGCTTTGTTATCTTTCACGACCAAGAAAAAATCATTATCGAGTTCGAGGTAGCCGTATTCATAGATAAAATAATAAGTTGCCCCTTTTTGGGTTGTGCGTACACTCGTAATTAGACCAAAATCAAACCCTCGGTCAAGCAGTGTACTTCGAGTTGTTTTGCTTTTATCGTCATGGCAAATATCTTCTAATATCTTACGATTTCGGCGGAGAGCGTTGTTTATATTTCTGACGTAATTATTAGCATCAGCGTTTGCTTTATTGTTGTATGCATTACGACACAAATCCGAACAAAACTTTTTATCCGACCGCCCAATGATGGGTTCTCCGCATTCTAAACAGGTTTTTTGTGGCATGGTTATAAGTTTTAGAAATGTATAATCTAAAATGAGTTGTGGTGTTGAATTTTAGATAACTATCTTATGGTTTGGTTTTATCCCGTAGGGATTTAATATTGGTAGCAATAAAATTACACTAATTAATCTTATGCCGTAGGTATGGTACAAAGAATGTTTCATACCTACGGCATAAAAAACAGAACCCGCCTTGTCTTGCTACCGATATAAAATCCCTACGGGATAATATCTTGCATTCATAGTCTTATATCAAATATACAAAACTTTATATCCGTTTACAAACGGTTACAAATGTTTTTATTTGTATATAAATGACTATCAACCGAATAGAGTGGGGGAGATGCTGCAAATTTGCATTGTCAATCGGAAAGCGAGTGTGGTTGGCTAAATTTATTTTAACAATCATTTTTAAACGTACAAAACAATGAACACAGTAAAATTAATCGGAAACGTAGGTAATGAGGTGAATTTATTTAAATTTGACACTATCAAAAAAGCAGCTTTTAGCCTTGCCACAGACGAGGTTTATACCAACAAAAATAACGAGGAAGTAAAAACTACATCATGGCATAAAGTAGTAGCGTGGGGCAAAGTTGCCGAAGTGTGTGCCAACTTGATAAGCCGAGGTAAGTTAGTGAGTATTCAGGGAAAACTGAATTACAGAAACTATGTAAATAAAGAAAATAAAACCGTTTATGTCACTGAAATCGTGGCTTATAAGGTTTCGGAAGTAGAAGTCAAGGAGCAACAACCGCAGCAATAAAGAGTTCTTGTAGGAATGTCTAATTTGGACGTTTCTGCGGGTTGGTGCAAAAAAAGAAGTCGTCTCGATTACTCAAGACGACTTTCTTCCTTTTTTGGAGTACTGAGCGTTTAATTCATTTGTAAGATTTTAATCTCTGTACGACGGTTTTGAGCGTGTTGCTCTTCGGTACATTCTACGCCATCAACGCAGCCATTTACTGGCATTGTTTCGCCATAACCCGCAAACTCTACACGGCTGCGGCTAATACCACGTTTGAATAAGTAGCTTGCTGATGCTTTGGCACGGCCTTCAGAGATTTTTTGGTTGAAATCAGATTCGGCACGGCTATCGGTATGAGCTCTTAACTCAATACGCATTTTTGGGTACTTACGCATCATAGTTACTAATTTATCTAATTCCGAACGAGCATCAGAGCGAAGATTACATTTACCATAATCGAAGTAAATATTATCAACCTGTACTATGTCGCCTGTACCAAACATATAGATATCGGCAGTTACACTACCTTTTTTGCAATTCAGTTTACGTACACGTTTGCCTTTCGAGCCGAGGTTATCTTTTGAGCCTTCAACTGTGTAGTCGCAACCTTCTGCTACCACAAATTCATAATTACCAGTAGCGTCTGTATAAGCTGTTTGTGTTGAATTATCACATTCGCTACGAAGTGTTACGAGTACACCGTCAACTGCTTGCTTAGAGCCTTGGGTCATTACACGTCCACGAATGGTACAAGTATTACCCGAAAGAACTGTACCACTGGTACCATTTTTACCTGTGCCACTTGTACCTTGTTTACCTTGTGTAGTAGTTTCACCTGCATAACCGTTTTGTGCGTTTGCTCCTGTATTTGTACCATTAACGCCACCGTTTTGAGCCAATGCAGTTGAGTCAACTGCTGGTTTTGGTCGGCTCATCGGAATTTCTAAGCGAGATGCTTCATTATCGCAATCTTTTGTTGAGAAACTTACTGTATTGGCACTGTAACCATCACGAGTGGCACGGAAAGCAAACTCTACGTCTTGCTCAAGGCCTTCGAGTTTTACGCTACCATCGGCATCGCTCATTTTCTCTTTGATATTGCCATCCTTGTCTTCGTAAACAATCTTAGCATTATCAAGTGGCATTTTTGTTTCGGCATCGTAAACGGCAATGATTAGGTCGCAACCCTCTTTGAGTTCGCACTCCCTATCGAATTTATAGATGTCGTCATCGGCACCACCACGTTTACGATTTGAGCTAAAATAACCAGCCTTGCGAAGAGCATCCGTCACGATACCAAAATCATCTTTGCTTGAGTTTACGGGTGCTCCAAGGTTAATAACACGACCCTTTGAAGCTGTTCCGTCCATCTGAACAAAGAAAATATCTAAATCTCCTAAGCCAGCGTGGCCATCAGATGAAAAGTAAAGATTGCCTTTTTCATCAACGAAAGGGAACATTTCATTACCTTTTGAGTTAACAGTTTTTCCTAAGTTGATAGGAGCAGACCAGTTGCCACCATCGTAGCGAGAAACATAAATATCAGTTCCACCAAAACCACCAGGCATATCAGAAGCAAAGAAAAGTAGCTTTTCATCTGACGATAAAGCAGGGTGTCCTGTTGAATATTCGTCGCTGTTGAAAGGTAATTCTTTGATATTTTTCCAGCCATCTTTATTGGCATCACCCATGTAAAGTTTTAGCTTATTTATACCATCAGAGCTGCGTTTTGCTTTACCGTTATTGAAGTTATTTCTTGTGAAAATTACTTTAGAGCCGTCTTTAAAGAAAGCAGCAGGCCCTTCGTGGTATTTTGAATTGATAGAACCACCAAAACGCTCTGATTCCGTAACTGGGCGGTCGCCGTAGCCTAAGCCAGCCATGACGTTCATACCACCGTAAGTTCCGATTGTACGGCTATCATTGGCAGTAGGAGCCGTGTATTCATCAGCACCAACGACACCTCCACGTGAACTACGCTTACGAGAACCTTTTACATCTCCAGAACCAGTTCCGAGACCAGCCGCTTGGCCACCGATGGCCGAAATATCATCTAAAAAGAATAAGTCAAGAAAAGGGGTTTCGTTCCAGTTGAATACTCGACGCACACCGACAGTATTGTGGCGGTTTGAGACGAATACCATACCGTTTTTATAGTATGCTGGCGAGAAATCTGCCGAATTTGTATTGATTGAAAGGTAATCAACTTTGTAGCAGTTGGCGTTTTTAGAAAGCACGCTTACATCGTTGTAGAGTTTTGAAAAACCTTTACCACGAGGGTCATCTTCTACTTTACGAGTATATTTATCATACATTTCTTGGGCTTCACGATATTTACCATTACTGGCCAATACCTGTGCATATTTGAGGCATACAGTAATGTTTTCTCCTGATAAATCGCCTGCCGTACTCATGATTTCAGCATAAATACGCTCGGCATTTTGGGTATCTTTAACCTTACAATAGCTATCGCCGAGTTTAATCTTGGCAGCGAGCTTCTGTTGGTCAGTAAGACCTTTTTTCTTTAGAGCTGCCTCAAAGGCATCAATTGCTTTTACATAGCACAAACTTTCGTAGTGATGCTCACCAGTTTTTAGTAAAGCATCTTGTGCTTTTACGCTACCGCCGAGCAAGGCTGCTACAACCAACGCTCCAATTATTTTTTTCCTGACAATCATTTTATTAGAATTTAAAATTCACTCATGAATTTATAAATTTATATTTCGTATATGGGACTTGATACGGTGCTATTTCTTGAAAATTTGACAATAGCATATCCTTTTCCAAGAATATGAATCGTATTTTCTTGAATAAACACTTATTGATTCTAAGCAACCTTCATACCAACAGATTGCATAGTAAATAGAATGTGCAATAAAATTTTAGAAATAACGTGGTGTAAGAATTTTGTTCTTACCGAAACCAAATTCATAACGAAGTAACACTTCGTGCGTCGGAATGCCGAGGAAACGGCTTACACCTGTTTTTTCTTTGTCATTAAGCTTATTTGATGTGAAATCATAAGCGTATCCGAGCTTGAATTGTGGCGTAAGTTGTAGTTCTATCATTCCGATAGCGGCATCGAATAGATTACTTTTGTCTTGACCCATTGCTTGGAACTGAGAAATGCGGCCAGAAACACCAAAAGCAATTTTATCTTTAATCCAGAAGTTAATATTTCCATCAAATCCAAGTGGAGCTCCCTGTGTATAACGAATCATCGTAGAAGGTTTGATTTTGAAAGAACCTTTTCCAATTACAAAGCCCATCATGGCGAAGTAATGGCGTTGAGTACGACCAATGCTACTTTTGCCTGTTGAATCAGATGGCGTAAATTTAGAGATAGCATTTTGCATAATCTGAGGGCAAGAAATACCGATATACCCTTTGTCATTGCTTAAATAAAGACCACCACCGAAGTTAGGAAGAATATTATTTTGGTCGTTCGCTCCTAAGAATACGTAATCATTTGGGTTTGTAAGATTTTGTGCATCAGATAACGCCCAACGTACGTTAGTTGCACCACCTTGCACACCAAAAGAGAGTGTTGAACGAGGACCAACTTTGATACGATACGAATAAGTAAGGTAAAGACCTGTGTTTTTTTGTAGACCAACTTCATCACGAGTTACTTGAAGACCTAAGCCCATTTTCTCGTTTTTAATAGGTGAATCCATTGAGAACGTAAACGTTTTTGGGGCTCCTTCAACACCAACCCATTGATAACGACCAAGAGTTGTAAGGCTCAATACATCACGGCTACCTGCATAAGCTGGGTTGATGGCAAGGGTATTAAACATGTACTGGGAGAACATCGCTTCTTGTTGAGCGAAAGATTGGTAGCTTACTGATAATGCCCCAATGAGCAAAAGTGCGGCTAACCTGTTTTTCAGGTTTGTAAAGTTTTTCATTTTTTACCAAATTAAATAGTAAAGATACGGTGCTTTTAAAGGTTCAATCAATTGATATTGTAACCGTTAAAATATTTTATACTCAATAGCAAAACAAAGTTACATTAAGATTTTAGAATGTCAATATTTTTTTAAGAGTTAAGACATCTCTTTGGTCTTGAATATCAAATAGTTAGGTTATAAGATTGACGTATTTTGTATTTGTTTTAATAACTTCCCGAAGGTTTTCCGTTTTGTGGAAAATACAATCGGGAAGTCATTTTATCTATCGGCTTTTATCGAGCAATAGTTATAAAGTTAACCTGTGGTTTATTTTCCCAGAAACCAGCTGCTTTCACACAGATGAAGTAAGTACCGTCTGGTACGCCAGCTCCTTTGTTTCCGATTACGATACCGTTATTGGCTGTACCATCCCAACCATCAACTTTTCCGAAATCAGTGTTTTGGTAAACTAACTGACCCCATCTGTTGTAGATATAGATTTCTGCTTTTACATCATCTCTACCATTGATGCCTTGAATGATAAACAAGTCGTTTGTACCATCACCATTAGGCGAGAATGCTTGTGGGATTTTACCACGGTTGGTTGTATCAGTAATTGCTGTTTGACCTTTGATTGTGATAACGGTTGGCTGGTTGTTATTACCAGGATTGTTATCGGCATCAGGGTCTGGATTCAAGCCTGATTGTGAAATATCTCTCACAGTATTTATACCATCTTTAGCTGTACCAGTGATGCTATTAGAGTATGTTGCATCTCCTTTCTTCGCACTCAATAATCTGAGTTTGAATGTAAGCGTATCAGATGCCCCAACTGCTAATGAACTGCTATCGGCAATCAACATCGTTGTTACGGTTCTACCATTGAAGGTCGAATCTATTTTCAACTTGCTGTTTTTACCTACTACTGGTTTACCTACTACTACGAACTCGGCACTGTCGGCAAAGACTTTACTCAAGCTATCGCTCAACTGTATGTTTGTGAGTTTACTTGTACTGTAATTTTTCACAATCACTTTGTAAGTTAAGTTATAACTACCATCTGCGTTTTTCACTGTATCGAGTATGGCTGATTTAGCAATACCGAGTGTTGTGCTGAACGAAGGAATGATAGGACCACCGTCTCCGAGTTTTACTGGCGTAGCAATACTGTTATCTTTCGGTGTACCGTTTGCATCTGGGTCTGGGTCATTACCGTTCGTTGATAAGTCGTCGGTTGATTTATTACTTGGGTATTTACCAACTACTAATGCTTGGTTCTCAAAGTTTGCTTTGCTTGATGTGGTTGTCATACGAGCAAACAATGTTACGTTTCTCTCAGTATTCACTGGTAATGTACTTAGTGAATCAACCAATAGATTGATTAAACTTCCACGGCCTGTATAGCTGCTGTTAGCTGTTAGACCAGCATCGGCTGTTACTTTTACTGAATCAATCTTCACGCTATCACCGAAGGCTACACTCAAGTTATCTTGAATTTGTACGCCTGTAAATGCAACCTTACCATAGTTTTTCACTTTAAATGTGAATGTTACGTCGTAAGTATTAGTTGTACCCGTTACTAACTTAGGTTCGCTTGCACTCTTCGAGATACCGATAAGGGCATCTGGTAGACTGTTGAAGTTAATAACTGTTGGTGTACTACCTGCTGGGTTAGGGTCAATACCTGCATTAGATGCATCGGTTATGACTTGACCGCTTGGTGTTTTAGCCGTAACTATGACAGTATTTCTGAACGGTCCTTTGTTGCCGTTGAGTTTCACATTGACCACCCACGTGAGGGTATCTACTTTATTTGGTGCTAACTGACTTGCATCTAACAACATACAAGTTTTAGTTGTACCGTTATACGAAGTATCCACTTTCAAGAGACTTCCTGCACTGACTGTTGGTTTCACCGCAAGTTTGGCAACGGCTGGTGATGTGAACGTTCTTGATAAGGTATCACATACTTGTACGTTGGTCAAATTCAAGTTACCACAGTTTTTGATGATAGCTTTATACGTGATGTTATAACTGCTATCGGCTTGTCTTACGGTATCTTTTACGTATAGTGCAATTCCGATACATGGTACTTCGATTGAGCTACTACCATCTGCATTGAGATTCAGATTAGTAGGGTTGCTTCCTGGAGCATCAGGATTTAGACCCGCATTTGATAGGTCAGTCACATTTTCGGTTGTTCCTGATGTAAGTGTACCAGAACCTGAAACGACTGCTGTATTAGCAAATGTTTTGAGTGTATCTGGATTCACATTGACTGTGAACTTCAATGTATCAGTTTTACCGATTGCGATTGTACTACCTGCAAGTGTTAAACGTGTATCAGTTGTACCGTTGAATGCACTGTTGATTGTCAACTGGCTGCTTGTATTCTTGCTCGGTGCTGCTACTACTGTGAATGTAGCTGGAGCTTTGAATACTTTTGTGAGTGTGTCTCTCACGATTACATCGTTCAATGTCAACGAACCGTTGTTTTTCACGAGTAATTGATACGTTACATCATAAGAGCCATTTGCTTTCTTGGTTGTATCCAAGACGATTTTTGCAAGACCAACACTTGGTGATTTGTAGAGACGAACTACCGTTGGTTCGGCACTTTCTTTCACTACTGTTTTACCATTGTTTGATACATCAGATACATCTTGTGGAATTCCGAAAGCTGTATTTCCGATTGCCTCAACAAATGAGTTAGTTGAGAATGGTCCTTCTTTGCCGTTAGGTACGATATTGACTACGAACTTCACGGTATCTACTTTTCCTGCTTCTACGATACTTCCTTCAGGAATTGTTAGGTTGAGGTCAGTTGTACCATTGAAGCTATCATTAGTTTTCAATAGACTACCTACGCCAGCCGTTGGTTTCTGAACGATTGTATATGTAGTTGGTAAAGGGAACATCGTTGAGAGATTCTCCGTAATTTTAACACCTTCCAACTTAACGTTTCCGCAAGCTTCAATCAATGCTCTGAACGTAATGTTGTAGCTACCATTTGCTTGGCGAGTAGTATCAGCTGCTAAAGCGAGTCCTACGCAAGTTTCTTGGCAAGTTTTACATTCAACCGTCCATTGGCTGATATTATTACTCAAGATTGGGTCAACTTGGTCAAGTTTAGTAATCTTGGCAGTATTGATAATCTGACCTGCTTTTGTTGTTTTTGCATCGTAGGTGTACGTTTTGGTTGCACCCGCTGGTAAGTTACCGATTACGCTTACTAATGAGTCTGTTCCGAATGCTGTAAAGCCTGGTGTTGTTGAAGTAACCGTTAAACCTTTAGGCAATACGTTTACAACATTTACATTGGTTGCGGCTTTTACAGTGCTATTGTTTTTCACAGTAATTGTATATGTAACTGGGTCGCCGATTTTCAATTCAACACGTGAACCAACTATCAAGACACTTACATCAACTTTCGATGTATCAGTTACTACATTACATTGGTCAATCGTTACGATGATTGGAGATGCTTGGCTATAACAACCAATACCGCTCTTCTCGATTACGTAATAGGTTCCTGAGCCTACTGCCGATGCGTTTGCAAGCATTGGGCTGCTTGGTAAACTTCCAGTATGGAACTCAAATACTCCACCTGCACTTTGTATTTGGCTTGTAACTGAACTTGCCAAGTTTACAGTAGTTGCTGGGCAGTTATTTTTAGTAAGAGCCGTTACTGTCGGTGCGGTAATGGCATCGCCAAGTTTCACTACGATTTCGTTTGAGCTAAGTGACGCACAACCACTGTCGTTGATGAGTTTTACTGTGTAACGACCTGGTGTTTTCACTGTAATGCTCTTAGTTGTTGCTCCTGTACTCCATTTGTATGAACCTGCATTTGTTGCAGTCAATACTACTGAGTCGCCGAAGCAAATATTTGGCGATTTGCTTGATTCGATTGTCGGAATAGTTTTTACTCCGTTGAGTGTAACTGTGAAGCTTGATGTTGCTGCTACACACGAACCATTATCATCAGGGTCATTGGTAGTGAGTGTAAATTTCACGCTTCCTTTCACTACGTCGTCGTTTGAATAATTGTATTTAGTATTCAAGCTTAGAGCGTTATCGAATGTACCTTTGCCATCAGTTGTCCATTTTGCACTGGTAGCCGAACCACCGATTTTGCCTTGTAGTGTGAAGAAATCAGCACTTAAACAAACTGTAGTATCTTTACCTGCCAATGCAGTTGCTGGATTTGTTGAGCAGTTGATTGGTGGTTCGCAAGACGTAATGTTTACGTTAATCTTCGCACCTTCGCTGTAACAACCGTTACCTGCTTTTTCAAATACATAGTATGTTCCAGTACTTGCCGTTGATGGATTCGCTACCGCGGGTGAACCTGGTGTAGTTCCTGTGCGGAATACAAATACACCACCTTGCGAAGACGCAGTACTTGTTACACCCGTTGTTAGGTCAACTGTAATATAAGGGCAAGTATTTACTAAATCTCTGGTTGTTGGTTTCTTCAATCCACTGCCAGTTACTTGTACTGTGATTACGTTTGATTTCTCGCTTTGGCATCTTCCACCATCACAAATTGCATAGTAGCTTGTGATACTTGTTGGCGAAACGGTGATAACTGCACCAATTTGACCATCTGACCATTTAACTGTACCCGTGCAACCTGCGGCTTCGATTTGTGTGCTTGAACCACCACAAATTTGCGTGTTTTTGCAAGTCACTACTGGAGGAATTGGATTTCCAACCGTGATAGTTGCTGCCGCTGATGGAGCCGACTGGCAAGAACCTACTTTACAGATGGCTGTGTAAACAGTGGTTTCGGCAGGGTTTATATTGATAGAAGCCGATGTTTGACCCGTTGACCACAAGATACTTCCGCTACATCCTAAGGCATTGAGTGTAAGGGTATCACCTTTACAGATTCTTGATGCCGAGCAAGAGATAACTGGAGATTCAGGTTTTGTTGTAACGTTTACAGTTACTTTATTTGACTGGTCGCTTGTACATCCACCTTGAGGTAATTTACAAACCGCAGTGTAATCAGTTGTCGTACTTGGCGATACATTGATTGTTGAACCTGTAAGACCATTTGACCAAACTGTTGTTCCTTCGCAGCCTGTTGCTGTTAAGACTACCGCATCACCTTCACAAATTGTTTGTTTATCTGAAGTAATTGTTGGTTTATTTGGTTTACCAACAGTTACAGTTATATCGTTTGATTTACCACTTTCGCAAGCTGCTGTTTTACAAGCCGCTGAGAAAGTTGTTGTTGTTGCTACTGAAACAGTAATGCTTGAGCCAGTTGATGTGTTTGACCAGATTACTGTACCTGTGCAACCTGCAGCCGTTAATGTTACTTGGCCTGTTTCACAAAGTGCGGTTGTTGAAGCCGAAATTGTTGGAGGTGTAACGTTTCCAGTTTGGATAACGATAGCATTAGAGTTACCGCTCGTGCCACAATCGGTTTTACAGATAGCGGTATAAGTACCAGCCGCTACATTAATAGATGAGCCAGTAGCTCCGTTGCTCCAAGTGATAGTTCCACCCGTACAGCCAGTTGCCGTAAGTGTGGCAGTTTCGTTTCCACACACTGCTGTTTTATTCGCAGAGATGATAGGAGCATTTGGTGTTTGACCAGTACCAATATTGATAGTTTTCGATGCTGAACTTTCACACTCATCTACAATACATTTCACTGTGTAAGTAGTAGTCGCTGTTGGTGTTACGGTGATAGAGGCCGTTGTTGCTCCAGTTGACCATAATACTGTTCCGTCACAATTACTTACATTCAATGTTGCAGAGCCTCCACTACAAACTGTCTCAGTCGAAGCTGTGATTGTAGGAGGAGTGAGGTTGATAACAGTGATAACAGCATCTTTTGATGGGCTGCTTGCACAACCATTTACCGTACAAACTGCCGTATAAATGTTAGTTGGGTTTGTAGGTGTAACTACCATAGTTGCTCCTGTAGCTCCAGTGCTCCAAGTTACCGTACCTTCACAACCGTGAGCCGTAAAGGTGAGTGACTCGCCTAAACAGATTCTTTCTTTACCACAAGTTACGATTGGAGTAGCAGGTTTTGGAGTTACGGTGATTGCTTTAGAAACTTTACCGCTACAACCATTTACCGAACAAGTTACATCATAAGTTGTATTAGCTGTTGGTGATACAGTGATTGATGAAGTAGTAGCACCCGTTGACCAAGTAAGCGTACCCGTACAATTACTTGCTGTCAATGTTACGCTTTCACCTACACAGATACCATCTTTAGCTGCTGTGATTGTTGGCGTTGAACCTGCTCCACCGCTTGTAATAACAACTGCATTAGAGTTGCCACTTGTACCACAATCAGTTTTGCAAATAGCGGTATAAGTACCAGCCCCTACAATAATTGATGAGCCAGTAGCTCCGTTGCTCCAAGTGACAGTGCCACCCGTGCATCCTGTAGCTGTAAGTGTAGCAGTTTCATTTCCACACACGGCTGTTTTGTTAGCAGAGATTGTTGGAGCATTTGGTGTTTGACCACCTCCAATATTAATAGTTTTAGAAGCTGAGCTTTCGCATTCACCAACAATACATTTTACTGTGTAAGTCGTTGCAACTGCTGGTGTTACAGAGATAGTTCCTGCTGTTGAGCCAGTTGACCACAATACTGTTCCATCACAGTTACTTACTGTTAAGATTACAGCACCTCCACTACAAACTGTCTCAGCTGAAGCGGTGATAGTTGGAGGGTTTTGGTTAAGAACTGTAATAACGGCATCTTTCGATGGGCTGCTTGAACAACCATTTACCGTACAAATAGCAGTATAAGTAGTAGTCACCGTTGGGTTTACAACCATTGTTGCACCTGTGGCACCATTACTCCAAGTGACTGTACCTGCACAACCAGCGGCATTGAAAGTAAGCGATTCACCAGCACAGATTCTTTCTTTACCACAAGTTACGATTGGAGTAGCAGGTTTTGGCGTTACGGTGATTGCTTTAGAAGCTTTACCGCTACAACCGTTTACTGAACAAGTTACATCATAAGTCGTATTAGCTGTTGGTGAAACAGTGATTGATGAAGTAGTAGCACCCGTTGACCAAGTAAGTGTACCCGTACAATTACTTGCTGTCAAGGTTACGCTTTCACCAGCACAGATACCATCTTTAGTTGCTGTGATTGTTGGCGTTGAACCTGCTCCCACAGTTATAGTAATTGGTGTTGAAGCATTGCTTGAACATTCGCCTACTTTACAAACTGCTGAGTAAGTGCCTGTGCTTGTTGGTGCAAATGTAATGCTCGAACCAGTTGAGCCATTCGACCAAACAACTGTTCCTGTACATCCGTTTGCAGTCAATTTAACTGATTGACCTGCACAAACTGTATTATTATCAGCTGTAATAGTCGGAGGTGTTGTTGGTGTTCCTACTGTTACAGTAATTACATTCGATTTACTACTTACACAATTCAACTTAGTACAAGTGGCTGTGTAAGAAGTTGTTGTTGTTGGCGAAACTGTGATTGAAGGGGTAGTTGCACCCGTTGACCACAAGATTCTGCCTGTACAATTATTGGCTGTGAGTGTTACACTGCCACCATTACAAATTACATTCGATGTAGAATTTGAAGTAATAGTTGGAGGGGCAATCACGTTTACAACTACTTGTACTGGATTCGATTTCGGACTGATACAGTTATCGTTGATTTTACACTGAGCTGTGTAAGTCGTAGTCGCACCTGGTGTTACAGTTATCATGTTACCTGTTTGTCCATCAGACCAAACAACGGTACCATTACATCCGATTGCTTCGATAGAAACACTTTCACCAAGACAGATGTAAGGGTTTGCACATGCAATGAGAGGTGTAGTTGGGTTACAAACTTGTTGTCTGATTGTGATGTCGGCATCATCGTCATCATCTTCGTTTTTCGCAACACCGTTGTTAGGTGTTGAATTCGGGTCTTTTTGGTCAGATTTTGTAACCTCAGCCCAGTTTTTGATTGTACCCGTTGTAGCGGTTACTTTCGCAACGATTTGGAATGTAGCGGTTTGACCAACATTGATTTGGTTGAATTTCGCTATTACTGTATTACCCGTTGTAGTGATAGCATCGCCACCAGTTGCACTGATTATTTGTAAACCTGCTGGTACAACATCAGTTGCCTCAACGTTAGTAGCATTTGATGTGCCGTTATTTTTAACCTCTACATAGTAAGTGATTTGGTCACCACTAAATGGAGTAGCATTACTAACAGTTTTATTCAAACTCAAATCAGCCAGTAATTCAACTACTTTAGGTGTAATCGTTACTTTATCATCGTCATCTTCTTTGGTAGTTTTTCCATTACCAGGAGTTGAATCTTTATCTTTTTCTGTTGCTTTTGTTATTTGAGCAAAGTTTGTCATTGCAGCCGAACCTGTTACTTTAGCGATATATGTCAAAGTAATAGTTTGGTTAGCAGCTACATTTGAAATAGTCGAAGTTAATACACCGCTGTTATTTGTAAAGAATGCACTTGATACAAATTGTAGTCCAGCTGGTAATTCGTCAGTTACTTCAACTGCTGTTGCTGCATCAGGGCCAGCATTGGTTACTTTGATTGTAAACGTGATATTATCACCTACGTTTGGTGTGATGTTATCGGCAACTTTTGTCAAGCTCAAGTCGATAGATTTATCACAGTTTTTCAAAGTAACTTTCAATAATGTTGGGTTGCTATAACATCCCGCACCTGATTTCTCAAATAAATAATATGTACCTGCACCAACTGCTGCTGGATTTGAAACTAAAGGTGAGCTTGGATTAGCTGTTGTATGCCATTCAAAAGTACCACCTGGAGTTGTTACTCCGTTGATGACGAAGTTATTCAAATTGATTGTTTTACCAATACATTCTTCAACTGCACCAACACAACTTGGGTTAGCTGGACGTACATTCACTACAATCGCAACTGGTTGACGAGTATTCGGACAACCTTCTGGAGCATTAGCAATTTCTGCATAATAAACTGTTGTTGTTGTTGGGAATATCGCATAAGATGCTCCACTTGCTACGGTAGCGATTGGTGTGCCGCCGATTGGTGTTAAGTACCATCTTACATTTCCGCCGCCAGTAATAGTTGCTTTGATGTAAGTTGTATCACCTGAACAAATATCAGCATCAGTTGCAATAGCTACTAATTCAGAGCAAACTACTGGTAAGTAAATTGCACCGTCGATAGTTGGATTATCTTTCAATGCTGGTACCAATGGGTCGATGCTAATTTTTGGTGAATAACCAGTTGTTGGGTTAAAGTCACTGTCTTTAGTATCATCGCCTGCATTAGCCTTTGTTGAAAGTACGTACGAGGCTGGTAATGTACTGGTTACGATTCTTACAACATAATCGCCTTTTGGTAAATTATTGAATGTATAGAATCCACTCGCATTAGTAGTTACAGTATTGATTGCGGCACCTACTGGATTTCCTGAAGCATCAGAAGCGTAAAGTTCTACTTTTACTCCACTCACACCTGGCTCGCCAGTATCTTGTAAGCCGTTATTGTTTGTATCGTTCCATACAAAATCTCCAATTGAACCGAGTGGGCTGTAGATGCCTCCGTCAACTGTTAAGATATCTTTCTTAGTAGCATCGTAAGGGTCAATGACAATTTTGTCAGATAAACCAGTAGATGGGTTGAAATCACTGTCAATGGCCTTGTTAGTTCCTACATTTTGCTTAGTAGTAAGTTGAGAACCCGATGGGATTGAACTTGTAACAACTTTCACTACATAATTTCCTGCTGATAAGCCAGTGAATAGGTATTTACCACTTGCATCAGTTGTATCTTTCTTCAACGGAGAACCAATTGGCATCCCAATAGCATCCGAAGCATATAATTCTATAATAATTCCACTTACACCAGTTTCACCAGAATCTTGTAAACCGTTATTGTTTGAATCGTTCCATACAAAATCCCCGATTGAACCAAATGCCGTTTTAAGACCTGCGTCAACAGTTGTATTATTTCGGCCTACATTGCCAATTGGTAATGATGTGTTAATTGTAATCACATCAGTAGTACCATCTGGATTAGGGTCACTATCCAGTGAAGGATTACCACCTAATGCTTTACCTGTAATGGTGCTTCCTACAGGAATTACAAATTTTACTTTATAAGTGCCATTCAACAAGCTATCGAATAAGTATTTACCGTTTATGTCAGTAATAGCCGAGTCAAGTTTAGCACCAGTGTTAGCATCGAGTAAATAAACTTTTACGCCAGCCACAGGAGAATCACCAGTATTTTGTATACCATCACTATTGTTATCAGCAAATACGTAATCGCCAATCGAACCAACAGGCACGAAACCAGCGTCGATATTCAAGTTATTACGAAGCGTATCAGTTGTAGGTTTTGTAGTGTCGATGGTAATTAATTGCGAGATACCGTTTTTGTTGGCATCGCTATCGGTTACATCAGCACCTGTATTTTGTTTAGCTGCGATAGTACCAGTTGGAGCAGTGAATTGCACCTTGTATGTTCCGCTTATTAAATTACTGAACAAATACTTACCAGCAGCATCAGTCAGAGTCGAGTCAAGTTTGGTACCTGTTGCACTCAAGAGATATACTTTTACACCCGCAATCGGAGCTTCGCCCGAATCTTGTTGACCATTATTATTCACATCAGACCAAACATAGTCTCCAATCGAACCAAAAGCAGTTTTAAGACCTGCATCAATAGTTGTATTGTTGCGAGCGGTGCTGTTGATAGGTTGAGTAGTATCGATTACGATGGTATCAGTAGTACCATCAGGGTTGATGTTGCTATCGGTTGCTGTATTACCACCAAGTAGTTTACCCGTTGCCTCGCTACCAGTCGGAAGCACGAACTTAACTTTGTAGCTACCCGCCAATAAGCTATCGAAGAGGTATTTACCCGCACCATTAGTTATGGTAGAGTCAAGTTTAGCACCTGTAGTAGCATCGAGTAAGTAAACTTTTACGCCAGCTACAGGCGTATCTCCTGTATTTTGGATACCATCGCCATTGTTATCAGCAAATACGTAATCGCCAATCGAACCAACAGGTACGAAACCAGCGTCGATATTCAAGTTATTACGAAGCGTATCGGTTGTAGGTTTTGTAGTGTCGATGGTAATTAACTGTGTGATACCATTTTTGTTGGCATCGCTATCGGTTACATCAGCACCAGTATTTTGTTTAGCTGCGATAGTGCCAGTTGGAGCAACAAATTGTACTTTATAAGTACCACTTGCAAGCGAATCGAAAAGGTATTTACCAGCTGCATCGGTGACAGTCGAGTCGAGTTTAGTACCTGAAGCACTCAACAAGTAAACCTTCACACCCGCAATCGGAGCTTCGCCCGAATTTTGCTGACCATTATTATTCACATCAGACCAAACATAATCGCCGATTGAACCATAGTTTGGTTTCAAACCCGCATCAATATTCAGATTATTACGTAGGGTATCTGATGGTAATTTTGAAGTATCAATATTAATTAATTGAGAAAGCCCAGTTAGACCTACATCACTATCTTTAGTGTCATCAGTACCCAAATTTTGAGCAGTGAAAGAGTCATAGCCAACAGGTTTTACAAATTGTACTCGATAACTATCAGTGGTTAAGCTATCAAATAGATATTTACCCTGAGCATTAGTAATAGTCGAATCAAGTTTAGTACCTGAAGCACTCAATAAATATACTTTTACCCCTGCTACTGGTGGTTCAGTAGTCGTTGAGCCTTGTTTTCCGTCGTTGTTAGTATCTTGCCATACATAATCACCAATACTTCCGTAAGGCCCTTCAACAACTTGAACTGCACAGCAACCTTGTGCAGGACAATTAGTTACGTTAGTCGTAAAAGTAAAAGTACCTGGAGCTTTAATCGTCAATGACGAATCGGCATTAATTACAGCAATTGTCGAACTCGGAGTTATTTCGGTTGTACCGTTAAACCATTTAATAGTTGAACCGTATTTATATGGAGCAGGAACTGAAACTGTGTACTCTTCACCTGGATACCAATAGAGAGGTACAGAGAAACAAGCTGATGCAATATCATCTTCATAAAGTTTTGAGTTATTTGGAGTAGAGTCTGAATCTTCCTGACCAGCACCAACTGAAAATACCTCAGCAGTATTGAAAAATACCCCTTGTTGTGTAACGGTTGCTGTAATCTCTAATTTTACTGAATCACCCGCTGCCAAAGTCGCAACATTCCATTTGCCAATACCCGTTAATGGGCTATAGGTAAAATTTGCTCCTCCTGTGTGGGTATTCAACACCGCACCCGCAATCGGAAAATTATCTTGCACCACAATCGTACTTGCAGTCGATGGCCCAGAGTTTTTTAACCAAAGCGTGTATTTGACATTGTCGTTCAATGCTGGTAATGATTTATCAATCGTTTTGCGGAGCGATAAATCAATGAAGCTTTGAGCGGCAACTCCTAAAACGCTAATAAGCACCAACAGAATTGTTGTTGCGAATCCCTTAAAAAATGAGTTTTTAGGGTAGTCATCTCCGTCATAGCTTTTAGTAGGAGAAGAGAATGAAGGAATCCATCGTTTCAACTTTTCATCAAATTGACTACCCAAATGGTATTCCTTGACCGTTGAACTACTGTTAAGGGAAAGCTTGTTCATGGTTAAATCTTGATTTGTTATTAAATCAGGCACAGATTTGACATTATTTGGACTTAATTGTGGAGGAAACTTATCAGCAAAATATTCTTGCAAACTATTTTCAGCGAATAGCTTTCCATGAGGCTTTGTATCTACACTCTTCTGAACTTGAGGTACATCTACGGCCTTATGGCTACTTTTTGGCTTAAAAAATAGACTAATAACACTGACAATTTTCTGCACAAACTCCAACACTTTGGTATCTTTGTCTGATTGGCGTTGTTGTGAATCCCCCTCTATTGGCATTGGGACACCACTTTCGGTAAAATTGTATTTCATTTGCAAGTATTTTAAATAATTCACGTGTAGTATTTGTGTACTTACTTTTTCTAATAAACCTGTGAAATAGATAAAGTTTCTATAAAATCATCTATTTTTTCAATCTATATAGGCATACAAATACTATATTCAGTTATTATAGTATCCAAAACTGTGCCAAATCTATTTGTATAACCGTTTAATAAAAAATGGGGTAGAGGGGCCTGTGTAGTAGGGAAAAAAGAAAAATGTTTACTCTTGAAGAATGTTTGGCATAGAATAACTAAAACTATGCCAATTTGGTCTATAAAGCAAAAAACATCCGCTTAATAGGCGGATGTTTGATAGATAAAAATTTATTATAATTATTATTATATACGATAGAAAATATGTGTTGGATTTTAAAAGTCGTAGCCCAACGATAAATATAATTTTGGAGGGTTAACTTCTTTATCTTCAAGCCCCCAAGCATAATCGGCTTTTACGAAATAGCCTAAAATAGTCGTTCTGACACCAAAGCCATAACCCACTAAGAAAGGATTCTTGAAATTGGTAACAGTTGCTCTAAATGGATTCTGGCCACCACCAACGATTTCAGTGTTTAAGCTATTTTGTCGATTAAATGGCCCTTTGCTTCCATACCAAGCAGTACCTACATCAGTAAAGCCTACAAATTGTAAATTACGAAGGAAGTTAGAGGTAAGTGAGCCTTTAGATACATATTGTGCTAATGGCAAACGTAGCTCTAAGTTTGTGAGTAAGTGGCTTGTACCATAGAGTTTAGCAAAGTTGAACCCTCTAAGATTTCCTGCAAAATCGTAGAAAAGAATGTCTCTTAAATCTCTCGGAACACCAACTGCTTGGCCATTAGTTTGCTCAATTGAACGGTTGATTGAGTTTTCAACGCCACCCAGAATTGTCACTTTTGGAGCTTTTCCAAGCGAACGGCTATAGGATAACCTTCCTGCAAGAATAACACTACCAAATAATTTACGGTAATGGCGGGCATCAATTACCATACGACTAAAGTTTTCGCTGCTGGTTTTGAAACTATAGGAGCGGTCAAGACGAATTTTAGCACGTGTACCAATCAATACTTTACTAAATAATGGAGTAGTATTATCATAAACTAATTCACCACGAAAACCTAAATAGATAGATTGGAGGTTTTTTCTGCCTAAATCTGATACGTCAATATCAGAAGTGGAAGTAAGATTTGGTGCTATTACGGCCTTCAGATACTGGCTAAATGGATAAGATGCAAATGCTGAAAAACGATTATAATATAAGCGTCGGTCAATGCTGAGTACGGTTGTTTGCGGCGTGTTGATGTTTAATGGACGGAACAAATACAGGCTGCGGTTATCTAATTCACTCAGTGAAATCGAACGTCGTTGAATATCTACACCCCAATCAACGCGTCGAACATTATTGTTGTAGCCTAAGTATACATCATGATTGCGTAAAATAGGTGTAATAAAAAGCCCCAATTTGATACTGTGATTTTCAAGTAAATCATTCATAACAAGGGTATTTTTCATACCCATTCTCCTGACAGGGTCAACCAAAAAGTCTGATTTTATATCATTTGCAATGACAATGTTTTCATAAGCAAACGGCCCTTTTATTTTTAATGTTTCTTTAAATCTACCTGGCTTTGGAATGGTCTTATCGGTTGTCTCTCCTTTGGCTTTGGCTGTTTCGGCCGCTAAAGATTTGATAATATTTTCGGCATCAAATTCATAATTATCAGTATCAACTTCACCAGGTCGGAGTTCGAGTTTTTGTTTGGTTTCAACCAAAGAATTATTAGGAGAAATCTCAGGCTTTTTTTGTGAATTATCAGGAGTTTTCTCTTCATTAGTAGCATATTGACTATTGGCATAATAATCTCTCCACTCTTTCATAAATCGGCTGTACGAAATCCCCAATGTGCTTGTAATGCTCGATTCTTCGGTACGGATAATACGAGTAAGGTTCAGAATATTAGAAATATTGTCTTTTCCATAACGAACTGCAATGTAATTCCAGATAGATTGCCCAATTATTTCGGCATCTTTGCCTTGAATGGTCTCAATTTTTTTGTCTTTGTTTTTCAGAATCGTTGTTCGCATTCTGTCCAAAATAAGCGGATTATCGTTATCGCCCGAAATATAGGCCGATATTCCCGCCATGTACCATTCGGGTACGGTCAACAAAAGTGAGCTTTGTAAAACCTCTTTCAAACTACCACCATAAAGCATATCATAAACAAATAGGCGGGCAATTTGCTGAATCAATTGTTGCTTGAATTGCTCCTCATTGCCCGTGTAAGCTATCTGTACACGAGATTTTGCGAGGTTCAGAATACTCCCGTCTAAATCAATGGGAGCGGTGAGACCAATGTTGCTCTGCTCAAGTTCTTGTGGCGAATTATACAAGAAAATTTTCATCGTCGTGAAGGGCGTGTAACCCAACAACTCCGTGATGCGGTCATATTCACCTTCGGCTATTTTAGCAGCATTTTGGGCAATTTTATCGCCGCTACGATAGTAATTGAACTCAAAATTATTACTCCTAATCGTAAGCCATTCAAATCTTTTGTATTGAATACGGCTTTTCCCAAACTCTTCTTGGGTTGACGAAAAGTAGCTTTGTGCAGATGCACGACCCATACCTAATGCAAGCATTAGGCAGACACCTGTGCTTATTCGACGAAGAGTAAATATATTTTCCATGCCTTTGTATATTTCCGAGAATACAGATTTCAGTAAATCAACCACAACGCTAAAAGAATCAGTAGGTTTGCCTACACAAAACCATAGACGAAGTTTGTTTGCTTTTGATTGCAACATTTTATACAATTTTAAAGAAAAAATGTACAAAATCTTACAACGAATATAACGAATAAAAACGCTCAATGTTAGCTTCAGACATTAAAACTTTATTAGTTTCTAAAAAACCGAGCATTTCTTCGGCAAAATAGGGAGCAAGCGATACGCCTTTGGTGCCGAGTCCGTTAAAGATATATACGTTAGAATGATGCGGATGGTTGCCCATAAATGGGCGACGGTCTTTGGTAGTGGGTCTGATTCCAGCTTCTTGACCAGTGATATTAAAAGAAGGAAATAGGAATTTGCTAATTTTTGAAGTAATCAAATCGTGGCCACTTTCGGTAACTTGCCAGTCGAGGTTATCCCAAATGTAGGTTGAGCCAAAGCGACATTTGCCCTCACCCAACGGAATTATCCAAAAGCCTTGATTGATGATTTCTTTGATTTTGTAGCCTTCTACATCAGCCAAAAGGGTCTCGCCCTTGGCAGGATTAAACGGAATCCAACTAAAATAGGGATTTTGGGTAGAATAGAAACCTTCGCAAAAAATGATTCTTTTAGCTACAAAGTCTTTATAAAAAACATTGTTTTCGGTAATCTTTAGTTCATCGAAATCAATTTTTTCGGCCTGATAACTTTCGTTTTGTTTGAAGAAATTTCGGAAACAATCGAGCATTTTCGGTACATTTACCCACCCTGCCGATGAAGTGTAAAGTCCGCCCAGTTCGTTACTAATTTGCTCATAATCAGACTGGTTTGGTTGAATAATTTTAAGGTAATTGCCCAAGTCATATTCATCCGTCAATCTCATAAAATGCCTTTGCTGTTGCTCATTGGCAAATGGCCGATAAAGATTAGTTTCGTGATAAAAACTTGCGTGAAATTCTTCTTCGAGTGAAGTATAAAACTTTCTTAAATAAGGAAAAATCTTGTCGGCAAGCCAAGTTTTATCAAGGTTTTTGCCCGTAATTGGGTTGAAAATTCCACCCGCTACCGTTGATGAAGTCGGCAAGGTTTCATCGTTCAAAACCATCACCTTTTTATCAGCTTTCATTAACTGATAAGCCAACAACGACCCCGCAATTCCTTGCCCAACAACTATATAATCAAGATTTTTCAATATCGCAGTTCAAACCTACAAGGTTTTCAATACCTCATAGGTTTTATTAAAGTAAAAATTTATTTTCTAATCGATTTGCTCAGAGCTTCATCTGCCAAAATGCAAACCATCTCTACTTGCTCGTCAAGCGTCATATAGGATGTGTCAATATCAATGGCATCATCAGCTTTGCGGAGTGGACTTTCTTTACGAGTGGTATCAATCAAATCTCGTTTTTTGATATTTTCGATAATCTCCTCAATATCAACTAAATCACCTCGTTCATTTAGCTCAATTTGGCGTCTATTCGCTCTAATTATCGGGTCGGCAGTCATAAAAATCTTCAGTTCAGCATCAGGAAAAACCACTGTGCCAATGTCTCGTCCATCCATAACTACGCCTTTCTTCTTACCCATTTTTCGCTGTTGAGCCACCATTGCGTGGCGTACTTCGGCAATGGCACTTACTTCGCTTACCTGATTGGCAATGTATAGTTTTCTGATTTCATCTTCAACGTTAAGTCCATTCAAAAATGTTTCATTTCGCCCGCTACTTGGGTTTCTACGAAATTCAATCTGAATATTATCCAATGCCTTTGCCACTTCTTTATCGTTGGTAAGTGTTACCAAATGCTGATGAAAATAGAGGGTTACAGCTCGATACATGGCTCCTGTATCAATGTAACTATATCCCAAACGTGCAGCTACTTTTTTGGCAGTCGTACTTTTGCCACAACTCGAATAGCCGTCAACGGCAATGGTAATCTTTTGCATGTAATCTGAATTTTTCTGCAAAGAAAATTCTAATTTGCCGAAGAAACAACGATAAAATACAGCTTTGGGTCTAAAAACTAAATTTTGCAACGAATCAGTTTGCAATTTGTAGAATTATTGTTTTTTCGTAAATAGAAAAGTAGATACTAAAAAAATACCTTCGTTATGAGATACCTCCTATCAGTTTTATTGCTTGGGTTATTTAGCTTTCAGAAACCCACCCCGAAGCCCAATATTCTAATCATTTATGCCGATGATTTAGGCTATGGCGATGTAAGTGCTTATAAAAAAGGCACACTACCCACGCCAAATATTGATAAATTAGCCCAAGGCGGAATTCGTTTCACGAATGGCTACGCTACCTCGGCTACTTGTACCCCAAGCAGGTTTGCACTACTGACGGGTAAGTATCCGTGGAAAACCGAAGGCACAAAAGTGCTACCTGGCGATGCCCCACTATTGATTGATACAGCTTCAATGACACTACCTAAATTGCTCAAAAAAGCGGGGTATCAAACGGGTGTGGTTGGAAAATGGCATTTAGGACTGGGCAATGGAGCATTGGATTGGAACAAGGAAATTCAGTTTTCACCCAACGATATTGGCTTCGATTATTCGTATATCATGGCTGCCACCAACGACCGAGTTCCTACTGTTTTTGTAGAAAACCGCCATGTTGTAGGTCTTGAAGCTACTGACCCGATTTATGTCAACTACAAACAAAACTTTGAAGGCGAACCAACTGCTCTTTCAAACCCCGAATTGATGACTAAACTAAAATGGCATTTTGGACATAACTTTAGCGTTACGAACGGCGTTCCTCGCATTGGTTATATGAAGGGCGGAAAGTCAGCACTGTGGGTCGATGAAGACATGGCCGATGTGTTTCTGGGAAGAGCAAAAGCGTTTATCGATAATCACCAACCCAATAAAACTGGCAAGCCATTTTTCTTGTATTATGCCTTGCACGAGCCGCATGTGCCACGAGTTCCGCACGCTCGGTTTGTCGGGAAATCGGGTATGGGGCCTCGTGGCGATGCCATTTTAGAGGCTGATTGGTGCGTGGGCGAAATCATTAAAAAATTAGAAAAAGAGGGTTTGCTCGAAAACACGCTCGTGATTTTTTCAAGCGATAACGGCCCCGTACTTGACGATGGTTATTACGATGATGCCGCCGAAAAACTGGGCAATCATACACCCGCTGGTGTACTTCGTGGCGGAAAATATAGTTTATACGAAGCGGGTACGAGAGTGCCTTTTATTACTTATTGGAAAGGTAAAATCAAACCTGCTGTATCGGATGCGGTGCTTTGTCAGTTAGATTTCGCTTCGTCGTTTGCCCAATTGATTGGTGCTGAAAGTTATTCGACTGATAGTCAAAATTTGCTAAACGTGATGCTTGGGAAATCGAAGCAAGGTCGGGCTAATTTGGTGCTTGAAGCATCGGGCAAATTGGCTTTTAGAGAGGGTAGCTTCGTAATGATTCCACCGTATAAAGGTCCCGCAGTATCGAAAGAAGAAGGGATAGAATTAGGAAATTCGCCCGAATATCAACTCTATGATTTATCGAAAGATTTGGCTCAGAAAAATAATATAGCGAAGCAGTTGCCGCAAAAAATTGAAGAAATGAAGGCTTCGATGAAAAAAATAGCGGGGAATAAAGTCAAATTTGATTAATTTTAGGGGAAAATATCGTAGTATTAAATTTGCTTGTCCAAAGAATGAAGAAAATTATAACCTTAACTTTTGTTTTTCTGAGCACCTGTATTGCGTTTGGGCAGAGTAAAACTTTAATTTTTTATCCAGTTTCAAACTCGGCACAAGCAAAGGTACTTTTTGACGATGCCCAAAGCAAAAAACGCTCACTTGATACTACTTCGACACCCACAAAAATCAACGAAACAAACCTCAAAAATTATAATTCCGTAGTGTTTCTCAATACCTCGGTCAATGCCCTCAGTTTCCAGCAATCGGCCGAATTACAGCGTTTTTTGCAAGCAGGTGGCGGTTTTGTAGGCGTGGGCGGTGCTATCGAAAAAAACTACAAATGGCTTTGGTATAATAAAATGATTGGTGGGGTTTTGGCCGAAAGTCAATTTTCGGATAAAGTTCAACTAAGCCTTATTACCAATGCCTCAATAGGAAAAAGCGAATTACCACCACTTTGGAAAATAGACGATAAACCTTTGGTAATGAGCAGTGTGCCAGTCAGATGCAAGCCAGTTTTGCTCGATGTTATGGGCAAAACATGGGCATGGTATTATACGACCGAGGAAGGTGGAAAAATGTTTTATACGGCTTTGGGTGGCGAATTTTCAGCCTTCCAAAATCCCAATTTATTGGCTCATATTTGGTCGGGTATCGAAGAGGTTTCGGCTAAAAGCCTACCCGATTACGCTAAAATTGCCGATACGGCCTTACCATCTGAAAGTAATTTTTTGAAAGTAACTTTATCTGATAATTTAGAAAACCCACTGACCTTGGCTACTTTGCCTACTCGAAGCGTAGTTTGGGTCGAACAAAATGGCAAAGTGAAGATTTTTGAGGCTCAAAAACGCAAGACCAATCAAATCGGGAAAATTGATGCTACAAATCTGAAAGCAATTAAACTCGACCCCGAATTTGCCGAAAATGGATATGTTTACACGTTCTCAGAAACTGCCGCCAACGAATATAAAATAGGTAGAATGCAACTTGTGGGCGATAGCATAGCCACAATGAGTGATTTTTCGAGCCAGTCAGCTACGCCTTTATCAAAAAATATTACTTACGAGTTTGATAAATATAGCAACGAGGCCTACCGATTGCCCAAATATTTTGCGGGAAAAACATTTAGATTTGATAACGAACAAGGTTTTGTGGTAGAGACGCTTGACGAGGACGGTAATGTGAAAAATGTAGAGCCGTTTCTCTCAAATACTCGCTTCGATTTTATTAAAGATATGGCGTTTGGGATTGATGGTGAATTGTACCTTTTAGAAAATAATCGACTGTCAAAGATTGATTATGCCGAGAAAAACCGAAAACCGATTGCCGTTGCCTCGGCCGATATATTATCTGGAAATACACCTTTGAAAGTAAAATTATCTTCAGAGGGTTCGGTCGATTATGACTCAAAAGATAGGTTAAGTTTTGAGTGGAGTATTATTGGTACTACTACCGTAAAAATCAAAGAGAAAAACCCCGAATACACATTCTCGAAAGTAGGTATCTACGAAGTAAAACTTAAAGTAACCGACAGCCAAGGTGAAAGTGCCGAAACTTCTTTGAAAATTCAAGTTAATAAACCTACGCCTAAAAAGCGATAGGTAGGTGGTAGGTTTTCATGGCTATAAAGTTATTTTGTAGGAATCTCAATAACAAAATTTGTACTCGAAGTTCCGTTTTCTACTTTGCAAGTAAGTTTTTCTCCTACTTGCTTGATAATCAAGTGTAATTTAAGCTGGTTTTGTTGTTTTCTGATAATTTCTTCTACTTGTTTAAAAGCAAACAGCGGTTTCACTTGAATTTCCTCCGTCTTGATATTTGCTTCAATTTCTTGAAAAAATGTAAATTCTTCGCCAATTCTTTTCTTTTCAAGTTCAAGGTAAAGCAGAATCATTTCTATTTCTTGAGCAAGCGAAATACTTTTTTGTTTAGACCTGTTTGAAATACTTTTCAGCAGATTTGTAAACTCGGTCAGATACTGGGCTGCTTCCATCGGGCTATGAAGCAAAATATATTGCTTGATAGAATTCAGATTTCCGTATAAAAACTGTTGATTTCCCATGATACTCTCTAACTCATTTATTTTCTTCAGCAGTCCCGTTTCGCTTTTTTTCTTATAATAATTCAAAAGACTAAGCACCAAACCAATGACGGCTAAGAGCAAAATAATCCCATACCCAATTAGTTCGGTCATGACCACCAAAGTGATGAGATAAGTCAGTTGTATCATTTATAAGTAGTTAAGGCTATATCGTTTGTAATCAAAGATATTACGTAGTTCTATACGCACGAAGCTACATTTATTATTTGGTGGGTTTCGTATGAAATTTGGTCGGTTTGGGAAGAAATTTGGAGAACCATAAAAATAAAAAAGGTGCAGAAAAATCTACACCTTTTAATATTCATTAATGATTGTGTTTTATTTTATTCTTGCCAAAACCTCTTTCAACTCAGCTTCTTCCATTTCACCAACACTACGCCAAACCTGACGACCATTTTTTATGATAACATACGTCGGAATTTCCTCAACTTTAAATGCCGAAGCTATATTATCGCTTTTTTCGGCATCAATTTTTAATAACTTTATATTTTTGTTTTGGTCTGCAATTCTATTTAAGATTGGATTCATTTTTTTGCATGGCCCACACCATTCGGCATAAAAATCTATCAAAACAAGATTATTTGATTTCACCACACGGTCAAGGTTTTCGAGCGTAAAAGCCGCAATCGGTTGGGTAGTTGTATTATCTGATACGTATGGTTTGCTCGAAGATGTCCATTTGGCAAAGCCGCCCGCCATATCATATACTTCTTTGTAGCCCAAATCCCGTAGAAATGCTGCTGCATCGGTGCTGCGTCGGCCCGAAAAGCAATACACAAACACAGGGCGAGTTTTATCCAATTTAGCCTTCACGATATCTTCAAAATTATCATCATTGAAATTCAAATTAATAGCACGTTTGAGGTGTCCACGTATATATTCTTCGGGGGTGCGTACATCTACCAACTGTGCAATGCCAGTATTTTCTCGGAGTTTTGCCTCAAAATCATTGATTGAAAGAAGGTATTTGTCTTTATTTTGAGCAAAAACAGTGTTTACAAAAAATAGAAAACCGATAATAAGCAAGCGTTTCATCTGATACAGAAATAAATTAAAATAATAACAAAGAAGTAGCAAATTTCAAGCCAATTAAAAACCATAATCCAACGCATTCTCTTAAACGTTCTATACTTCCCGACTCTTTTATTGAGCATTAGATTCGTGTTAGAATTATTGTTTTTTCAAGAATAAAGGCACTAAATTGTACTTTTTGAAGTTGGATTAATAAAGCAAAGGTTATTCTTTAGGCTTTCTGGGAGCTTGATATTTCATTATTTGATACTACATTTTTATACTCAAAAAGATTTTGAGCTAATATTTTCCATAAACTTACCATAAAACCTATGAATTCATTTCTGACCAAACTTATCATTTCGAGAGTTCTTAAACATAAAAACAAACGTAGAAGAGGACTCGGAGAAAAAGAATATACTGCTTTTGAGTTGGCCAAAGGTTTCAGAGAGCTTAAAATTGAGACCATTCGCTATCTCAAAGATGCTATTCTTATTTCGCTCGGAATTGCTTCTGCCGCCTTTGGTTTGGAGAGCTTCTTAATGCCTAATAGTTTTATTGATGGTGGTGCTACGGGTATTTCGTTGCTTGTCAGCGAGTTGAGTGGTATTCCGCTTTGGATGCTTATTCTCGTTGTCAATATTCCTTTCATTATATTGGCTTATAATATAATCGGGAAAATCTTTGCCCTAAAAACTGCTTTAGCAATCGGACTTCTATCCATTTGTATTGCCACGATTCACTTTCAGGAAGTTACCCATGATAAACTTTTGGTGGCTGTTTTTGGCGGATTTTTCTTGGGGGCAGGTATCGGCCTTTCGGTAAGAGGTGGTGCCGTAATTGATGGAACGGAAGTTTTGGCAATTTTCTTGAGCCGCAAACTCGGTACAACTCTCGGTGATATCATCATCGGTATAAATATTATCATTTTCTCGGCAGCTGCCTATTTTCTCTCAGTCGAGGCAGCTCTTTATTCGATGATAACTTATTTGGTTGCTTCAAAAACCCTCGATTTTTTCATTGAAGGTATCGAAGAATATACGGGTGTAACTATTATTTCACCCCACAGCGAAGACATTCGTCAAATGATTGTCGAAACAATGGGGCGTGGCGTAACCGTCTATTCGGGTAAAAGAGGCTTTGGTCGCGGTGGAGAATCGAAAGAACGAGACATTGTTTATACCGTTATTACTCGTTTGGAGTTGAACAAGCTAAAAACTGAAATCGAAAAAATCGACCCTAATTCATTTGTGGTCATGAGTAGCGTAAAAGATACCAAGGGTGGTATGATAAAAAAACGCCCACTCGAACACTAACCGTTTGTGGTACGGTGTTCGACTTCTCCATAGAAATCAAAGAAATAGTTTTTTTTGATGCAATAGATAGTAATTTTGTAGTCAGAGAAATCATGAGGAAATAGTATCAACAGCACCGTGGACTCGTCGGCTATTGACTATTGACTAATTACATTATTCATTTTATACTAATAGAAAATGTCAATCGACTTAAAAATAAAGCAACTCGCCAAAGAACATGCGGCTGAGGTAGTGGCCAATCGCCGTTATTTGCATACAAATCCTGAGTTATCGTTTCAGGAATACAACACCGCCAAGTTTGTGGCTCAAAAACTCAAAGATATTGGTCTTACTCCGCAAGAAGGAGTGGCTAATACTGGAGTAGTTGCTCTCATCGAAGGTAGAAATCCATCAAGCAAAGTTATTGGTTTACGTGCCGATATGGACGCTTTACCGATTTTCGAGAAAAACGATGTGCCGTATAAATCACAAAACGAAGGGGTAATGCACGCCTGCGGACACGATGCTCATACATCATCATTGCTCGGAACGGCTAAAATCTTACATCAACTACGAGATGAATTTGAAGGAACAGTAAAACTGGTCTTTCAACCAGCCGAAGAGAAAGCACCAGGTGGAGCATCAATCATGATTAAAGAAGGGGTTCTCGAAAATCCAGCTCCAGCAAGTATGCTTGGGCAACACGTGGCACCTAATATTCCTGTTGGGAAAATCGGCTTCCGTGAAGGAATGTACATGGCGAGTACCGACGAAATCTACATGACCATCAAGGGTAAAGGCGGCCATGGTGCCATGCCCGACCAACTCATTGACCCAGTGCTGATTGCTTCGCACGTAATCGTTTCGTTGCAACAAATTATTTCTCGTAATCGTAAGCCTGCCAACCCTTCGGTGCTATCGTTTGGTCGATTCATTGCCGATGGTGTAACAAACGTAATTCCAAATGAAGTAACCATTCAAGGAACGTTCCGTTGCATGGACGAAGAATGGCGTGAAGATGGTTTGCGTAGAATGAAAAAAATGGCCGAGGGTATTACCGAAGCCATGGGTGGAGTTTGTGATTTTGAAATCGTGAGAGGGTATCCTTTTTTGAAAAACCACCCAGAACTCACTCGCCGAATCAAAGCTGAAGCAACTGCTTACATGGGAGCCGAAAACATCATCGACCTTGACCTTTGGATGGCGGGTGAAGACTTTGCTTTCTACTCACAGGTTGTGGATTCGTGTTTTTATAGACTCGGTACTCGCAACGAAGCTCGTGGAATTATATCGGGAGTGCATACACCAACATTTGATATTGATGAAGCCGCTCTCGAAATTGGGCCAGGCCTTATGTCATGGCTTGCAGTCAGAGAATTAGCCATGTAAAAAGCCAATTTTTCCAAAACTAAGGTTATTTCGTCCACTTACGCCGAATAACCTACCACTTACTGGATTTTAGTTATTGAAGGGTATTATGGCACTTTTTTTGTACTTCACCCATTGGATAAGATTTAATTCGAAACATTGTTTTTCGTTATTTCTTGAGTGAATTTTGATAAAAAAAGCTGTTGTATGCGTATTTTAATGATTATTTTACAAGTCTGTGGTGGCTTAACTTTTATACCTTGGTTTATGATTGCTGGTTTATCATTTATGGTTTTTGATACCCCTCGCTCGATTAAAAAAGCGTTTCCTTGGTTTTTGATATTTTTAATTTTCTCATACCCTTTTGTCGTCGGAGGAAGTTACTGGTGGGCATGGTCGAGTGTAATAAATGGAGATTATAAAATAGGATGCTTGTGGAGTTGTGTGCCAATGATGGTTTTTATTGTAGGCTATGTAATCATCACACAAAGAACCGATTTATTGAATAGATACAAAAAAAGTTAAAACGATATTTCTTCAACCAAAAAGCCTGATAATGATTTCATTGTCAGGCTTTTTGATTAGTATGAAACCCCAGAGTATAGCTGCGGAAATCGGCGTGAGGCGAAAAAAAGCGACTATATAACCTTATAAAACAAAAAAAGCCAGTCCTTGAACTGGCCTTTTGCACTTATTATAAAAAGGTTACTCATTCTTAGCCGATGCTTTGGTGTCGTCTTTCTGGACCTCAACCGTCGAAATATTCATTGACGAACACCCATTTTTTTGCACTTTTAAAACATATACATACTTACCAGCAGTCAACCCACTTAGTGTTGCCACTTTTTCATTAATAGTATTAATAAAAGGACCTTTCCAAGAGTATAGTGCATCATTTCCTGCGTCGTGTGCTTCTAATTTAGCAGTCTGACCTACTCTAATCGTAGCATTGTTGGCTATTGCCACAGGAATATTTCTTACTTCTACTTTTGCTGTATCAACTGATTTACAACCATTTTTGGCTACACTTAAATAATAGGTGTAGTGTCCAACCGTTAAGTTTTCAACTGTGATTTCGGGTGTATAGGCCGAAAAGTCAGTAGGGGGGAGTGTCCAACGATAACTTACCCCAGTTCCAGCATCAGCCGATGTTAGCTTTACGGGTTCTCCCAAACAAAACTGTCCACCGATTGCTATTGCCTTAGGTCTTTCTTTAACCATCAGTTTTACTTTTCCGATGGTAGTCGAACCATTTTTCTTGATGGTGAAATTATAAAATCCAGCCTGAAAAGGTGTTATTTTTTCGAGCCTGATTTGCTGTGAAAGAGATGAAAATCCCGCAGGGCCTTTCCAAGAATAGATAGCATCTTGCCCAAAATCAGGGGTCGATAGTACAATGCTATTATTTTCACAAACATATACCGTTGATGTTTTTGAATCTTCGGTATTTACAAATTTACGATAGTAAGGTACTGCTCTTCCTTCTTCAAACGAAAAGAACGACATCTCGGAGGTATCTTTTTCAAATACTGGCGTGTTAGACGCCCACAAAGCGGTTGGTCTTTCTATTTCTTTAAAAAGGGATTCAGTTTTTCTTTGGGCATATAAAGTTGTTTCATGCAATGCAATCGTAAAGGTTATCATACATAAGCAAAACGTTTTTTTGATAGCCATGACAAAATTTAGTGGTTATGGGAAATTTGACAATCGCACGCCTGTATTATATATGTTTACAGCCAAAAGTGGCATTCCGAGGTAAATACAATCGGATAATAGAAATTACATAAACACACTAATACAATCGAATCATGTTTTCTTGTTTCCAAAAACCATGCTAAAAATGTAATTTAGAGAAGTAAATTAGTAGATTATTGAAAATAATTATTAAATACATTGATTATCAGTAGATTATAAAATAAAAAAACTTCGCCGACTAAAAATTGGCAAAGTTTTCATTTTTATATTTTTATCCAAATATTGGAAAAATGTCGATTTTTTCTCGAATTGCTGTTATTTTCTACGTTTTACTAAAAAAGCAGAAAGAATTGGGTCAAATCCTTGATTAATATCAGCCTCTATAAAATCAATTTTATACTGCCCGCATTTGAGTTTGAGGTCATGATAAAACTCTTTGATAGCGGCTTGGTATTGTTCTTTTACTTGTGATGGCTGTGCCTTTACTTTTTCGCCAGTTTCTAAATCTACAAATTCGTAAGGGCGTTCTTCAAAGTTAAATTCTTCTTCGGTGTTGCGGTCGGTTACGTGAAAAAGCAAAACTTCGTGCATATTATGGCGTAAGTGTTGCATAGCCGAAAACAAGCGGTCAGAGTTATTGATGTCATCAAACATATCGCTGAAAATCACCACTAACGAGCGTTTGTGGATTTTTTCGGCAATTTCATGAAGAGTATCTACAACCGAAGTTCTTTTTTGAGGTTTAGGTTTTTGTAGAAGCGACTCCAAATCCATAAAAATCTTATGAATATGCGACGGCGTAGATTTTATAGGAGTCTGAATCTCAATTTCGTCCGAAAAAGTCAATAAACTTACGGCATCACGCTGTTTTTGAAGCATGTAGGCCAATGCCCCTGCGGCCATCGTGCTAAACGTGATTTTGCCATTAGTTTTTTCTGGATAATACATCGACGACGACGTATCAATCAGGATATGACAACGTAGATTTGTTTCTTCTTCGTAGCGTTTTATGTACAGACGGTCAGTTTTTCCAAAAACTTTCCAATCAATGTATCGGGTGCTTTCACCTGTATTGTAGAGGCGATGCTCGGCAAATTCAACCGAAAATCCATGAAACGGAGATTTATGAAGGCCAGTAATGAATCCCTCGACCAATTGCTTAGCCAAAAACTCAACATTGCCGTATTCACGTATTTTCGCTACATCTAACATAATTACAAATGTGGTTTTACAAGAAGGGCTTTTACTGTAAATAACATGATAATCGATAATTTTGCAAACAGCTAAATGGCTGTCTATAAATTTATTGCCTTGCTATGGACTTGTCGATTATTGACCATGGACTACTCATTAACCTACTTCTTTTTCTTTTTTACACTCGATTTTGAGACTACTTTCTTACTTGTTTTTTTCTTTGGCTTCTTTTTAGGTGCTTTAGCGGGGCTTTTTTTAGCAATAATCGGAGGCTTTATGACCGTAATTTTATTTTCTTCGGGTGGCCCTACCAATTCCATTGAATTCTCGATAATACTTTCGGGGCGGGTTATCATCACGATTCCATTATCACCCACAACCATTACCTTTACTTTTGCCGTACCCGAACGAAACATTTCAAGCTGCTCGGCGGCATCGTGCGAGACGTCCAGAATCCGACTTCTACTAAATGGTCCTCTATCATTAACCCTGACAATGCACCATTTATTATTCGCTAAATTTGTTACTTCAAGCATCGTACCAAAAGGTAGCGTCGGATGAGCACAAGTTAGCTCACCTTTTCTTAAAATTTCACCACTGGCGGTTTTCCTACCATAAAATTTAGTGCCGTAGTAAGAAGCCATACCAAACGACTCAGAGCCTAAAACTGGAGTTTGACTGTATAAAAATAGAGGTTTTAATAAGCAAAAGAGGAAAAAAATGACGATTTTCTTCAATATCATTATTCGCTGAAATTGGTTACGAACTGCATAGTTACGAATTTTTTCGCAATGACTGAAACAAAAATATATTTCGTGCCTCTATCAAAAACATTCTTCAACATTGGTTTTGTTTCATTTGAAATGAAAATAATATTATTTTTGACTAAAAAACGTTATAAAAATTTTTCATAAAAATAATTAAATCATATATTTGAGATTCATTCTAAACTCTAAAACCTAAAAGGATTGTGGAAAGAGAAGACAGAGACAAAATTTACTCAAAGCGTGTAAGAGCGGGTAAGCGTACCTATTTTTTCGATGTAAGAAGCACCCGTTCGAGCGATTACTACCTAACTATTACTGAAAGCCGTCGTTTTCAAAAAGATGGTGGATTTGTGTTCGAGAAGAGCAAAATGTTTGTTTACAAAGAGGATTTTAATAAATTCCTCGAAGCTCTTCAAGAAACCGTTGACCACATCAAGAGCGAATTAATGCCTGACTATGATTTCGACCAGTTTAAGCACGATGAGCTTGGCGGTGGAAATACCGAAGCAGTTGATGCCGACAATGACGACTACGCAAGTAGCGGCTCAGACCTAAAGTGGGAATAGTATCTCTACACCAGTTTTTCCTGTGATTGAGTAACACTCAGCTCATTCACCGAAATATCTTTTTAAATACCTTTGATTTGGGGTGTTTGAAAAGATATTTTTTTTGAATTAGACTTATGTGTTTCAGCCAATTACTACCCATAACAACCGAATTGTAATTTGATAATTGAGGGTTTTATCGTAATTTTGCACCCTCATTCTAATAAATAAACTAAACAAAGGACTTATCTGATTCAGAAAATCGAAAGTCAGATAATCCGAAATAAAAATATGGCTTTACAAGTCGGTATCGTAGGTTTACCCAATGTAGGAAAATCTACTCTTTTCAATGCAGTATCTAATAGTGCTAAGGCTCAAGCAAGCAATTATCGCTTTTGTACAATCGACCCAAACGTGGGTTTGGTAGATGTGCCAGATGAGCGTTTAGATAAATTATCAGAACTCGTGAAACCTAATCGAGTTGTACCAACGCAAATCGAAATTGTTGATATTGCTGGTTTAGTACGTGGGGCGAGCAAAGGTGAAGGTTTGGGTAATAAATTCTTAGGAAATATCCGTGAAGTAGATGCCATTATTCACGTAATCAGATGTTTTGAAGATGAAAACATTCTACGTGAAGAAGGTGATATCAACCCAGTAAGCGATAAAGAAATTATTGATACTGAGCTTCAGTTGAAAGATTTAGATAGCGTAGAGAAGAAACTACAAAAAATCGAAAAGCAAGCTCGTGTGGGCGGCGATGCTAAAGCTAAAGCCGAATACGATGTATTGAAGCGTTGCCAAGAATGGTTATTACAAGGAAAGAGCATTCGTTCGTTGGGGCTTACAAAAGAAGAACTCCCAGCCATTGCCGATTTATTCTTGTTATCTATCAAGCCCGTGCTTTATGTAGCCAACGTTGATGAGGCATCAATGCACTCGGGTAATAAATATTCGGAGTCGTTACAAAAGGTTGCCGATGCCGAAAATGCCCAGATGATTGTGTTGAATAACTCGGTTGAGGCTCAAATTACCGAACTCGAAGACCCAGAAGATAAACTCATGTTTTTGGAAGAATACGGTTTATCGGAGCCAGGTTTAAATCGCTTAATTCGTTCGGCGTATAAATTACTTAGTTTGCGTACGTACTTCACAGCTGGTGTGCAAGAAGTAAGAGCATGGACCATTCAAGAAGGCTGGAAAGCACCACAAGCAGCCAGTGTCATTCACACTGATTTTGAAAAAGGTTTTATCAAAGCCGAAGTTATCGCTTACGCCGATTATACAAAATATGGCTCAGAAGCTGCTTGTCGTGAGGCAGGACGTTTACGTATCGAAGGAAAAGAATACGTAGT
>JACCDQ010919381.1_pt1 | contig 38631 bp, 33 predicted proteins | sample 7446031 | NCBI WGS metagenome assembly JACCDQ01 (sample SAMN15323442, study PRJNA562643) | freshwater metagenome | isolation source: river surface water | place: USA:Blue River Watershed | collected 2017-08-17 | reverse complement strand
TCGACCGCATGCTGGAGAAATTCCCGAATGCCGACATCGTGTTCGTGGAAAGTGGCGGCGACAACCTGGCCGCCACCTTCAGCCCCGAGCTGAGCGACCTGACGATCTACGTGATCGACGTGGCCGCGGGCGAAAAAATCCCGCGCAAAGGCGGCCCCGGCATCACCAAGAGCGACCTGTTCGTCATCAACAAGACCGACCTGGCGCCGCACGTGGGCGCCGACCTGGAGGTGATGAAGCAGGACACCGCCCGCATGCGCCCCAACCCCGACACGCGTCCCTGGGTGATGACCAACCTCAAAACACTGCAAGGCCTGGCCGAGGTGATCGCCTTCATTGAAAAGCGCGGCATGCTGGGCCGCGCCTGAAGCTCAAAACCTGAGCCGCGCCGTGAGTCTGAGCGTACGCGGCTCGGCCGGATGCACATGCACATCGGCCACACCTGAGGCGGGCTCACCCGCCAGACGCGAGCTGTAGAAGTAGCTGATGTCGTTGTTGTGACGGTCAGTCAGGTTCAGCACATCCAGCGTCAGGTCGAGGTCGTGGGCCACCTTGCGCTGCATGCGCAGGTTCGCCGTGAGGCTGGGCGCCGAGCGCACCGCGCCGTCTTCGGTCAAGGGCGCCGAGCCGATGTAGCGCACGCCCAGCGAACCGGACCAGGGCCCCATCTTGCGCAGGCGAAGGTTCAGGTGGGCCACCTTCTGCACGGTGTTGGCCATCGTCTGCCCTGCGGGGCTGCTGTCGGTGTAACGGGGACGCGTCCAGGCCAGGTTGGCATCCACCACCCAGTGTTCTCCTGGTGTCCAGTGGTTGCCCCACTCCACACCGGTGCGCCGGCTGGGGCGGCCCGGCTCGGTGTTGCCGGCATCGCCCACATAGACCAGCTCGGAATCAAAATCCAGGCGCCAGAGGGCCAGCGTGGTCTGCCAGCCTGCAAGGATCTCGGACTTCATTCCGACTTCCTGCCCTCGCGAACGCACCAGCAGCGGCACCGGATCGATGGGCAAGCCGGTTCGGGGATCGACCCGGGCTGTGACTCCGCGCGCGTCATTGCTGTGGAAACCCCTGCCCGCAGCAAGAAAAAACTCGGTCTTGTGCCAGGGCCCCAGAATGAGGGACAGCTTGGGCGAGAGCTGTGTGGCCGTGGCCGAACCCGAGTTCTGCGCCTGGGCGTGGCTGATCACCCGCACACTGGCCTGATCGGCCCGCAGGCCCGCCACGCTGCGAAGCCAGGGCAGCCAGCCGGTTTCGTTTTCGGCATAAACGCCCAGCTGTGTCTGGCGCACACCATCGTCCCGCACCGTGGCCTGGATTTGACGCGCCAGCGTGTCGAACAAGGCCGCCTGAATGCGGTCCTGGCGCCACTGCACCCCCAGGGTGTTGCGAAGCGTTCGTTGCCCCTCGAGCTGCGCGAACCAGGAATGGAAAGCATGACCGCCCAGCACGGTTCTGTGGTCGGTCTGCGCAAACTGGTCACTGGCGCGTTCCAGGCGGTAGGTGAAATTCGAGAACAGGCTCAGGTCGTACTGCAGCAGGTACCAGTTCACCTGCGTCATCTCGCGCGCATCGGCCCTGTGCCAGCGACCTGACAGGCTGCTGCGGCGGGTGCTGGCGCCATCGCTGGCGTCCAGCGAGTCAAAGCGGCCAAACGGCTGGCCCAGGTAGCTGCCTGCATCGATGAGGCGCTGGGGCACCTGGTCGGTCGCGTGCCAGTGCGCCGAATAGACCGACAGGCTGGTACTCCAACCCTCACGCGCGCTGCCACCACTGAGCATGAGTTGCGCATTGGCTTTGCGCAAGCCTTCAGGCACCGTCCAGGGACCGTTGTGGTTCACGCGTTCACCGGCCAGCAGCAAGCTGATGCCCTCGCCCACCGCCTTCGATCCAGCCACCCATGCACGCCGATAGCCATTGGGGCCCAGCGCGAATTCGGCCAGTGGTCGCTCCAGCCGTGTCCGGTACACGAAGTGGGCCGAGCCGGCAGAGGAGAAATCACCGTCGGCTGCGGCATAGGGCCCTTTGCGGTAGTCCACGCGGCTGACCAGTTCCGGAATCAGGAAGTTCAGGTCGCTGTAGCCCTGTCCATGCGCATGGCTGGGCAGGTTGACCGGAACACCGTTGACCGTGGTCGCAAAGTCGGTGCCGTGGTCCAGGTTCATGCCCCGCAGAAAGTACTGGTTGGCCTTGCCATCACCCGAGTGCTGGGTCACCACCATGCCCGGGATGTGTTCCAGTGCCTCGCCCGGCCTTTGCAATGGGCGGCTGCCCAGCTGCTCGGCACCGATCACGCCCTGGCTGGCAGCATCGCTGCTGCCCAGGCCGTTGCCATGCTGCCCGACGACCTCCATCACCGGCGATTCGTGCCCCAAAACAGGGCTGGCGCACCACATCAGGGCAAATAAAAGGCGTGGCGGTACAGAACGGGGCAGCATGCACCTGAACAGGCAATTTCAAGGCCAGGCGCGACTGCATTAAAGTGGCGCCTGCACCGAACCTTGCGAGAAACAACATGAGCGTTTACGACAGCCTGAAATCCCTGAACATCGAACTCCCCCCGGTGGCCGTGCCCGCTGCGGCCTATGTGCCTTTTGTGCAGACTGGCAAGCTGGTCTTCCTGTCGGGCCACATCGCCAAGAAAGATGGCAAGCCCTGGGTGGGTCAGCTGGGCAACACCATGGGCACCGCTGAAGGCCAGCAGGCCGCACGCGCAGTCGCCATTGACCTGCTGGGCACGCTGCACGCCGCCGTGGGTGACCTCAACAAGGTCAAGCGCATCGTCAAGGTGATGAGCCTGGTCAATTCCACCGGCGACTTCACCGAGCAGCACCTGGTGACCAACGGCTGCAGCGAGCTGCTGGGCCAGGTGTTTGGCCCGCAAGTGGGCGCGCACGCCCGCAGCGCCTTTGGCGTGGCGCAGATCCCGCTGGGGGCCTGCGTCGAGATCGAGCTGATCGCCGAAATCGCCTGAGCGGTGACCGGCAGGTTTTGATCGTGCAAGCCGTTGAACTGAAACACGCCTACCGCCTGCTCAACCACGGGCCCACCGTGCTGGTGGGCAGTGCGCATGCGGGGCGCCGCAACGTCATGGCCGCGGCCTGGGCCATGCCGCTGGACTTTGACACGCCCAAGATCGCGGTCGTCATCGACAAGGCCACGCTCACGCGTGAACTGATCGAAGCGTCTGGCGTGCTCAGCATCAATGTGCCCTGCGTGGCCCAGCGCGAGCTCGTGGTGGCTGCCGGCTCACTCAGCGGCAAGGAGCACAAGGACAAGCTCTCGCGCTGCGGTGTCACCACCCATGCCGCCCCGCAAACCGGGGCACCGCTGGTGGACGGCTGCATGGCGCAGCTCGAATGCCGCGTGCTGCCCGCCACCGCGCATGTGGCCGGACCACACGACCTGATCCTGGCCGAAGTGCTGGGCGCCTGGGCCGACGAGCGCGTGTTCAGCCAGGGCCGCTGGCATTTTGAGGACGCACCCGCCGAACTGCGCAGCCTGCACCATGTGGCGGGCGGGCATTTTTATGCCACAGGTGAACCGGTGGCCTGAGCCCCGGCGCCCGCTGGCTCCTCACCCCAGACCTGAGCTGGCCAGTTCGAGTGGGCTGGCATCCGGTTTGGGCTTGCCCTGGCCAATCCAGTAGCAATCGCAGACCATGGCCTCCAAACCCTCGCGTTGGGTGACTTGTATTTCACCCCGGCGCGAGACGACATAGCCCAACGCCGTGAGCTTGCCCAGCGCCAGGGTGATCGCTTCGCGGCGAAATCCCAGGCGCTCCGACACCTCCTGATGCGTCAGGTGAATCACCGGTTCCAGCGTACGGTCCACAGAAATCAGCATCCAGCGGATGAGTTGCTGCTCCACAGAATGGTGCTTGCCACAGACCACCGCCTGGGTCAGTTGTATCAGCATGCGCCGCATCGTACTGGTGATCGACCGCTCATGGACCGGGCAGTGTGGCAACAGGCTTTTGAGCACCGGCAGGGGGATGCGGTAGGCCAGGCCCGCGTCGCGCACATTGGCCCGGTAATGGCTCGGGCCGTCGAGCGCCACAATGCCCGACAGGCCTGCCTTGCCAATCATGTAGGTTTCGACACTGAAGCCGTCGGGCATGTCCTTCATCATGGAGATCAGGGCCCCGACCGGGTAATAAACATGGGAGGGCACTTGCCCGGTGGTGAACAGGTCCCGCCCCTTGGGCAAGGACACCAGTTCCATGTGAGAGATCAACAACCGGTATTCAGACTCCGGCAATCCGGCCAGCAAAGCATTGATGCGTGGGTTCATGTTTCCTTTTGGGTCAAGTCGCAATGCTTGTCACCAATTTAGCGCCAAGGAAGCACCACATATGTGCGGTAAAGCACATTTTTTACAAAAACAACAATCTTCAAATGACAGATGTCAAACGTGCAGGTGCTTTGGCGGGGAAAACTGCCCGGCCAATCAGCAATCAAGCCAAAGCCGGTATCGGTGCATCCATGTCCAGACCCGCAAACTCGAATCCGCGCCGGTGGTCGGCCAGGTGCTTGCGCGTCCAGGCCACCGCCGATTCGGCATCATGCTGGCTCAGCGACTCCAGCACATGCTGGTGTGCCTCCAGCAACCGGGCCCCGGACTGCGGCAGCCGGGGCGCAATAGCGGCATAGCCTGCCAGCATGAGCAGGCTCATGGGGGCACGTGCCAGCAGCAAGGCCTGATTGCGCGCGGCTTCGGCCACCAGCGACTGGAACTCGATCGTCAGCTGCACTGGAGATTGGCCCTCACGCACCCGTTCGGCCGTCTGCGTCAGATTGGCCTGAAGCCTGGCCAGCTCGTCGTCGGTGATCCGTTCTGCGGCCAGTCTGGCGCACAGAGGCTCGATGGTGGAGGCCACTTCCCACACTTCTCGAAAGCTGACGCGCTGCAGCACCAGGGCCCGCTCTGCGGTGCGCGTGAGGTCACTTTGCTGCGGCACCGTAACCACCAGGCGCTTGCCCATGCGCTGCACCAGACCATCCTGCTCCAGTTGTCGCAGTGCTTCGCGCACGGTCGAACGGTGCACGCCGTAGTGGGCCGACAGATCGGCCTCGATCGGCAGGGCCTGGCCCGCCGTGATCTCGCCCGCCACGATGCGTTGACGCAGGTGGTCAGACACAACCCGGTAGGCCGGTACAGAGCGGGTAGAAGAAGACGCCATCAACAACACCAAAAAAAAGGGCCTGCGCTGCAGGCCCTTGGGATCAGCCTCAGTCGGCAGTGAAACCGGATGCCTTGATCACCGGCTCCCATTTGCGAATGGAGGCATTCTGGCGATTGATCAGCTCCTGCGTGGATTTGCCCACAGGACTGTAGCCCATGCCTGTGAGCTTTTCCTTCACATCGGGCATGGCCATGACTTTGGCCAAGGCCTTGTTCCAGGCGTCCACCGCGCTGGCGGGGGTGCCGGCAGGGGCATACAAAGCGTTGAACCCGGCACCGCTGACGGCCGGAAAACCCAGCTCGGTGAAAGTCGGCACATCGGGCGCCTGAGGGATGCGCTGCTCGGTGGAGACCGCCAGCATCCTGATCTTGCCGGCCTTGTGGTTTTCCACCTGGCTGCTGGCCACATCGATCGAGGAGCTGATCTGCCCGCCCATCAGCGCCAGGTTGATCGGCGCACTGCCCTGAAAGGGCACGTTCTGCATCGGCACACCGATGGCATTGCCCAGCAGGATGCCAAAGAAGTGGTGCGGCGCACCCAGCGCCGGAATGCCGTAGCTGGCGTCCTTGGGGTTGGCCTTGGCCCAGGCCACGTACTCGGCCCAGCTGTTCACCTTGGGGTTGGAGCCCACGGCGAAACTGAAGGCGAATTCGGCCGCAGTGCCAATCGGCACCAGGTCCTTCTTGGGGTCGTAGTTGAGTTTCTTGAAGGTAAAGGGGTAAAGGGACGTCAACGCATCCGGGCCCAGCATGACCACGCTGCCATCGGCCGGCGAGCCCTTGAGCGCATCCACGGCAATGCGCCCACCCGCCCCCGCCTTGTTGTCCACCACAATGGGGCGGTTGAGTTCGGTCTTGGCCTTCTCGGCAATCAGACGGGCGATCGCGTCAAACGAACCGCCTGCCGGGAAGCCGACGATGATCTTGGCGGGTGCGCCTTCCTGCGCCTGGCTGGACAGTGCCGAGAGGCCCAGCATGGCGGCCAGCAGGCCTTGCGTCCATGAACGGCGGGAAAAGTGTTTCATGCATGTCTCCTGTGGTTGTGTGAAAGGAAATCCGTGGTCTGCCCCTGCGCAATCGCCCAACCCCAGCGCGCCACGGGTTCGGCCATGGCGGCGATCTCGCGGGCGGTGGTATTGGATGCGACGCCGTCGCGTTCGCGCTGCCCGATGCCAAACAGGATGGCACTGAGGCGAAACAGGTTGAAGGCCAGGTAAAAAGGCCAGTCCGCGCAGACGCTGCTCAGGTCCATGTGCATGCGTTCGCAGTAAAGCGCGACATGCGCCATCTCGGGCGGGATACCCAGCGCGGTCAGGTCCTGATCGCCATAGCCGCGCAGGATGCCCGAGGGCATGCGCCAGGCCAGCGCGCTGTAGGACAGATCGCTCAAGGGGTGGCCCAGCGTGGCCAGCTCCCAGTCCAGCACCGCCACCACTTCGGGGCGTGTGGGGTGGAACATCAGGTTCTCGATGCGGTAGTCACCGTGGGTGATGCAGGTCAGATCGGCGCTGTCAGCGCCTGCCGGGATGTGCTGCGGCAACCACAAGGCAAGCTGCTCCATGGCAGCGACCGGCGCCGGACGCGAGGCTTCGTACTGTTTGGTCCAGCGGCGGATCAGGCGGCTGTAGTAGCCGTCGTGGCGGCCAAAGTCCTGCAGGCGCAGTGCGCGCCAGTCCACACGGTGCAGACGGGCCAGCACCTCGTTGGCCGCCTTGAAATACGCGGCGCGCTCAGGGGGTGGAACTTCGGGCAAGGTCGCATCACGGAAGATGCGGCCCTGCACAAAGTCCATCACATAAAAAGCCACACCCATGACGGACTCGTCTTCGCACAGGGCGCGCACATGCGGCACCGGCACGCCCGTGCCCTGCAAAGCCCGAAGGATGCGGTATTCACGCTCGATCGCATGGGCCGACGGCAACAACTGCGCCGCTGGTGCGGGCTTGGCCCGCAGCACCAAGACCCGGCTGCCGCTGCGCAGCAGCCACGACGGGTTGGACTGCCCGCCCGTGATGCGCTCGGCCTGGAGAGTTTGGCCAGCATCCAGGACGCCTTGGCCCATCAGCCACCGGGCCAAGTCAGCCAACGGCAGGCTTGCCGGTCTGGCCGGTCGTTGTTCAGGGGCCGTGTGGGTGCTTTTCATGCCCAAAATTGTCGGACAATGAAAGCATCAAAAACGTTGGTGCAAACCCTAAATGGCCGACATTGACTGGCAGCAGAGGGTCAAATGCCATATTATTGTCCGACAATAAATGCATTCCGGGTCAGCGCACCAGGGCCATGGCCGCCCCCAACACCATCGCGAGCAAGCCCAGGCCGACCAGCAGGCCATAGCGCAGCCCCCCACTGACAAAAGCCAGCACGGTTTTGGCAAAGGCGCTGGATGCCAGCACCGCCACCACCCCCCATTGGGCCAGCGCGGGCGGCATCTCACCCGTCTGCATCAGTTGCGCCACGCTGACCACCGCTGCATGCACCTCCACCCACGCCACGGCCGCCGCCGCCAGCAGCACGCCGCTGTCGCCATGCGTTTGGCGCAGCCAGGCTGCAAGAACCGACAGCAGCGCAATCATGGCGGCAATCATCAGGGCATGCGTCACTTTGAAAGACCGACCTGAAGCCCGGATCTGTGTGCCGCTCCGGTCTCGGCGCAGGCAAGACACCACCACCAGCAACAAGCCGAGCGCAGCCAGTGCGAAAGACTCGCGCATGGACTGCAAAAGCGCCGGGGACACCGTGCCCAACACCCCCGCAAGCAGCAACAGAGAACCCAGGCTTGACAATGTGGCGGCCGCAGCCGCAGGCAAAGCCTGCAAATGGCCATCCTTGACGCGCTGGCCCATGCTGGCCACAGCCGCAGTCGAGGAGGCAAAACCTGAAAAAAAGCCGGCCACAGGCATGCCCCACCGGGGGCCCAGTGCGCGCTGCGCAACATGGCCGAACATGCCCACGGCCATGATGAGCACCACGATGCGCCACAAGGTGCTCAGACGCAGGACCCCCCAGGGGTCCACCGGTTCGCTGGAGAGCACCGGCAACACCACCAGCGCAGCCGCGGCCAGCATCAGCGCGTCTTGCAATTCCTGCTCGGTGATGAGTTCACGGCTGATGCGTTGCGAGGCGCGTTTGGCATGGAGCAGCACCGCAGCCAGCACCCCCAATCCGCCAGCCAGCACCGGGTTTTGGTGGGCCAGTGCAGACAACATCAGCGTCACCAGCAAGGCCACCTCTCCTGTCTGGCCGGGATCGGAACGGGCCGTGATGCGGTAGCCACCAATGGCCAGTGCGCCGATCACCAGCAAGGTGGCCACAAAAGGCCAGGGGCCAAAACCCCAGGCCACATAACCGAGCATGGCCACCAGCGCATGCGTGCGCGTGCCCGCCTTGGTGGCATCAGGACGGTGTCTGCGCTCACGCACCACACCGATCATCAAACCCACACCCAGCGCAGTGAGCAGCCCCGGGAAAAAGTCAGTGACGTCCATGGCGGCAGGAAAGGTGCAAAACCATCAAACCATCATAGCGAGCCGAGGGTGGCCGCAGATTGGCCACACGGACCTTGTGGCATCGGTGCCCAACTGTCCCCATGACCCGTGGCCAAAGCTGTGGATAAGCCCATGAACAAACGCCGCGACCCGTACCAGTGCTGGTACGCCGCGGCGTGCTGAAAAAAAGGGCAGCTGCGCTGCCCAAAATCACGAAAGATCAGTAACGGCGACCACCGCCACCGAAACCACCGCCGAAACCACCGCTGCGCGGGGGGCGGGCTTCCATCGGACGGGCGACGTTGACGGTCAGGTCACGGCCACCCATGTTGGTGCCATGCAGGGCTTCAATGGCGGCCTGCGCCTCTTCGGCGCTGCCCATTTCGACAAAGCCGAAACCTTTGGAACGGCCGGTGTCGCGCTCCATCATGACCTTGGCCGACTGGACGTTGCCAAAGGGCGAAAACGCCTGTTGCAGATCGTTGTCTCGCACCGCGTAAGACAGATTGCCGACATACAGTTTGTTGCTCATGGTGAGCCTTTCAAAAAATGCGCCCGCCAATCGGGCACGGAAAAAACAGAAAGAAAAACGCTGAATCAGCGCTTGCCCTTGTAGGCAGGCGCGCCGCCCACGCGGGGCATGCGGTTTTCAATGTGACGGAAGGTGATGCGCCCCTTGGAAAGGTCATAAGGCGACATCTCCAGCGTGACCTTGTCACCGGCCAGGATGCGGATGCTGTGCTTGCGCATCTTGCCACCGGTGTAGGCCACCAGCTGGTGACCGTTTTCCAGCGTCACGCGGTAACGCAGGTCGGGCAGGACTTCGTCCACTTTGCCCTGCATCTCGATGAGTTCTTCCTTGGCCATGGGGTTTCCTTTGTTGTATGGGTGGAGTCAGGCGCGAGCCGTGGTGAACCAGTCACGCCCTTGCTGGGCAGCGTAGGTCAAGGCACTGTCGCGGTCGGCGAAATCGGGGGTGAAGGTGTAGACGCTGTCGTGGGTCTGGGAGCCTTTGCCCCGGCGGATCGACAGCGATGAGGTGAAACGGCCACTTCTGGCGCAACGCGACAGAGGAGTGAAAAGGAATTTGCCTACGGCAAATGGTGCAAAAGCAGATGACATCAAAAAAAAGTAAAAGGTTTGGACCGGGATGGCCCGGCGCACGCCTGCCGCTTGTAGCGGCCAAGGTGTGGGCCAATACGACGGCGCTCAGTCCGACGGAGTGGGGCTTGCCAAATCGAAAAAGTGTGACCACCAGAGGCAACCCGCGGTGAGATGCGGTGGTTAAACGGTGGTGGAGGTTTGCGGTGTTGGGGTACCGCTGCCCTGATCAGACCTTGCTGCAGCGAAGGTAAGCAAATGACTGCAACACCGAACATTGTACCTGTTTGCAGCACCAGGCTGCCGGCGCGTTCAGGCAGGCCTGGGCAGGCGTTGTCGCCAGGCTTGTACCTGCTGCGAGACGTCGCCTGGCTGGCGCATCAAAACCACGCCCTCGGGCAGCGCGCGGCTGTGTGCTGCTGCTGCGGCACCGCCCACCCAGACCTCAGTTCCCGCAGGCAGCTGGTCAAGCAACTGCCTGAGGTTTTCAAGCACATCGCGGCGTGAAGCGTGGGCGCTGAAGCTCAGCGCCAGCACATCGATGCGCAGCTGACGCGCTGCCAGCACGATGTCGGCCACAGGCGTGGAAGTGCCCAGCACAAAGCGCACGCAGGACTCCAGTGCAAAGTGACACTCGGCCATCAGCAAGCCCAGGCCGTGTTGTTCGCCGGGTGTGGTGGTCAGCAGCACGCGGGGGCTGCGCTGCAAAGCCTGTCCACTGGCATCCACCGAGGCAATCGCCTCACGCAGAACCGATTGCAGGGTTTCGGTGAACAGGTGTTCCTGGTAGACCGACACTTCGCCCTTCATCCACGATTGCCCCACCAGAATGCACAGTGGTGCAACCAGTTGATCCACCACGTGCCCCAGACCGTGGCGCAGGATTTGCTGCTGCAAGGCTTGACGGATCAGCTCGGTCTGATCGGAAACCAGCCAACGCACCCAGACCTCAGCGTCCTCCAGCTCTGCAACTGCGACCGCAGCGCCCTGGCGGCGGGATATGACCGGATCGGCGTGATTGCCCTGGAGCAGACCCTGCAACTGCACCAGCGGCAAAGACACCACCTTGCCGGGTCGATGGCCGGCGTCCAGCAGGCGCTTGAGCAGACGCAGACGTTGCAGCTGATCGTGCGGGTAAGCACGCTCCCCCAGCGGGTCACGCCGGGGTTGCGGGAAGCCGTACCGGCGCTCCCAGACACGCAAGGTGTCCTTGCCAAGCCCGGTTTCCCGCTCGACTTCGGCAATGGACCAGGTCTTTTCTGTCATGGGCAAATCACCTGTTGAGTTGCTGGCCAGCATGTTCATTTGCGTACGGTTGCATGTGTTTTCCAGACTTGTCCGGGTCATTTTCCCATTCTTGGACAGTTCATCGGCTTCAGCATACAATGAATTTGTCTATGACAAAACAAGGAAGCGTCATGAAAGTCGCCATCGTGGGGTCGGGCATATCCGGGCTGGCCGTTGCCCACCGTTTGCGCCAGCATGCGCACGTCACCTTGTTCGAGGCCGGAAGTTACTTTGGCGGCCACACCCACACCGTGGACCTGACACTGCCAACACCCCAGGGCACCCAATCCTGGGGGGTGGACACCGGTTTTCTCGTCTTCAACGAACGCACCTATCCCCAGCTGATTGCCCTGCTCGCCGAGCTGAACGTCGAAACTGCCCCTTCGGACATGTCGTTTTCGGTGCAGGTGCCAGGTGCACGGGGCACCGAACCACTGGAGTGGAGCGGCAGCAACCTGGCCACGGTGTTCGCGCAAAAGCGCAATCTGCTCAGCCCACGGTTCCTGGGCATGCTCAGCGATCTTTTGCGTTTCAACCGCCTGTGCACCCACCTGGCCGTCGAGGGCAAGGATGCCGAACTGGCCGAGCCGCTGCAGGCTTTTCTGGACCGCCACCGTTTCGGCAGCGCCTTCCGTAACTGGTATTTCCTGCCCATGCTCGGTTGCATCTGGAGTTGCCCGACCGACCAGATGCTGCAGTTCCCGGTGGCCACCATGATCCGGTTCTGCCACAACCACGGCCTCCTGCAGGTCAATGACCGCCCGCAGTGGCACACCGTGGTGGGCGGCGCACGGCACTACGTCGAAAAGATCGTCGCAGGCATCCCCGATGCACGTCTGAACACACCCGTGCGCCAGATCGAGCGCGATGCGGCAGGCGTGACCCTGCACACCGACCGCGGCAGCGAGCGCTTTGACCATGTGGTGCTGGCCGCGCACTCTGACCAGTCGCTCGCCATGTTGCGCCAGCCCAGCGAGGCCGAGGCCGAGGTGCTGGGCGCCATCCGCTACCAGCCCAACCTGGCCGTGCTGCACACCGACACCTCGGTGCTGCCCTCGCGCCCGGCCGCCTGGGCCGCCTGGAACTACGAACGCGCCGCCGATGACCAGAAGGAATCGAGCCGCGTGTGCCTGCACTATTTGCTCAACAAGCTGCAGCCCATGCCGTTCGATCAGCCCATTGTGGAATCACTCAACCCCGTACGCCCGATCGCCCGAGACCAGATCCTGGCCGAATTTGAATACAGCCATCCGGTGTTTGACCTCGCGGCCATCGAGGCGCAAAGGCGCGTGCCCGAGCTGCAGGGCGAGCACCACACCTGGTACTGCGGTGCCTGGACCGGCTACGGCTTTCACGAAGACGGCCTCAAGTCCGGACTGGCCGCAGCCGATGCCCTGCTGGCGCACACGCGCCAGGCACGCAAGGCCGCCGCATGACGCAAAACGCCGTCGCACACATCGGTTTTGGCCAGGTGCGGCACACACGCCTGCGCCCGCGGCGGCACGCCTTTGCCTACGACACCTTCTTTCTGATGCTGCCGATGCGCCAGCTGGACCAGCCAGCAGCAATGGGTGGTCTGGCAGTGAACCGCCGCGCAGCGATCAGCTTTTTTGACTGCGACCACGGCGACGGCCGAGGTCCGCAGGCAGGCGGCGCACTGGCCTGGCTGATGGAGATGCTGCAACGCGAAGGCATCCACGATGCGGACGGCGAGGTCTGGCTGCACACCTACCCCCGCATGCTGGGCTACACCTTCAAGCCCGTCAGCTTCTGGTACTGCCACCGCGCCGACGGCAGCCTGCGCGCCATCGTGGCCGAGGTCAACAACACCTTTGGCGAGCGCCACTGCTACCTGCTCGATGCGCCAGGCTACGGCACCGAGTTGCTGGCCCGAAAGTGCTTCCACGTCTCACCGTTTTGCCGCGTCGAGGGCCGCTACCGATTTCGTTTCATGCGCACGCAGCGCGATGGACAGCAGCGCACCGTGGTGCGCGTGGACCACGACGATGCCGAAGGCCCACTGATCCAGACCAGCGTGAGCGGCACGCTGCAAGCCATCAGCCCCGCAGCGCTGCAACGCGCGCTCTGGCGCTACCCCGCCATGACGCTGATGGTCATGGCCCGTATCCACTGGCAGGCGCTGCAGCTGTGGCTCAAGCGCGTGCGGTTTTTCCGAAAACCACCTGCCCCCGACCAATTCGTGACCCGTTCCTGACCCGCCAGCGAGGCCTCCATGAACACTTTGACTGCCACCGCCCAGAACACCCTGCAACTGCCCGAACGTGCACCTGCCGCCGCGCGCACCGTGTTTCGCCTGTTGCAGCAACTGCGCCACGGCTCGCTCACGCTCCAGCTGCCCGACGGCAGTGTGCAGACCGTGGGCGACGGCCAAGGCCCGCATGTGAGCGTGCACCTGCACAACTGGAAGCCCTTTGGCGCCGCCCTCAAGTCCGGGGACATCGGATTTGCCGAAAGCTACATCGCTGGCGACTGGACCACGCCCCAGCTGGCCCCGCTGCTGGGGCTGCTGCTGGCTAACCGCAAGGCGCTCGACGACGTGATCCACGGTTCCTGGGTCGGCCGCCTGCTTTATCGGCTGCGCCATCTGCTCAACCGCAACACCAAGAGCAACAGCCGCAAGAACATCCATGCCCACTACGACCTGGGCAACGGCTTTTACCGGCTGTGGCTGGATGGCACGATGAACTATTCGTCGGCGTGGTTTCGCGACGACAAGACACAGGACATGCGCGACGCGCAAGACGCCAAGGTGCGCCGCGCACTGCACATGGCGGGCGTGCGACGCGGCCACCGCGTGCTGGAAATCGGTTGCGGCTGGGGCGCCCTGGCCGAAAAGGCCACAAAGGAATTCGGCGCTCGTGTCACGGGCGTCACCCTTTCGACTGAACAGCTGGCCTGGGCAGAGGAACGTCTGGCCGCACAAGGCCTGGCCGAGCAGGCCGACCTGCGGCTGCAGGATTACCGCGACATTGATGACGGCCCTTACGACGCCATTTGCTCGATCGAAATGATCGAGGCCGTCGGCCGTGAATACTGGCCCACCTATTTTCAGAACGTGGCCCGCTTGCTCAAACCGGGCGGTCGGGCCTGCATCCAGAGCATCGTGATCCAGGACGGGCTGTTTGAACGCTACATCCGGTCAACCGACTTCATCCAGCAGTACATCTTCCCCGGTGGCTGCCTGCCCTGCCCCAGCGAATTCAGGCGCGAAGCCCAGGCCGCCGGCCTGAAGGTGGTGGACGAACTGGCCTTTGGGCCCGATTACGCTGAAACCTGCCGCCGCTGGCGCGCCGACTTCCTCGCGCGCAAGGACGAAGTGCTGGCCCTGGGCTTTGACGAGCGCTTCATCCGCATTTGGGAGTTCTACCTGGCCTATTGCGAGGCCGGCTTCGACGCCGGAGACATCGATGTGGTGCAGTACACGCTGGCGCGCTGACCGCGCCTGGCTGCTGGCGCTGGGGCTGCTGCTGTCGGCTGCGCAGGCACTGGCCCACCCGCAACTGCCAGGTAGCCGCCTGCAAGGCGAAGCCACCCTGCGTTACTTTGGCCTGCGCGTTTACCACGCCAGGCTCTGGACCCTGCCCGACTTTCGTGCCAGCCAACCGGCCGATCAGCCCCTGGTGCTGGAACTCGAATACCTGCGAAACCTCAAGGGCAACGCGATCGCCGACCGCTCGCTGCAGGAGATGCAGCGCGCAGGCAGCATCCCCGAAGCGCAAGCGCAGCGCTGGCTGGCCGAGATGCAGCGCATCTTTCCCGACGTGAAGTCCGGTGACCGCATCAGCGGACAGCTCTTGCCGGGCCAGGGCGTGCGCTTTTGGCACAACGGACGCCTGGCAGGCCAGATGGACGACGCCCTGTTTGCGCGGCGGTTCTTCGGCATCTGGCTGGCCTCCACCACCTCGGAACCCGACATGCGCCTGGCCTTGCTGGGACAGGCCGAGGCCGGCCTGCCCCGATGAGAACCCCCATCCACCCAGCACACCCCACGGCCACCACAGCCGGCTTGCGGCACGGCCCGCGCACTGGCCTCGGCTACGGCCTGCTCGGCCTTGCGCTCGCCTTTGTCGCCCTGCCCCTGTATGTCCACCTCCCCAATGTCTATGCCAGCCGCTATGGCTTGTCACTGACCACGCTGGGCGGGGTGCTCCTGCTGGCCCGCCTGTTTGACGCCGTGACCGACCCCTGGCTGGGCCGGCTGGGGGACAGGCTGTACGCACGTTCACCGCGCCATGTGCTGTTCGCCGGGGCGATTGCAGGCGTGCTGCTGGTGCTGGGCATGGCCCTGCTGTTTTTCCCGCCCTGGCCCCGACCAGGTGATCCGGTGGCCTTGCTGGCTGTGCTCATGCTGACTTGCCTGGCCTTTAGCTTGCTGGCCATCACCCACCAGTCCTGGGGGGCGCGGCTGGGCGGCAACGAGGTGCAACGCGCCCGCATCGTGGCCTGGCGCGAAGGGGCAGGCCTGGTGGGCGTGGTGCTGGCTTCGGTCTTGCCCGGCTTTCTGGGCTGGGGCGAATGGGTCGCGGTCTTTGCGGTGGCCCTGGCCGCCGGTCTTTGGGCCTGGAGCCGCAGCCCCGTGCCACCCGCATCGACCGAGGTGCCTGCCGCCCCCCTGCGCGAAGACCTCCTGCACCCCTGGCGACATGCACCGTTCAGGCGGTTGATGGCGGTCTTCGTGGTCAGCGGCATGGCCAGCGCCGTGCCCGCTACGCTGGTGCTGTTCTTCATTCAGGACCGACTGAACGCTCCGGCGCACGAACCGCTGTTCCTGGCCACTTACTTCGTGGCCGCTGCACTCTCCATGCCACTGTGGATGCGCGCCGTGGCCCGCTGGGGTCTGGCGCGCAGCTGGCTGGCGGGCATGCTGCTGTCGGTGGGCGTGTTTGTGTGGGCGGCCACGCTGGCGAGCGGCGATGTGGCGGGCTTCTGGTGGGTCTGCGTGCTCTCTGGCCTGGCGCTCGGCAGCGACCTGGCCCTGCCCGGTGCGATGCTGACGGGCCTGATCGCCGAGCGAGGTGACCGAGGCCAGCGCGAAGGCGCCTACTTTGGCTGGTGGAACCTCGCCAGCAAACTGAACCTGGCACTGGCTGCCGGCCTGGCGCTGCCAATGCTCGACCTGCTGGGCTACCGGCCTGGCACCCATACGCCCGAAGGCCTGCAGGCGCTCACGCTGGCCTATGCGGTGCTGCCCTGCGCGCTCAAATTGCTGGCCGCAGCCGGACTCTATCTGGCGTTCGTGCGCATCACCCCCTCATCCCGTTCCCCCCTTGCGGAGGCCCCATGACCCGACTCCAAACCCCTCGCCGCCGGCTGCTCGCCCTCTTCACAACCACTGCACTGCTGGCCGGCTGCGCCAGCCAGAACATCGAGCCATACGCTGCCGAGCGTCCGCAGCTGGATCTGGCGCAGTACTTCAACGGCAAGGTGATCGCCCACGGCATCTTCCAGGACCGCAGCGGCCAGGTGGTGCGCCGCTTCACGGTCGACATGGACGGCCGCTGGGACGGCAACCAGGGCGTGCTCGACGAGCACTTCACCTATTCGGACGGCAAAAAAGAGCGCCGCATCTGGCGCCTGACCAAACACGCCGACGGCCGCTACACCGGCACCGCGGACGACGTGGTCGGCACCGCCAGCGGCCGCGCAGTGGGCAACGCCTTCCAGTGGGCCTACACGCTGAATTTGCCGGTGGACGGCAAGGTGTACGAAGTGCAGTTTGACGACTGGATGTACCTGATCGACGAGCGCGTGATGCTCAACCGCGCCACCATGAGCAAGTTCGGTATTCGTCTCGGCGAAGTGACGCTGTCCTTCCAGAAACAGACCCCATGAGCCTGAACCCGCCCCTGCGCGAATGGCGAAGCAAGCGTGTGTGGCTGCTGGGGGCCTCCACCGGCATCGGCCGTGCGTTGGCCGAGCAGCTGCACGCGCTGGGCGCCACCGTGATCGTCTCGGCACGCAAGATGGACGCCCTGCAGACTTTCGTGGACCAGCACCCAGGCAGCATCGCCCTGCCGCTGGATGTGACCGACGGTGCCGCTGTCCAGGCCGCCGCCGAGACAGCACAGGCCGCCGGCCCACTCGACCTGGTCTGTTACTGCGCGGGCCACTACCACGCCATGCGGGCCACCGGCATCGACCTGCCCGATCTGCTGCGCCACCACGAGGTCAACACCGTGGGCGCGCTGCATGTGCTGGCGGCCATCACGCCCGCCATGGTGGCGCGCGGACAAGGCCACATCAGCCTGGTCAGCAGCGTGGCCGGCTTTCGGGGCCTGCCGCAGAGCCTGGCCTATGGCCCGACCAAGGCCGCACTCATCAACCTGGCCGAAACGCTCTACCTGGACCTGCAGCCGCACGGTCTGGGCGTGAGCGTGATCAACCCTGGCTTTGTGGAGACACCGCTGACCGCGCAAAACGAATTCCACATGCCTGCGCTGATTACGCCCGAAACCGCTGCGCAGGCCATCGTGCAGGGCTGGGCACGGGGCGAGTTCGACGTCCACTTTCCCAAGCGCTTCACCCGCCTGATGAAGCTGCTGCGCCTCTTGCCCTACCCACTTTACTTTGCGGTGGTACGCCGCATTACCGGACTCTGACGCCATGACCCACACCCCGCCCGCCATGAGCGCCGCCGTGCAGCAGCTGGTGCAGTTCTTTGAAAAACTGCAGCCACAGGATCTGCCGCGCCTGTCCGAACTGTACGCAGCGGACGCACGTTTCAAGGACCCTTTCAATGAGGTGCAGGGCCTGAGTGCCATCGAGCGCATCTTTGCCCACATGTTCGAGTCGCTCGATTCACCCCACTTCGTCGTGACCGAGCGGATCATGCAGGGCACGCAATGCTTTCTGGTCTGGGATTTCCGTTTCCGCTTCAAACGCTTTGACACCACGCGCTGGCAAACCGTACGCGGCGGCACGCACCTGGTGTTCAACGACGCGGGCCTGGTGACTCTGCACCGCGATTACTGGGACGCAGCCGAAGAGCTGTACGAAAAACTGCCCATGGTCGGCGGCCTGATGCGATGGCTCAAACGCCGCGCCAACAGCTGAAGGCTTTGATCCGCATGGGCTATCGCATCGTCTGGTTCAAGCGCGACCTGCGCGTGCAGGACCACTGGCCGCTGCATGAAGCCGCGCGCCAGGGGCCGGTGCTGTGCCTGTACGTGGTCGAGCCCGGTTTGTGGGCGCAGCCCGACGCGGCCGCCCAGCACTACGGCTTTGTGCGCGAGTCGCTGCAGGTGCTCGATGCACAGCTGCGCCGGCTGGGCAGTCGCCTGCATGTGGCCGTGGGCGAGGTCGTCGATGTGCTGGCCGCCCTGCACGCAGCGGCCCCGTTTGACGCTGTGCACGCCCACGAGGAAACCGGCAACGGCTTCACCTATGTCCGTGATCTGGCGGTGGGCAACTGGTGCCGCACACACGGCGTGGGCTGGCACGAGTGGCCGCAGTTTGGCGTGGTGCGCCGCCTGCGTGACCGGCGCGAATGGCAGCCGCTCTGGGAAAAGCACATGGCCGCCACGCAGGCCCCGACGCCACAGCGCCTGCACACGCCCGCGCTGGAAAATGCGCCCATCTGGCCCTGGGGCCATCGCCCCTTGCCCACGGCGGCAGACCTGGGCCTGGACCCGTTCGAGCCGCCGCAGCGCCAGCGCGGCGGACGCCTGCGGGCGCAAGCCGTGCTGGATGATTTTCTGCTGGAGCGCGCCGCCCGCTACCGCGGCGGCATCTCCTCACCGCTGTCTGCGCCCGATGCCTGCTCGCGCCTGTCGCCCTACCTGGCCCAGGGCTGTGTCAGCATGCGCGAGGTCGTCCAGGCCACGCGCGAGCAGCTCGCCGCCCTGCCCCCACAGGCCAAACACCATCGCCTGGGACTGCAAGGCTTTGTCAGTCGGCTGTACTGGCACTGCCACTTCATCCAGAAGTTGGAGAGCGAACCCGAACTGGAATGGCGCAACCTGCACCGCGGTTACGACGGCCTGCGTGAGGCCGACTGGAACCCGGCCCACTTTGAGGCCCTGACCCAGGGCCGTACCGGCTGGCCCATGGTGGACGCCTGCGTGGCCATGCTGCGCGAGACGGGCTGGCTCAACTTCCGCATGCGGGCCATGCTGGTGTCGGTGGCCGCCTACCCGCTCTGGCTGCACTGGCAGCCGGTGGGGCACTGGCTGGCGCGACAGTTTCTGGACTACGAGCCCGGCATCCACTGGCCGCAGATGCAGATGCAGTCGGGCACCACCGGCATCAACACCACCCGCGTCTACAACCCGATCAAGCAGGCCCTGGACCACGACCCGCATGGCGTGTTTGTGCGCCAGTGGCTGCCGGCGCTGCGCCGTGTGCCCGACAGCTGGCTCTTCGAGCCCTGGCGCATGGGTGCCGATGTGGCGGCCCGCTGCGGAGTGCGTGCAGGCGAAGACATTGCGGTGCCACCGGTCGAACTCATGGACGCCCTGCGGGAATCCAAAGCCCGCATGCACGCGCTGCGACGCCAGCCGTCAGTGCGCGCCGCCAAGGCCGCGGTGGTCGAGCGCCATGGCTCACGCCGCGGCATGCCTGGCGCCAGCCGCGATGCGCAGGGTCAAGAGCGCCAGCCCCAGCGACGCAAGGCCAGCGCGCCGGTCAACCAGATGTCGCTGGATTTTTGACCATGAAGATGCGCAAGAAGTCCGATCTGCCGCAAAAGATTTGCGCCACTTGCGGCCTGCCCTTTGTCTGGCGGCGCAAATGGGCACGCGACTGGGAGCAGGTCAAGTACTGCTCTGACCGTTGCCGCCAGGGCAGCCAGCCCAAGGGCAAACAGCCATGAACAGGGAGCACCGTCCCACCCTGCGCCTGGTCCTGGGCGACCAGTTGAACCCTTTGCACAGCTGGTTCGGCGAGGTGCGCGCCGACGTGGTCTATGTCCTCATGGAGGTGCGCAGCGAAACCGATTACGTGCGCCACCATGCACAAAAGGTGCTGGGTATCTTCGCGGCCATGCGCGCCTTGGCAGCGCAACTCAAGGCCGACGACCACCGCGTGCGCCATGTGGCCATTGACCACCCCAGTAACCGCCAGAGCATCACCGCCAACCTCGATGCCTTGATCAAGCATTACGGCGCCGGCGCTGTCGAATACCAGGCACCCGATGAATGGCGTCTGGACCAGCAGCTGCGCAACTGGGCCGAGACCTGCGCCGTGCCGGTGCGCATGGTAGACAGCGAACACTTTTTCACCCGCCGCGACGAAGCCGCTCAAATGTTTGCAGGCAAAAAGCAGTGGCTGATGGAAAGCTTTTATCGCCAGCAGCGCAAAAAACACGGCGTGCTGATGATGCCTGATGCAAAACCTCAAGGCGGCCAGTGGAACTTTGACGCCGACAACCGAAAACCCTGGCCCGGTACGCCCCCGGCGCCTGCGGACACCCGCCCCTGCCACGACCACAGCGGCCTGTGGCAGACCATCGAAGCGGCCGGCGTGCAAACCATAGGCCGGCCCCAAGCCGAAGCTTTCCGTTGGCCACTCAACCGTGCTGAAGCCCTGCAACAGCTTGAGCACTTCATCACCCACACCCTGCCCCACTTTGGCGACTACCAGGATGCCATCTCCAAGAACAGCTGGCACCTGTTTCACTCGCTCCTGTCGTTCGCGCTCAACACCAAGATGCTCAATCCGCGCGAGGTGGTGCAGCGCGCTGAAGCCGCCTGGCGTGACGGCCTGGCCCCGTTGCAAGCGGCCGAGGGTTTCATCCGGCAGATCCTGGGTTGGCGCGAATACGTGCGCGGCATGTACTGGGCGCACATGCCCGGCTACACCGAGGCCAACCACCTGGGCCACACCCGCCCCCTGCCCGACTGGTTCTGGACCGGCGACACCCGCATGGCCTGCCTGGCCGACGCGATCGGCCAGTCACTTGAACACGCCTACGCCCACCACATCCAGCGACTCATGGTGATCGGCAACTTCGCGCTGCTGGCCGGACTGGACCCGCAAGCGCTGCACCGCTGGTACCTGGGCATCTACATCGATGCCTTTGAATGGGTGGAAGCGCCCAACACCCTGGGCATGAGCCAGTGGGCCGATGGCGGGCGCCTGGCGACCAAGCCTTACGTGAGCAGCGCCGCTTACCTGCAGCGCATGGGCGACCACTGCAAAGGCTGCGCCTACAACCCCAAGATACGAACAGGCGAGCATGCCTGCCCGTTCAACGCCCTGTATTGGGACTTTTTTGACCGCCACCGTGCACACTTCGAAGGCAACCCCAGGCTGGGCGTGGTCTACCATCAACTCACCCGCATGGACAGCGAATCCCTGACAGCATTGAAGCAACAGGCTGACCGTACCCTGGACCGGCTATGTACCCTTTGAACCCGCGCGCAAGGAGCACCCCATGACACCCACCGCCAAGCTGATCCGATGCCTGACAGGGCTGGGCCTGCTGATGGCCTCTTCTCTGGTCAGCGCTGCAGCGCCTGCCGCGGCCTGCCCCTCCACCCTCAACCACACCCTGCTGCGTCTGCAGGACGAGAAACCACAGTCGCTTTGCCAGTACGCGGGCAAGGTGGTGCTGGCCGTCAACACGGCCAGCTATTGCGGCTTCACCAAGCAATACAAGGGACTCGAGGCCCTGCACCAGAAATACCAGGCCGAGGGGCTGGTGGTGCTGGGCTTCCCGTCCAACGACTTTGCGCAGGAAAAAGGCAGCAACAAGGAGATTGCCGACTTCTGCGAAAGCACCTTCGGTGTCAAGTTCCCGATGTTTGCCGCCTCGAGCGTGCGCGGAGAGCAGGCCAACCCGTTTTTCCGGCACCTGATCGCGCAAGGCGCCCCATCGCCGAAATGGAATTTCTACAAATACCTGATCGGCCGCGACGGCAAGCTGGTCGAGAGCTACAGCAGCATGACCGACCCGGACAGCCGCAGCCTCACCTCCGCCATCGAAAAAAGCCTGAAGGCCCGACCCTGACGGTGGTGGCGTCACCGGGCTGGTGCGCGGCGTTTGGCAGCCTGGTTTTGTGCAAGCACATGCTGCCGAAACGCCAGCGCCACCGGTGAAAGTTTCTGCCCGGCGTGGTGAACCATGTGCCAGGCTGACGGCAGCGGAAAGCCCTCGACATCGACCACGCGCACGCCGTTTTCCTTGTCCAGCCCATGCAGCGCGTGTCGGGACACCACGCCAATGCCCAGACCACCGGCCACCGATTCCTTGACCGCCTCGTTGCTGCCCAGCTCCAGCCGCACGTCAGGGTGAAACCGCATCTTGCGAAAGTGCTGGTCTGCCGCCATCCGCGTGCCTGAACCCGGTTCCCTGAGAATGAAACGGTGCCCGGCCAGGTCGTTCAGGGAAATCTGGGGGCTTTTGGTCAAAGGATCGGACACTGGCGCAATCACCACGATCGGGTTGGGCATCAGCACCTCGTCGTGCAAATCCATGTCCGCAGGGGGCATGGACATGATGTAGAGGTCGTCCAGGTTCTCGCGCAGGCGGCGCACCACGCCGTCACGGTTGAGGATCTCCAGGGCCACATCGATGGCCGGGTGCTTTTTGCAAAACCCCCCGATCAGCCGTGGCATGAAGTACTTGGCCGTGCTCACCACCGCCACGCGCAGCTTGCCGCGCGACAAACCCTTGAACGCGTCCACGCTTTGCTCGAACGACTCCCACGACACGGTCATGGCCCGCGCCGTCGCGGCCAGCTCCCTGCCCACATCGGTCAGGTGAACACGCCTTCCGATGACCTCGTACAGCGGCAGGCCCACCGCCTGGCTCACTTCCTTGAGCTGCATGGAAGCCGTGGGTTGGGTCACATGGGTGGCCTTGGCTGCGGCACTCACGCTGCCGGTGTCGGCCAGCGCCAGAAACAGCCGCAGTTGCCTGAAGGTGATGTTCATCGATTTTTACCTATATGTATCCACGTGAAAATCGATTTTACAAATACATTGAGGGTTTCTACCATACGACCCAAGGAAACCTCACATGCAAAACCTTCTCGACCCCGCGATCCTCTTTTTTGTCTTCGGCATCCTGGCTGGTACCGTCAGATCCAACCTCGAAATCCCGCCCGCCATCTCCCGCTTTCTGTCTTTGTACCTGCTCATGGCCCTGGGCCTCAAGGGCGGCTTTGCGCTGGCGCAATCGGGCCTGACCCCGCAGGTGGGTGCCGGTCTGGGGGCTGCCATCGCGTTGGCCGTGGTCATCCCGCTGGCCGGGTATTCGGTCCTCAAACGGTTTTTGTCTGGCTTTGACGCGGCCGCGATCGCGGCCACCTACGGCTCGGTGAGCGCCGTGACCTTCGTGACCACGGTCCAGCACCTGGAAAACCAGCAGATTGCCTACGGGGGGCACATGGCTGCCGCCATGGCCCTCATGGAATCGCCCGCCATCATCCTGGCGGTGGTGCTGGCCAACACCCTGCGGCAAGCGGCAGCGGCGCCCGCCAGCCCCATCGTGGTTCAGGGCGGTTCAAGCGCCGCGCTGGTGGCAGGCCCCGCCAGGCCCGGCGTGTCGATGGGCAAGGTGCTGCACGAATCCTTCACCGACGGCGCCCAGCTGCTGCTGCTCGGCGCCATGGTGGTGGGCCTGCTGACGGGCGAAACCGGTCAGGCCGCCATGCAACCTTTCTCGGGAGACCTGTTCAAGGGCATGTTGTGCTTCTTCCTGCTCGACATGGGTCTGATGGCAGCCCGTAACCTGCCGCAGGTGCGGGGCCAGTCACCCTGGCTGCTGGCCTATGCCGTGCTGGGTCCCCTGACGCATGCAACGCTTGCGCTGGGCCTGGCCTGGCTGCTGCATCTGCCGCAAGGCGATGCGACGCTGCTCATGGTGCTGGCCGCCAGCGCCTCCTACATCGCGGTGCCTGCGGTGCTGCGCTACGCCATCCCGGAAGCCAAGCCCTCACTGTATTTCGGGCTCTCGCTGGGCGTGACCTTCCCCCTGAATATCCTGCTGGGCATTCCACTCTACAGCGGGGTGGCGCAAGCCGTGCTGGGCTAAGCCTCGCCTGCCGGGGCCGCGACCTTCAGGCCGAGGTCGCCACGTCGGCAGCAAACTGCCGGCGGTAGTCCCGGGGGCTGCAGCCCTTCCAGCGCTTGAAGCTGCGGCTGAAATTGGTCTGGTCGCTGAACCCGATCTTCTCGGCCACATGAGCCAGTGGCATGCGTGACTGGCGCAGGTACCAGCAGGCCAGTTCGTTGCGCGCTTCGTCCAGCAATTGCTGGTAGCCGATCTTTTCGGATTCGAGTTTGCGCAGCAACGTGCGACGCGACGTGGACAGCGCATCGGCCACCTGCTCCAGGGAGGGCCAGCCGGGCTGGTGCGCATGCAGCAAGTGGCGCACCCGGGCGCTGATGCTGCCCTTGAGCCTCTCGAGCTCCTCATCACCTGCCTGACACACATGGCGGTACAGGTCAGGGTCGGACAGCACGCTGGGCTGGTCGGCCACTTCGACAGGAAATTCGAAACCCAGCGCAGGGGCCTGGTACACACAGAGCACATCGTCGGCCGGTGCCTGCCCGGCTTCGGGTGCGTCCCATGGCAGCAGCAAGCGTCCACGTTGCAGGTCCGCCGGATGCGCCAGACCGCGCAGGATGCTGAACTTGGCAAACACCGTCACGTTCTGCACAAACAGGCCGTAGTCCTGCAGCGGGATGCGCGGGCGCATCCAAAGGCTGACCCAGCCTTGCTCGCGCCGGCACTCAAAGTCAAAGAGCCGGTTGCGGATGTGCGCGTAGCGGGCGATCGTCTCCAGGGCATGGGCAATGGAAGCGCTGGCCAGCGCCGCCGCGCCCATCGAACCGTGGGCGGCCATGGGAATCTGCAGGCCCAGCAACCGACCACCGTGGGGCTGATGCACCGCAAGGGTGGCATCAAAAATGGGCAGGTAATCCAGCAGCGGCAACAGCCGGGGCTGCGCCAGGCTGTCGCGCTGCGCAGCCGACATCGGCAAGGCCAGCAGCCTGGAGAACAATTGGAAATACATCGAATGGACACTGGGCAAAAACCATTCGGCGGGCAAATCCACCACCAGGTCTTTCGCCGGCTCAGGTGTGGCCAGCGGGTGTGGCACTGGCATCAATTGATCAATTTTTGGCATGTTGGACTCTGGTCTGGCAGATCAGGCAGCCACAAAATTTAATCGTTAACCGCCAGATTTACAACACAGCTCGCGTCAATACAGATCAATTTGGTGGTCAACAGGGCTTGCCAGACCCGGGCAGCCACAACAACTAGGAGACAAAACGTGAACCCCTCACAAATCCAGAACCTGCTGGTCATTTGCTTGATCCTGGGCTTTGCGGCCATGGAAGTGATCAGCTACCGCTACCGCGACACCGTGCACGCCACGTCCAACGACACCAAGCTGGAACTGCTGATGTTCCTGAGCCTGCTGGCCATCACGCAGCCGCTGGCCATTCTGGTCACCGGCAAACTGGGCCACTGGCTGGCCCCCCAGTACAAGGGTGCTCTGGCCGACTGGCCCTGGTGGGCCATGGTCGGGCTGCTGATCCTGGTGGACGACCTCACGCAGTACTGGTGGCACCGCCTTTCGCATTCGCCGCTGCTGTGGCCCCTGCACCGTGCGCACCACTCGGCCCAATACATGAGCATCCGCATCACCTTCCGCAACAACTTCTTCTATTACCTGATGATGCCCGGCCTGTGGCTGGCCGGCTGCCTGCTCTACCTGGGTGTGGGTGGCATCGTGTATGCGCTGTATGTGGTGTTCAAACTGTTTGTGATTCTGGGCGCCCACTGCGCCTGGCGCTGGGACGAACCGCTGTATCGCATCCGGGCGTTGCGCCCGCTCATGTGGGTGCTGGAGCGCACCATCTCGACCCCCGCCACCCACTGGGCGCACCACGCCATCACCAACGACGACGGCATCGGTCACTACAAGGGCAACTACGGCAACCTGCTGTTCATCTGGGACCTCATTTTTGGCAGTGCCCACATCACCCGAAAATACCCCGCTCAAGTCGGCCTGATCGATGACCAGCTGTTCGGTCAGGAGCGCTGGTACCACCAGATGTTCTATCCGCTGCTGCAGTCTCGCCGTGAGCACACGGCGCTCAAGTTCGGCGGCCGTGCATACACCGAAGAAAACGCCAGCTGAATCCTCCGCCGGAGCCACGAATGACCGATGCCACCCGACTGCAAGAAGTCTTTGCCCTGCAGGCCGCCACCGCACTGCGGCTGCGCCAGTCCACCTGGCAGGAACGCGTGGCCAAAATCCGCCAACTGCGCGATGCCGTGATTGCGCGCACCGAGGCCTGGTACCGCGCAGCCCATGCGGACTTTGGCAAGCCGCCCGGCGAGGTCGATCTGGCCGAAATCCTGCCCGTCTGCCTGGAGGCCAACGACGCCATCCGCCACCTCAAAAAGTGGATGAAGCCACGGCGTGTGCGCCCCACCCTGCTCACGCTGGGCACGCGCAGCCATGTGCAGCACCAGCCCAAGGGGCGCTGCCTGATCATCGGGCCGTTCAACTACCCGGTGAACCTGACACTGGGGCCCCTGGTGTCGGCCGTGGCGGCGGGCAACACCGCCATCGTCAAACCGTCCGAGCTCACGCCACACCTGTCGGCCCTGATTGCCGAAGTCGTGCGCGAAGTTTTTGCCGAAGACGAAGTGGCCGTTCTGCAAGGCGACGCGCATCTGGCCATCGAGCTGCAAAAGCTGCCGTTTGACCATGTGTTCTTCACCGGCAGCCCGGCCATTGGCAAACAGGTCATGGCTGCGGCAGCCAGCCATCTGGCCAGCGTCACACTGGAGCTGGGCGGCAAAAGCCCCACCATCGTTGATGCCAGCGCCGACCTGCGCCTGGCCGCCAGAAACATCATGTGGGCCAAGTTCGCCAACGCGGGCCAGACCTGCATCGCACCCGACCACGTGTATGTGCACCACAGCGTGAAGGACGAATGGGTGCGCTGCTGCCAGCGCGAAATCGAAAAAGCCTATGGCAGCAGCCCACAGGCGCAGCAGGCCAGTCCGCACCTGGCGCGCATTGTCAACACCCGCCATGCCTCGCGCCTGGGCACGCTGCTGCAGGACGCCACAGCCCGCGGCGCACGTGTGCTGACCGGGGGCGCCGCCATGCCTGAGGCCTGCTTTGTGCAGCCCACCCTGCTCGACCAGACACCGCCAGATGCCCGCGTCATGCGCGAAGAAATCTTTGGCCCATTGCTGCCCGTCATCGGCTACGAATCACTGGATGAAGTGATTGCTGCCATCAACGCCGACCCCAAGCCCCTGGCGCTCTACATCTACAGCCGCAACCGCTCCCACATCAATCAGGTACTGAGTCAGACCACCTCGGGCGGCGCCTGCGTCAACCATTCGCTGGTGCAGTTTCTGCAGGGTCGTCTGCCCTTTGGTGGCGTGAACCATTCGGGCATAGGCAACGCCCACGGCCACTACGGGTTCAAGGCCTTCAGCCATGAGCGAGGCGTGGTGCAGACCCAGCTGCCGCTGGCAGCCACCCTGTTTGGTGCAGGCGAAGTGCCGCACCTGGTCCGCAAAGCCATGCAGCGGGCCTTCAGGTGGTTGTGATGAACATCCCGTGAGCGATGCACCGCATCGCCCTCGCCTTTCTTCGGTACTTTTTTAAAAACCTTTAAACAACGAGCAGGCGCACAGGCAGATATGCAGGAGCAGCAATCGACGCTATTACTTAAACGTCAGCGGCGCCGAGATGGCGCCGTTTCCACGTCTGCCGACCCCTAGAATGCAAACCTATGTTTGAGCAAACCTTCAAGAACATCGACGACATCCTGCACAAAGATGCAGGCTGCACCAGCGAGCTGGACTACACCGAGCAATCCTCCTGGCTGCTGTTTCTGAAGTACCTGGACGCGCTCGAAGCCGAAAAAGCCACCGAAGCCGTGCTCGAAGGCAGGGACTACCGTTTCATTCTGGACGAGCGCTATCGCTGGGGCACCTGGGCCGCGCCTAAGGGTGCAGACGGCAAGATCGACCACAACGCCGCCCTGACGGGGGACGACCTCAAGGCTTTCGTCAACAGCCAGCTGTTTCCGTACCTGGCCGGCTTCAAGCAACGCGCCAGCGGGCCTCAAACCATCGAATACAAGATCGGTGAAATCTTTGGCGAGATCACCAACAAGATCCAGAGCGGCTACAACCTGCGCGACGTGATCGACCGCATCGACGAACTGCGCTTTGGCAGCCAGGCGCAAAAGCACGAGCTGTCGCACCTGTACGAAGCCAAGATCAAGAACATGGGCAACGCCGGGCGCAACGGCGGCGAATACTACACGCCTCGCCCACTCATTCGCGCCATGATCGAAGTGGTGCAGCCGCAAATTGGCGAGCGCATTTACGACGCCGCCTGCGGGTCGGCCGGCTTCTTGTGCGAAGCCTTTGCCTACCTGAGTCCCAAAGCCACCAAGGCCGACGACCTGGACACGCTGCAAAAGCGCACCTTCTACGGCAAAGAGAAAAAGAGCCTGGCCTACGTGATCGGCATCATGAACATGATCCTGCACGGCATCGAGACGCCCAACATCGTCCACACCAACACGCTGGGCGAAAACATCAACGACATTCAAGAGCGCGACCGCTACGACGTGATCCTGGCCAACCCGCCCTTTGGCGGCAAAGAGCGCAAAGAGGTGCAGCAAAACTTCCCCATCAAAACCGGGGAAACCGCCTTCTTGTTCATGCAGCACTTCATCAAAAGCCTGCGTGCCGGGGGACGTGCGGCGGTGGTCATCAAAAACACGTTTCTGAGCAACACCGACAACGCCAGCGTGGCTCTGCGCAAACAGCTGCTGACGGATTGCAACCTGCACACCGTGCTGGACTGCCCCGGCGGCACCTTTCAGGGGGCGGGCGTCAAAACCGTGGTGCTGTTCTTCACCAAAGGCGAGTCCACCCGCCAGACCTGGTTCTACCAACTGGACCCCGGCCGGTCCTTGGGCAAAACCAACCCGCTGAACGACGCGGACCTGGTGGAGTTTGTGCAGCTGCAAAAGACCTTTGCCGACTCGCCCAAAAGCTGGACCGTAGCCGCCGACAGCATCAACCTCGACACCTTTGACCTGTCGGTGAAAAACCCGAACGGAAGCGAAGCCGTGGTGCACCGCAGCCCGGCAGAGATCCTGGATGAGATCGCGGCGCTGGATGCCGAGGCGGCGGAGGTGTTGGGGAATATTCGGGGGTTGTTGGCGGCATGAGTCACGTAAAACTCGGCGACTTGTATCGCATTGGCTCGAGCAAAAGAGTTCTCCAGTCTCAATGGACTACCGAAGGCATACCTTTCTATCGAGGTCGTGAAATAACCAAGCTCTCAGAATGCGGTTTCGTTGAAAACGATCTATTCATTACCGAAGAACTCTTTAAGGAGCTTTCTCAACGGTCCGGTGTCCCACAAGCTGGCGACATCATGATCACGGCGATCGGAACAATCGGTAATTCGTACATCGTCTGTCCTGACGATCGCTTTTACTTCAAGGATGCCAGTGTTCTTTGGCTTGCTCGGAATAGTGACGTCTCAAGCGAGTACATCAACCATTGGCTCAAGTCACCGCTTTTTCTTGACCAACTGGATCGGGGAAACGGCGCTACTGTAGACACGCTCACGATCCAAAAACTTCAAGGTGTTTTGGTACACGTACCTAGCGCCAGCGAACAACGCCGCATCGTCACCCTACTAGACGAAGCCTTTGCCGACATCGCCACCGCCAAAGCCAACGCGGAAAAGAACATCCAAAACGCCCGTGATTTTTTCTACGGGCAATTGCAAGCGATATTTGAATCAGGCTCGAAAAGATGGAGCAGCAGCACGCTAGGTCTGACCTACGATGTGAGAGACGGAACCCATGACTCGCCAAAGTATCAAGCTGAGGGGTATCCACTCATCACCTCCAAAAACTTGAGACGCGAAGGTTTGAGCTTTGATGACGTGAAGCTAATTGCTGAACTGGACTACGCGAAGATCAACGAACGAAGCGCTGTGCATCAGGGTGATGTATTGCTGGCAATGATCGGCACAATTGGCAATCCAACGGTTGTCGAAATCGAACCCAACTTCGCCATCAAAAATGTGGCTTTGTTGAAGGTGCCCCAAACACAGAACAGCTACTTCCTCAAGTACTACCTCAGCACACCTTCAGTGATTGCCAAAATGCAATCTGAAGCCAAAGGCACAACACAAAAGTTTGTTGGCCTCGGTTATCTCAGAGCCTTTCCCATCAGCACCCCTTCGCTTGCTGAGCAGCAGAAAATCGTTGAAAAGCTTGACGAACTACGCACAGAATCTGAGCGCCTCGAATCCATCTACCGCCAAAAACTCACCGCCCTCGACGACCTCAAAAAATCCCTGCTGCACCAAGCCTTCAGCGGGCAGCTCTAGCCATCAAAGGAATGCAGATGCCTTCACCCGTGCATTACCACTTGGGCAAGTTCCCACCAAAGGAGCTTGACTGGTCTCAGCTCATACCATTGCTGGGTCCAGCCAATGCGGGATTAGCTCGTTACGATGGTTTGCTGTCTGCCATTCCCAACGCACACATCCTGCTCTCGCCACTGACAACTCAGGAAGCGGTGTTGTCGTCCAAGATCGAGGGCACTCATGTGACGATCAGTGAGGTGCTGGAAATCGAGGCGGGCGGTATCTCCGAAGCCTTTACCCAGCCCAAGCGAGACGATGCCGAAGAGGTATTGAATTACCGTGCCGCGATGCAGGCCTGTGTTGCAGAGATGGTGCATCGGCCTTTTTCGCAGCAAATTTTGCGTGGCGCACACCAACTGCTGATGCAAGGTGTCAGGGGGCGAGACAAATTCCCCGGCAATTACAGAACCGATCAGAACTGGATTGGCGCAACGGGCTGCACCCTGGATACGGCCAGTTTTGTACCCATTGCGCCCGAACACCTGCGCTCAGGCATGGATGCCTGGGAGCAGTACTTCGGCAGCACTTCGGAGATGGACGCGCTGGTTCAACTGGCGCTTGTCCATGTCGAGTTTGAAGCCCTTCACCCGTTTGAGGATGGCAACGGTCGCTTGGGACGGATGCTGATTCCACTTTTTCTGCATCAACGAAAGCTGTTGAGCAGCCCAGACTTCTACATGAGCGGCTATCTGGAACGTAACCGTGAGGAATACCAAGAGCGACTGCGTGCGGTTTCCCGTGATGGCGCTTGGACAGCTTGGTGTGTCTTCTTCCTCAATGGCATCCGCGAACAGGCTGCCAACAATGAGACGAAAGCTCGCGCCATTTTGTCGCTGTACGACCGGATCAAGCAGCAGACTGTCGATTTGACCCACTCTCAGCACGCCATGAGGGCGGTGGACTTCCTGTTTCAATCCCCCATCTTCAGTGCGCCGACATTCATCAACCACTCCAGTATTCCTAAGCCAACAGCCAGTCGAATACTGGCCTTGCTTCGGGATGCTGGCATCTTGATCACCTTGGAAGAAGGCCGTGGCCGTCGGGCTGGCATTTACGCTTTCAAAGAGTTGCTGAACGTGGCCGAAGGCCGGGAGGTTTTTTGAGTCTCACGGATGCATCACAAACCCATTTGCGTCTCACAAAATCAATTTTTCGAGACGCAATTAAAATAACAGCGCGCAGATGAGACTCAAACTGCGCCCGTGTTTCTTGATCCGATACGGTGCCGAATCCTATAGTTCTGCTGCTCAATCAGATAAAGTACTAAAAACAATTAATAATCAAAGAGTTACTGCTTGTCTGCCTAGAAAATGTTTCTTGATCCAGTTTTGATCCTCGCCCCATGAACGAAGCCGAAACCCGCGCCGAACACATCGACCCGGCCCTGGCCGCCGCAGGCTGGGGCCAGGTGGATGGCAGCCGCATCTTGCGGGAGCACAACATCACAGCGGGCCGCCTGCAGGGCGCGGGCAAACGGGCGCGGGCCGACATTGCCGACTATGTGCTGGTCTACCGCAACACTAAGTTGGCGGTGGTGGAGGCCAAGGCTTGGGCCAAGCCGCTGACAGAAGGCGTGGGCCAGGCCAAGAGCTACGCGGCCAAGCTGTCGATTCGCCACACCTACGCTACCAACGGCCAAGGCATTTACGGCATCGACATGCACACGGGGGCCGAGGGCGAAGTGGCCCGCTACCCCACTCCCGACGAGCTGTGGGACATGGCTTTTGGCGAAAGCGAAGCGCAAGCCGCAGCCTGGCGCCAACGCTTTGCTGCCGTGCCGCTCGAAGACAAAGGCGGCACCTGGACGGGCCGTTATTACCAAGAGAGCGCGATCACCCGCGTGCTGGAGGCCGTGGCCAACGGCAAAGACCGTGTGCTGCTCACGCTGGCCACAGGCACGGGAAAAACCTTCATTGCGTTTCAGCTGGCGTGGAAGCTGTTTCACAGCCGCTGGAACCTCAACGACTGGAAAGACAGCACGGCACCCAGCCGCCGCCCGCGCATTTTGTTTTTGGCGGACCGCAACATCCTGGCCAACCAGGCCTACAACGCGTTTTCGCCCTTCCCGGACGATGCGCTGGTGCGCATCGAGCCCGACGAGATCAAGAAGAAAGGCCGCGTGCCCAAGAATGGCAGCGTGTTCTTCACGATCTTTCAGACCTTCATGAGCGGCCCCGGGGATTCGCCGTATTTTGGCGACTACCCGCCCGACTTTTTTGACTTCATCATCATCGACGAGTGCCACCGGGGCGGCGCGAACGACGAAAGCAGCTGGCGGGCCATCCTCGAGTACTTCAGCCCCGCCGTGCAGCTGGGCCTGACGGCCACGCCCAAGCGCACGATCAACGCCGACACCTACGCCTACTTTGGCGAGCCGGTCTACACCTACTCGCTCAAGGACGGCATCAACGATGGCTTTTTGACGCCGTTTCGCGTCAGGCAGATCGCCACCACGCTCGACGATTACGTCTACACCGCCGACGACACGGTGCTCACGGGCGAGGTGGAAGCGGGCAAGCGGTATGAAGAAAAAGACTTCAACCGCAGCATCGAGATCAAGGACCGAGAGGCCTACCGCGTGCGGCTGTTCATGCAGAGCATTGACCAGCGCGAAAAAACCATCGTCTTTTGCGCCACCCAGCAGCACGCCCTGCTGGTGCGTGACCTGATCAACCAAACCAAAACCAGCACCGCGCCCGACTACTGCGTGCGCGTCACGGCCGCCGACGGCAAGCTGGGCGAGCAGTACCTGAACCAGTTTCAGGACAACGAAAAAACGCTGCCCACCATCTTGACCACCTCGCAAAAACTCTCGACCGGGGTGGACGCCCGCAACGTGCGCAACATCGTGCTCATGCGGCCTGTGAACTCGATGATCGAGTTCAAGCAGATCATCGGGCGTGGCACACGCCTGTATGACGGCAAGGACTACTTCACGATTTATGACTTTGTGAAGGCGCACCACCTGTTCAGCGACCCGGAATGGGACGGCGAGCCGGTGGAACCCGAAGAACCCAAGGACCGCCCCCTACCCGCCAGCTGGCAGCCGCAAGACCCGACCACGCCCCCCGAGGCCCGCGAGCGCGAACCCAGCGAACGCCCGCAAAAGCTGGTGGTGCAACTGGCCGACGGCAAAAAGCGCACCATCCAGCACATGCAGTCCACCAGCTACTGGGGGCCAGACGGCAAGCCGCTGTCACCCGCGCAGTTTCTGGAAAGCCTGTTCGGCGCCCTGCCCGAGTTCTTCAAGAACGAAGATGAGCTGCGCACCCTCTGGGCCGACCCGAGCACACGCAAGGCCCTGCTGAACGGCCTGGCCGACAAAGGCTTTGGCCGCGAACCGCTGCGCGAGATGCAACGCATCATCGAAGCCGAAAAGGGCGACCTTTTTGACGTGCTGGCCTATGTGGCCTTTGCCCTGCCCCCCGAAACCCGCGCCAGCCGCGCCGAACGCGCCAAGACCCACAACGCGGTCACCTACGGCCAAAAGCAACAAGCGTTCTTAGCCTTTGTGCTGGACCAGTACGTGACCCAAGGCGTGGACCAACTCGACGCCGACAAACTCACCCCATTGCTGAAGCTGCGCTACAACGCGCTGAATGACGCGATGGCGGAATTGGGGGATGCGGTACAGGTGCGGCAGGCGTTTGTGGGGATGCAGCGGTATTTGTATGCGGAATAAGCCATGACAGCACACCACCTGGACTAACGAAAAAAACGACACCCTGCGTGCAATAACCTACCCTTTATGCCGTCTTCTATCTACAAGAGGTATTGAATGAAATTACTGATCGAAACACAACAGAATCCTGTCGGAAGTGAAGTTCTCGCGAGAGTAGCCATTATTCGCCCAATACTAATGGCCCTGCTTACTGGTATCAAACAAGAGGTATTGAGCGAACTTGGCGGCATGGAAAACATGAAGCTCTTCATGCTCCCCCGTGCGTACAGAGATGGCTGTGGCGACGTTGGATTTTGTTTTGAGTGGGCAGTGCACGACGCAATCCGGCGTCAAGACCCTATGGTCATGGAGCGCATATTGGATGCTTCAAGGCTATGTAAGTTACCAGGCACTGCCTTTCAATCCATTCTGTTTGGTGTGGAGAAATCAGGTAAAACCCGCATCATCGATACAGCTAATCAGCTACTGACTGATGATTCAAGAATACTAACCGGCGCTCAAGCCCAACCACCGAAACTCAAGGCCTATATGAATAGGCTTGCAGCAGCATTCCATCGCCCAGAAACAAGAGCTGCCCTACCTTCGTCAATTAACGGCCTCTGGAAAGCAGACTTGTTTTTTGGTTCAACAGATGCTGATCGTTGGCTCGGCACCACCCTTAAGATAAATGCAAAGCACTTGGAAGGCGCGAAAGGGCTGCGCGTTGGCATCGTTCCCGCAACCCAAGGTTCGTCAGACAAGATACATAAAGACGAGGGAAAGAACTTGATTGTTTGCCCGATCCCGTATGACGGTTCATTCATGGAGCTGTTTTACACAGGCTGGCGTATTGTTCAGCAGTTCATAGCCGCTGACGCAAAAGTTCCCCAGCCTGTTGCCCTTCCGGCACCAGCTGATCGCCAAGTGGCGAAAGAGTTAGAAATGCGTCGAGGATTTCCAATTTTGGAGGTCATAAGGGCACTAGAGGCGCAATCGCAGACCGATCTACTAATGGCAACTGAAAAAAACGTCGATGTTTTTACAGAACGTGAGGGCAGCCCAATATTGAATGACCTCGTAATTTCTCCGGTTGCCTCATACGCCTCTACGTCTAAATAAACTTTCAGTCAAACTTACCTACGCAAAAACTAAGCAGACCGGACACCTGCACGTTGAACGTCTGATGGCTGCCAGAGATAGCCCTCAATGATTCAACTGCCCCCAAGCCTTCTCCAGCCGCTTGACGCTGACCGGCTGCGGGGTGCGCAATTCCTGGGCGAAGAAGCTCACGCGCAGTTCTTCCAGTAGCCAGCGGAATTCGAGCATGCGTGCGTCTTGCGCGCCTTTGCGTTCGGCCACCAGGCGCCAGTAACGCTGCTCTTGCGCTTTGAGTTCGGTCAGGCGCTGGGCGTCGCGGGCGGGGTCGGCGCGGTATTTGTCCAGGCGCAGGGTGATGGCCTTCAGGTAGCGCGCAAAGTGCTGCAGCTGCGGCCACGGGGTGGCGGCGATGAACTGTTTGGGCATGAGGCGCTGCAGTTGCTGGGTGCAGTCCGCCGTGGCGTCGGGCGCGTTTTTGGTGTCCTTGATCTTGCGGGCGGCGGTGGCGTATTCGGTCAGGATCACGCCAGCCAGGCGGGCGACTTCATTGGCGATCAGGGTGAGGCGGCCCCGGCCCTCTTCCACACGTTTTTTGAAGGCCATCTCGTCGGTGGGCAGCGGGTCTTGCAAAAAGGCGCGGTCAATCGCCACGTCGATGATCTGGTTTTTGAGTTCGTCACTGGTGCCCAGGCTCATGAAGGCCACCGACATTTTTTGCAGGTCGGGGATGTTCTTTTCGAGGTACTTGAGCGCGTCCTTGATCTGCAGTGCAAACAGGCGGCGCAGGCCCTGGCGGTGTTTGGCGGCGGCGACTTCGGGTTCGTCGAAGACTTCGATGGTGACCGCATCGCCGGCATCGACCAGGGCGGGGAAGCCGATCAGGGTCTGGCCGGACTTGCGGATTTCCATGAGTTCGGGGAGTTCGCCGAAGGACCAGGTGGTGTGGCGTTGGTCGGCTTTCTGGGCTTGTGCCGGTGCGGTCGACTGCCGGGGGGCAGCGGACTCCTCATGGCTGTCACAAATCGTCGCCCGCTGCCCCCCGGCAGTCGCCTCCACCTGCGTCTTCGCCACAGATGCGGTGCCCAACTGGGGTTTGAGCTGCGCGAGCGCCTGAAACGCGCCTCGGGCTTTGCTGCCCCAGTCGGCCTTGAGGGCGCCGAGGTTGCGGCCCATGCCGAGCTGGCGGCCGTGTTCGTCGACCACGCGCAGGTTCATGAACAGGTGCGGGCTGAGCATGTCGAGCTTGAAGTCGGCGCGTTTGACGTCCAGGCTGGTTTCATCACGCACTTTTTTGAGCAGCACATCGGTCAGCGAGCCAGTGCCAAAAACTTCAGGGGCGCTCAGTTCGTCGGCCAGGCGGGTCGCGCTTTCGGGCAGGGGCACGAAACGGCTGCGCGGCTTTTGCGGCAGGCTTTTGAGCAGGGCCTGGATCTTGTCCTTGAGCATGCCGGGCACCAGCCATTCGCAGCGCTCTTCGCTCACCTGATTCAGAACGAACAGCGGCACGGTGACCGTCACACCGTCGCGGCTGTCGCCGGGCTCGTGCAGGTAGGTGGCGGCGCAGTCGACGCCGCCCAGGCGCACGGTCTTGGGGAAAGCCTGCGTTGTGATGCCTGCGGCTTCGTGGCGCATGAGTTCGTCACGCGTGAGGTACAGAAACTTGGGGTTGCTGCGCGACTGCTCACGCCACCACGGCTCCATCAGGCGGCCGTTGTAGACATCTGGCGGGATCTGCGCGTCGTAGTAGGCGTAGATCAGTTCGTCGTCCACCAGCACGTCCTGGCGGCGCGATTTGTGTTCGAGCTCTTCGACCTTGGCGACCATGCGCAGGTTGGCCGCCAGGAACGGCAGCTTGGTGTCCCACTGCCCTTCGACCAGACCCTGGCGGATGAAGATGTCGCGCGCGCCGTGCATGTCGATGGTGCCGTAGGGCTTGCGCCGGCCGTTGTAGACCATCAGGCCGTAAAGCGTGGCGCGCTCGTAGGCCACGGCCTCGGCGGATTTCTTTTCCCAATGCGGGTCGAGCAGCTGCTTGCGCAGCAGGTGCGCGCCCACCTCTTCGAGCCACTGGGGCTCGATGTTGGCGATGCCACGGCCAAACAGGCGCGTGGTCTCGACCAGTTCAGCCACCACGATCCAGCGGCCCGGCTTTTTTTTCAGGTGCGCGCCCGGGTGGCGGTGGAACTTGATGCCGCGCGCGCCCAGGTATTCACTCGAAGCCTGTCCTGAGCCTGTCGAAGGGTCCTCCAGCTTGCAGCCGATGTTGCCCAGCAGGCCCGCGAGCATGGACTTGTGCAGCTGCTCGTAACTGGCGGGCTGGGTGTTGAGCTTCCAGCCGTGCTCGGCCACCACGGTGTGCAGCTGGCTGTGCGTGTCGCGCCACTCGCGCACGCGGCGCACGTTGATGAAGTTCTGGCGCAGCAGCTGCTCGTATTGGCGGTTGGACAGCTTGTGGGTCGATGGGAAATTGGGGTCGGATCCCGATTTCGCGGAGCGAAACTCGGGCTCTGACCCCAATTTCCGGGCAGAGGTCTGCGGGGAATCCATCGGGGTCAGAGCCCGATTTCCTTCGGACAATCGGGATCCGACCCCGATGGATTTGTGATGGTGCTCGCCACCTCGGGCGTCATGGATCCAGTGCCACAGGCGCACGTAGCCGCTGAATTCGCTTTTCTCGTCGTCGAACTTGGCGTGTTGCTGGTCGGCCTGGGCCTGCTGGTCCAGGGGGCGGTCGCGCACGTCCTGCACGCTCAGGGCGCTGGCGATGATCAGCACTTCGTCCAGGGCGTTGCGGTGGCGCGCTTCCAGAATCATGCGGCCCACGCGGGGGTCGAGCGGCAAGCGCGAGAGTTCCTTGCCGATCGGCGTGAGTTCGTTGGCCTCGTCCACAGCACCGAGTTCGGCCAGCAGCTGGTAGCCGTCGGTGATCGCCCGTTTGCTGGGCGCCTCGATGAAAGGAAAGTCGTCCACCTGCCCCAGGTGCAGGCTCTTCATGCGCAGGATCACGCCGGCCAGCGAGGAGCGCAGGATTTCGGGGTCGGTGAAGCGCGGACGCGAGGTGAAGTCTTTTTCGTCGTACAGGCGAATGCAGATGCCGTTGGCCACGCGACCGCAGCGGCCGGCGCGCTGGTTGGCGGCCGCCTGGCTCACAGGTTCGATCAGCAACTGCTCGACCTTGCTGCGCAGGCTGTAGCGCTTGACGCGCGCCGTGCCCGCATCGATCACGTAGCGGATACCAGGCACCGTGAGGGATGTTTCGGCCACGTTGGTGGCCAGCACGATGCGGCGGCCGTTGGACGTTTCAAACACCCGGTCCTGCTCGGCCTGCGACAGCCGGGCGAACAGAGGCAGCACGTCGGCGTTGCGCGTCCAGGCGTGGTGGGCCAGGTGCTTGCGCAGGTGGTCGGCG
>JACCDQ010360547.1_pt1 | contig 38647 bp, 28 predicted proteins | sample 7446031 | NCBI WGS metagenome assembly JACCDQ01 (sample SAMN15323442, study PRJNA562643) | freshwater metagenome | isolation source: river surface water | place: USA:Blue River Watershed | collected 2017-08-17 | reverse complement strand
GCGGTCGGTTGTAGAACGAAAGTTCGTCCACCGATCCCTTCACCCCGTTCCCAAGCTCGAAACGCTGGTTGCTCGGGAACCGATGGTTCACCGGCCCCGTCCATCCCGCCACGATGACTCCGTCCACACACAGCTGGATATACCCGCTCGGCCTGTCGTAGATGTAGACCACGTGCGTCCACCGTCCCGCCGCCAACCGCAGATTGGCGTCGCTGTCGTTGCCCTTGTCCTGCCCTCCGACGTAAAAGTGCAACGCGTTCCCTCCTCCTTGCAGACGGATCCGGTTGCCCGAATCGAAATACAACAGGTCGCGATCCCCCAAGTTCGTCGCATCCAGCTTCACCCACATCTCCATCGTGAAGCCCGCGCTCGACGCCCCGAAATCGAAATCCGGATGCGCCGCCGCTTTCGCATAGGCGCCGCCTCCGTTGAACACGAACGCCTGCGACACCTTGCCCGGACCATAGCCCGCCCCGTTTAGCGGCGTCAAAAGCGCATTGCCTTTCGTCGCCTCGATCGGGCGTCCGTTACCCGGCCACCAGGCCATCAATCCATCTGGCGCGGGCAGAGTCCGAACACCGACCCTCACCTCGGCGAGATCTTGCGTGCTCAAGGCGCCGTCATCGGCGGTGAAGGAGACGAGATAGGTTCCCGCCACGGGGAAGATCGCCTGTGTTTGCCTTGTCCCGGGACTCGAAAAATCAGGGACGGCGGGGCCGTCCACGCACGCCCATTCCATATCCAAGGCTGAACCTGGAGGGAATCCGTCGTCCGTCGCCGAAGCGGACATCGTGATCGCCTCGCCGGGCCTCGCCACGCGGAAGCGTTCGTGAATCGCCGCGGAAGGGGGATAATTCGCAAAAACCACGAGCCGGAACGCTTGCCTGGCGACCAAACCGGCGGGATCGGCCACCTCCACCACCACGTCGTGGCTGCCTTGCTCGGTGATCCCGGCGTCCCAAAGAATCAAGCCCGTCGCGGCGTCGATGGTCATTCCTGGCGGCGCCTGAATAAGGCGGTAGGTCAAGGCGTCCCCGTCCGGATCATGCGCCTGAACGGCATAGCTGTAGTTTCCGGCTCCACGGAGCTCGAGCGTGGTCTCCATCTTGAAGTTGGAGTTGCTGGTCTTCCGCTCGACGAAAAACAGATCGAGCGGATAGCTCCGGCCGGGCACGAGCCCCAGCGAATCCAATCTCACGCTCCCGCTCGCGGCGGGGTGAACCCCGCCGAGATCCACCACCAAACGGCCGTCGATAAAAACCCAGACGTCATCGTCGCCGGTGAAGTTGAAGACCTCGCCTCCCCGATAGGTGAAACGGGTGCGCAGCTCCATCGTGAAGCTGAAGTTGTGCGCCATACCCTCGTTGCCGAATCCGTCTCCATCCAGGGGAAAAAAGGCGTCCGAATAAAATCGATACACGCCGGATCCCGGCGCGGTCTCGGCCAAGGGAACATTGTAGCCCCTGCGCACGTTGACGCCGGCGACATCGCGAAACCACCGGTTGAAATTCTCGGCGTTCGATATCGTCCCACGTCCATTTCCCGAGAATTCGGGAAGACCGTCGGCCCCGAGGATCGGTTTCACCAAGCCGGTGAGGACCGCGATCGGAACATTGTCCTCAAAATCCGGATACTGGATGCTGAAATCGCGCAAAACGGCCGGCAGGTGGCCGGAAAAATAATCCTGGGGGATGCCAAGGCGGGAATTCGCCTCGCTGGTTATCACGGGCGGACGGTTGATCGCCGAGATTTGCAGGACGATTTGCGCGGGTTCGGAGGTCGCCCGTCCGTCGCTTGCGGTGAACGAGAAGCCGTCGGCTCCGCGATAGCCGGAGACGGGAGTGTAGATCGCGAGGGAATCGAGAATCGTGACGGTGCCATGCGCGGGCGCGACAGCCAGGGACAAGACAAGCGGGTCCCCGTCGGAATCCGCGGCGCCCAGCTCGATGAGGGCGGTTTGGTCGAGGGCGACGTCATGCTTCGCGCCGTATGCCACGGGGACGTCGTTGACCGGCTCGACAACGAGCGAGACGACGGCCGGATCGGACACCGCGCCGGAGACATCCCTTGCCGTGAACGTGAAATCGTCTTCGCCGTGATAGTCGGCGGCGGGCCGGTAGAGCAGGGAGCCGGAGGCCAGGGACGAAGAGCCGGGAGCCGGCAGGGCCGATCCGTCGGCGTAAGTCAGGTCGCCATGCTTCGGAAGGCCGTCGAGCGCGAACACGAGCGCGTCGCCGTCGTCATCGACACCGGAAAGCAGGATCGGGAGCGAGCCGTCCTCTGTCGTGGAAAGAGACCGGGACAGAGCGCGCGGCACGTCGTTCACGGGCGCGACGACGAGATTCATGATCGCGGGCGCGGACTCCTGCGAGTCATCGCGCGCGACGAAAGCAAAGGTGTCGGCGCCGTGAAAATTCGCGTCGGGCGTGTAGCGCAGGAGGCCCGGGGAGGGAAGCGGATCGCCGGGCGATGGCGCGGGACGTCCGTCCGCATAGCTCAACATGCCTTGCGCCGGCGGAACCGTGACCACGTAGGTCAACGCGTCGCCCTCCGGATCGACCGCCTCGAGGGTGAAATCGATCGTGGTGTCCTCGGTGAGAGCGAGCGTCCGGCCCTGCGCGATCGGCGCGTCCGGGACGTTGCGAACCTCGATGGAAATCGTGGCGGGCGACGATACGGCGCCGCCGTCGGTCGCGGTAAACGTGAACGCAAAGGTGGCGTCGGTGTCGGCGGGCGGCGTGTAAAGGAGCGACGCCGGAGAAGGCAGCGATTCGCCGAGCGGCGGGAGCGACGCCCCGTCGGCGAAAGCCAGGGTGCCGGCGGCGGGGGCGGAGCCGAGCGTGAATACGAGCGCGTCGCCGTCGACATCGGTGGCGCTCAGCACGAGCGGGAGCGTTTGCCGCTCGCTCACGACATAAGCCGCGGCGTGCGCGATCGGGGCGTCGTTCACCGGAACGACGGTGATCGGCACGAGAACCGCCGGGGATTCCGCGCCGAAAGGATCGGCGACGCGAATGGTGAATTCGTCGGCGCCGTGGTAGTCGGCGACCGGCGAGTAACGTAGGACGATTCCCGATACAGGCACGAGAGCGCCCGACGCCGGAACAGGCCCCCCATCGGCGAGCGTCAGAGAACCGCGAGATGGCCCCGTCGCGATGAGAAGACGAAGTGGATCCCCGTCCGGATCCGAACCCGAAAAGACGATGTCGACCGGCGTGTCCTCCTTCGTGAGTCGCGCCCCGGGCGAAGCGACGGACGGCGGGTCGTTGCTCGGGATCACCTCGACGGCAACCGTGGCGGGAGACGAACGCGCTTTCCCGTCGAACGCGGTGAAGGTGAACGTGAACGCCCCGTGGGCGTCTGGCGCGGGCGAGTAAGTGGCGAGATTTCCGGAAATCTCGACGGCGCCTTTTTCAGGCGGCGCGCTTACGGAAAACTCCAGCGCGTCCCCATCGATATCCGAACCGGAGAGCGGGATGACAACGGGCTGATCTTCGTCGGCGACGGCCTCGCCCGGCGCGGCGACGGGCGAGTCGTTCACCGGTATAACCGTGAGCTGAATCGCGGCGGGGCCGGATGAATCCACGCCGTCGGTGGCGGTAAACGTGAACACATCGGAGCCGTGGCGATTGGCGTGGGGTATGTAGCGAACGACGCCGCCCGCCTCGGTCGGCAGAGGTTCGCCGATCGCGGAGGACGGGAGCACGGAGCCGTCCGCAAGCCGCAGGGAACCGTAGGCCGGAAGCGATGCCAGAGCGTAACGGAGCGGCTGGTTTTCGGCGTCGGTCGCGTCCAGCGTGATCAAAATCGGCTCATCCTCGGACAACTCGATCGACCGAGGCTGCGGCACCGGAGCGTCGTTGATCGGACGCACGACTATCGTGACACCGGCCTCCGCCGAAACCCCGCCCTGGTCGTCGGTGACCGTGTAAGTGAAGGTTTCCTCTCCGAAGAAATCGGCCTTGGGGCGATAAGTGAGCGCGGGCGGCTCGCCGGTGATGCTTCCCTCGAGGGCGGCGCCCTCGGGAGTGACCATTTTGACCGCGTAAGAGACGACGGCTCCATCCGAATCCGTCCCGGAGAGCATAAGATCCACCGGCGCGTCTTCGTCCGTGCGCACGACCAGGGGCGCCGCCGCCGGAACGTCGTTCACCGGCGTGACGGCGATGGAGATGGTGGCGACATTGGACTCGAGGCCGGCGCTGTCGCGAACCCGGAATGTGAACGAACCGGATTTGTCGGACTCGGCCTTGGGCTCGTAGCGCAACGCGGTGGAAGGAAGAACGGAACCGAGCGCGGGCAAAGGAGCCCCGTCCGCCAGGAAAAGCGCGCCGGCTTCCGCGTCCGGAAGCGACACGAGACGGTAGACCAACGCGTCGTTTTCCGCGTCCGTGGCGGTGAGCGTCAGGGCAAGCGGCGTGTCCTCGGGCGTGGTGAGCGACTGGCTGTTCGCGATCGGCGCGGTGTTCACCGGGCCGGCGCCGCCCCCTTGCCGCAGGCGCAGGAGGCCGCCGCCGTTGACGATGAGCCGATCCGCCACCAAGCCGCCGACGAGGGTGCTGTTGCCGTTGATGATCACCGTGCCGGAGCCGGCGGCGGGCGCGTTGACGAAGGCGTGGATCGTGCAACCTCCATTGAGCGTGAGGCCGCCGGCGGCGATGTTGAGCGCGAGCCAATCGGGACGGCTCGCGGAGCCGAGCGCGCCGTTGGCCGCGAGACCGTTGGCGAGGTTGAGAACAACCGGACCGACGACGTCGAGCCGCGCCTGGCCGTTGATCGTGAGACGCTGAAGATCATAAACGGCCGGCGTAGTGGCTCCGGCGATACCGAGGGTGAAGCCCGAGCCTCCGTTGGCGACGAAATCGCCGTAGGCGCCGGGCGGAACGGCGACCTGGCCGACGTTTCCATTGAGGGTGAGGTTGCGAAGCGTGGACCAGTCCCCCGTGGACTGCGCGGCGCCGTTGATCGTGACGGAACGCGATCCGGACGGCGCCGCCGGCGTCGGCGAGGACGGCAAGGCCACCGGATCGGTGCGCCGAATCACGTTTCGCAGCGTGGACTGGCCGTTTAGCGTGATCGCATACCCGGCCGGCGAGGCTCCCCCGGAGCCGTCAAGCGTGCCGCCGAAGTTGGGCTTGCCGTTGGTCCGGACGACAGGCGTGCCGGGCACCAAAAGATCGCGGGTGATGGTCGCGCCGCCATTGAGGACGACCGCCGCCCCGGTCATCATGTGAATGCTGCCGTCGACCGTGGCGCCGCCGTTGATGGCGGGCACCTGCCGCACCCGCGCGACGCCTAAATCGGCTTCCGCCGAAAAAACGGGCGAAACGATGGCGAAAGCAACAAAGGCAAGAATGCCTCCGGTCAGTAAGTATTTAAGCGACATGGCCAAGAGCCCTTCCTGAAGCTGGAATGCAACAAGAGGGATAAGGCCTTACACTTAAGTGAAGTTACCCAGTCAATGGGTTAATCGCGGTATATTTACTTTTAACATCCACGGCCACGAAAGCCTCCGAAACCAAGACTAGTGACCTGATCCCGAGGAGCTTAACGGCTTGAACGCCACCGCGAACCACACCGCGAGCAGGATGAGGCCGAAGCTGACGGCGTAGTTCCAGGTCAGGCGCTCTTTCAGGACCAGCCAGGCGAAGCCGATGAAGACGGTCAGCGTGATCGCTTCCTGGATCACTTTGAGCTGATAGCCGCTAAAGCCCTGGGCGTAGCCGATGCGGTTGGCCGGCACCATCAGGCAGTATTCGAAAAGCGCGATGCCCCACGAAACCAGGACCACCGTGGCGAGGCTCTTCCCCTCCAGAAACTTCCACTTCAGGTGCCCATACCAGGCGCAGGTCATGAAGATGTTGGAAGCAAAGAGGAGAAGGAGGGTTTTCATCGGAAGGCGACGGGCGGAGCGGCCGAAATCACCGCGTCCTCGCGTCGGTGCAAAGCCGATTCCACCGACGCCCTCCGCCGCATCGGCGTCAGGGCGATTGCAAAAGCGCATCCGGCGCGAACCCTGCTAGGAAAAGGCTGGTCCTTCCGCGTCGCCCCCCCGCCATCCGTCACTTTCTCCCGTCCACCCAGATCCGTTTCCTGTGGCCCACATCGCTTCCTCATTCGACCCCGATCCCCTGGGCCATCAACTGCTCGCCGCGCGTCTGGCCGGCATTCCGGCCACGCTCGCCGGCATGCTCGAGCGCGGGCCGACGCCGCTCTCCGGGCGCACGCTCGCCACGCAGCGTTTTCTCGTCACCGGCACGGGCAGCTCGGAGGCGCACGCGCGCTACCTGGTGATGTTGCTCAATATGTTCACCGACCGCGCGGCGGCCTACCTGCCGCTCTCCGGCTTCGTGGAGCCGGCGCCGGGGGCCTTCGCGGGCAAGACGCTGGTGGTGTTTTCGCAGGGCGTGTCGCCCAACGCGCAGATCGCGCTGCGGCGGCGACGCGAGTTCGCCCACACCGTCCTGTTCAGCGCGAGCACGCCGGCCGCGGCGCTCGCGGCCGGCAAACCCGAGCGCGCCGCCCTGCTCCAAGGCCTGCTCGACGAGGGCAACGAGCTGGTCGAGTTCCCGCTGGCCGAGGAATACACCACGCTGATCCGCTTCGTCGGCCCGCTCGCCGGCTACCTCGCGGCGCTGCAGTTCGTCTCCCGTCTGGCCGGCTGCCGCGCGCCGCTGCCGACAAAAGAGCAACTCGCCGCGCTGCTCGCCGCCAAGGCGCCGCGCGACCTGCTCGACGCGATGATCAAGCTGCCGAGCGCGTGGTCGGGCGGCTTCAATCTCGTCACGGCGGCGCCGATCTCGGACTTCAGCCAGAACCTGGCCTGCAAGTTCATGGAAGGCGTCTACTGGCCCTGCCCGCCGATCAGCGATTTCCTGCAGTTCGCGCACGGGCCCTTCCAGCAGATGAACGCCGCGCCCAAGCCGGTGATCTTCCTCCAGGGCGGGAGCGCGGCCGAGGCCGAGATGGTGGACCGCAGCGTGCGCATGCTCCAAGAGGTCGGCCTGGCGGCCTTCGTGATCAAGATCGAGGCGCCGCCGCTGTATTCGATTTTCGGTTACGAGGCGGCGCTCAACGATCTCGTCTTCGCCGTCATGCGCCATCTGCGCGTCAACCAGGTCGACTGGCCGGGCAAGGGCCGCGACGACCTGCTCTACGGATTCTGCCCGGACGTCTGAGCGGCGGCGGCCGCAAAACAAAAAGCCGGGGCCCTCGCGAGGGCCCCGGCTCGGGAAAAAGCGCCGCGTGGTGCGCGGCGTCGTGGATCAAGGCTTACTCCGCCTCTTCCGCCGCGGCACCCGTGACGTCGGCGCCGCCGGCGACGGTGACCTTTTCCTGGATCGCCGCCTGGATCTTGGCGGCCAGCTCGGGCTTCTCCTTCAGCGCCGTCTTGGCGGCGTCGCGGCCCTGGCCGACGAGTTCGCCCTGGTAGGCGATCCACGCGCCCTTCTTCTCGAGGATCTTGTGCTCGAGGCCGAGATCGAGGAGCGAGCCGGTGCGGCTGATGCCCTCGTCATACATGATGTCGAACTCGCACTCGGTAAACGGGGGCGCGATCTTGTTTTTGACCACCTTGATCTTGGTGCGGTTGCCGATGATCTTGCCATCGGGCGTCTTGAGCTGGTCCTTGCGTCGGATGTCGAGGCGGATGGAGGAGAAGAACTTCAGCGCACGGCCGCCCGAAGTGGTCTCGGGATTGCCGAACATGACGCCGATCTTCTCGCGAATCTGATTCGTGAAGATGCAGATGCACTTGGTCTTGCTCACCACGGCGGTGAGGCGGCGCATGGCCTGGGACATCAGGCGGGCCTGCGAGCCCATCGTCATGTCGCCCATCTGCCCCTCGAGCTCGGCCTTGGTGATGAGGGCGGCCACGGAGTCGATGATGATGACGTCGATCGCGTTGGAGCGGATGAGCGCCTCGGTGATGTTGAGCGCGTCCTCGCCGGAGTCGGGCTGGGAAACGAGGAGGTCGTCGAGCTTCACGCCGACGACGCGGGCGTATTTCGGGTCGAGGGCGTGCTCGACGTCGATGAAGGCGGCGAGGCCACCGCGGCGCTGGGCCTCGGCGATGACGCTCAAACAGAAAGTGGTCTTACCCGAGGACTCGGGTCCGTAGATCTCGATGATGCGGCCGCGGGGCAGGCCGCCGCCGCCGAGACACATGTCGATGGCGAGGGAACCGGTGGAGACGGTCTCGACGGCCATCTTGTGGTTGTCGCCGAGGCGCATGATCGAGCCCTCGCCGAACTGTTTGGTGATGGAGCTGACGGCCAGCTCGAGGTTTTTGCGGTCGGGGCCAACGACGGCAGGGGCGGCGGAGGCGGCGGCTTTGGCGGGGGCGGCTTTGGACATGGTGGGATGGGTTCGAGTGTTTTGAGGGAGCCGGGCGACCGCCCGGCTGCTACGTGGCGCACACCGGAAACAGTCGAAACGCCGCTGGCAAGCCACATGTGTTCAAATATGTGTTCACCCCGGCATTTTCCGCGCCCACACGGACGGACGCCCCGACCTTGGCGCGGTTCCCATTTCCCCAAACCAAGGCGCTTTTCATCCGCCATGCCCCGCAAGACCCGATCAACGATTTGGGCGGCTATTCCGACCGATGTCATCCCCAGGCAGATCAAGCAGCACACCCATACATGCCAAAAAGTTACTTTGATTTAGTGTATTAACCCTATTTTTTCTCCACATTATCAAAATTCTGGCAATAAGAATGCGCCCCCTCGCACGTCCGCCTTCAACAAACTTCGCCATGACAACGGCCCGCCCGCTCAAGTCACCCCGCTCAAAACTCCTCGCCGCCCTCGCCGCGCTCCCCGCCTGCGGCTTTTTCGTCACGACGCCTCTCCGAGCCGACGAACTCATCGACTCCGTCGGCTCGCCCACTCTCGGCACCGCCGGCGCCTATACCCTTTCCGGCTCGGGCAACACTCTGACCGTCACCGCCGGCGCCGACCTCGATACCTACAGCCCCGCCACCGACGACCTCCTCGTCGGCATCGCCGGCACCGGCACGCTCAACGTCTCCGACGGAGCCTCTGTCTCCGTCACCGGCCCCGGCACCCTGATCAACGATCCGATCAACGGCGACTATCTCGCCATCGGCGGCACCCTCCTCGGTCTCGCCTCCGGCTCCTCCGGCACGCTCAACGTCTCCGGCGGCGCCACCGTATCGTCCAACTGGATTCAGCTCGGCACCCGCCCTGACTCCACCGGCGTCCTCAACCTCAGTGGCGCCGGCTCCTCGGTCAGCCTGAGCGGCCCCTACGGCCTGTGGATGAATTCTCCCGCCAGCTCCATCAACGTCTCCGCCGGAGCCACCTTGAACACCAGCGCGGGCGACCTCTACGCCACCGCCGGATCCCTCGACATCTCCGGCGGCGCCCACCTCGTCGCCGGCTACGTCGCCTTGGACACTTCCAGCAACGCCCAGACCTACCTCGACGCCGGCCTCGCCGATCCCGGTGTCTATTCCGCCACCGCCACCATCACCGGCGCCGGCACCACGATGAGCACGACCAACATCGATCTGCTCGCCGCCAGCGCCGCCGACACCGTCTCCCTCACCGTCACCGACCACGCCGCGCTCAACGGCGGCCCACTCGGACTCGGCGCACATACCTCGCTCACCGTCACCGACGGCGCCACCGTCACGCTCACGGATACGCTCGGTCTCGGCAGCGGATCCTCTTTGTCGCTCGCCTCCGGAGCATCGCTCTCCACCACCGCCGCCGCGAACATCGGCGGCGACATCACGCTCACCGGTTCCGGCACCACTTTGAGCACCGGCGCCCTGAGGCTCGCCGAAAACTCCTCGGCCGCCTCCCTTACGCTCTCGGGCGGCGCCACCGCCACCGTCACCCAGCTGACCGCCTACGCGCCCGGAAACGGCGAAGGCGGAGACACCGGAGCCGCCACCATCCTTCTCACCGGCGCCGGCACCCGACTCACCGTCAACGGCACGGGCTTCGCGACCGAGTCCGGTCATTCCTTGACCATCACCGACGGCGCCGAGCTCGTCACCAACCGCTACCTTTACCTCGGCGGCACCACCACCGTCTCCGGCGGCGCCAAGCTCATCAGCACCTACGTCGGCGGCACCCTGAACAACGAGCTTAGCGGCGACGCCACCATCACCGGCTCCGGCTCCGCCCTTGGCTTGGCCAGGAGTCTCGCGATTGAGGACAGCGTATCCGCATCCCTCACCATCGCCGACCACGCCAGCTTCACCTCCACCGCCGGGATTACCGTCGGCCGCTACAGCTCCGGCTCCTTCAGCGTAACCTCCGGCGCCACCGCCTCCACCATGGGCGCGGGCATCGGTTTCTATTCCACGACCACCGGCCCCGTGACCAACGCCGGCCACGCCACCGTCACCGGCGCCGGCTCAACTTGGACCAACACCGGAGGCCTCACGCTCGGCTCGCGCCGCAACGCCGACCTCACCGTCTCCGCCGGCGGCGTGCTCAACAACACCGGCAACGTCACCCTCGGCCTGATCGGCTCCGTCACCGCGACCGCCACCGTCACCGGCCCCGGTTCGCAACTCAACACCACCGGCACGCTCACCGTGGGCCACAGCGGCTCGCCCGTCGGCCAGCTCACCATAGCCGACCACGCGCGCGTCTCCGCCGTCTCCGTGATCGTCAACAGCGGCTTCGCCGACGGCGGTTACCTCGACATCGGCGGCTTCGGCCAACTCGCCGCCGGCTCCGTCACCGTAAACTCCGGCGGCACCATCGTCGTGCATGACCAGGCCGTGTTCGCCTTCGACCTCGGCGCGCCCTCATCCGACGCCCCGATCGACTTCCTCTCCGGCACGCAAATGCCGGTCGATACCGACGCGACGGTTTACCTCTACCTGCACCAGACGGCCGGCTTCGGCGCGGGCGAGTATGCGCTGTTCTCCTTCGACGCCGCGTCCTCGCAGTCCGGCATAGAGACCGCGATCTTCGCCTTGGCCACCGATTTCGGCGGCTACGGCTACTCCATCAGCCGGACCAGCCTGGGCATCACCCTCACCGTCACCGAGGCGCCCGGCGCCGCAGCCTACGCCGTGGACGGCCTGACCGCCCCCATCCCCGAGCCCGCCTCCGCCGCCGGCCTCGCCGGCCTCGGCGCCCTCGTCCTCGCCGCCTCGCGCCGTCGCCGTCGCGCCTGACACGCCCGACCGGCCGGAAACCGCCGGCCGCATACGTAATCCCGCCGCCCCGGCCGCCTTGAAACGCGAGCCGGGGCTTTTTGTTGCCCCGCCGCGCCGCCCCGCATCTTTTGCTCCGTTTATGCTGACGATTTCCGACGTCTCCAAGTCCTACGGCACCCGCGAACTCTTCTCGGACGTCTCCCTTTTCATCGCCCGCACCGACCGCCTTGGCCTCATCGGGCCCAACGGCGCGGGCAAATCCACCCTCTTCGGCCTCATCCTCGGCGAGGAACGCCCCGACACCGGCACCATCGAGTGGGAGCGCGGCGCAGACTTCGGCTACCTGCCCCAGGAATCCGCCCCCGTCGGCGACGAGACCATCCTCACCATCGCCACCTCCGGCAAGGCCCTCGAACCCACCGAGGACAACTGGGACATCGACTACACCCTCGAACCCCGCGCCCGCACCATCCTCGCCGGCCTCGGCTTCAAGGAGGGCGACGCCGAGAAACCCGCGAAGAGCTTCTCCGGCGGCTGGATCATGCGCGCCCACCTCGCGCGCCTCCTCGTCGCCGAGCCCGCGCTGCTGTTGCTCGACGAGCCGACGAACCACCTCGATCTCGAGGCCCTGCTCTGGTTCCAGGACTACCTCACGCGCTACCCGGGCGGCCTCGTCGTCATCTCCCACGACCGCGCCTTCCTCAACGCCCTCTGCACCGGCATGCTCGAGCTGCGCGCCGGCACGCTCCACTACTACCACGGCAACTACGACGACTTCCTCAAGGAACGCGAAGCCCGCAAGGAGCAGCAGGCCGCCCAGTTCAAGAACCAGCAGCGCGAGATCGCCCACCTGCAAAAGTTCGTCGACCGCTTCGGCGCCAAGGCCTCCATGGCCTCCCGCGCCAAATCGAAGGAAAAGCAGATCGAGCGCCTCAAGGAGGACGCCGTCGAGGAGCCCGCCGAGGAGCTCAAGCGCATCAACTTCCGCTTCCCCCAGCCCGTCCGCTCCGGCCTCAAGGTCATCGAGCTGAAAAACGTCCGCCAGGCCTACGGCGAAAAGGTCGTGTATTCGGATCTCAACTTCACCGCCGAGCGCGGCCAGCGCATCGTGCTCGTCGGCCCCAACGGCGCGGGCAAGTCCACCCTGCTCAAGATCCTCGCCGGCACCATCCCGATCCAGGGCGGTCTCCGCGAGCTCGGCAGCAACGTCACCGCCGGCTACTTCGCCCAGCAGCGCACCGACACCCTCCGCGAGGACGCGTCCGTCTTCGAGATGATGATGGAGCTCCGCACCAACGAAAACCAGCTCACCGAGCAGCAGGCGCGCGCCATCCTCGGCAGCTTCCTCTTCCGCAAGGACGACGTGCACAAAAAGGTCGGCGTGCTCTCCGGCGGCGAAAAATCCCGCCTCAACCTCGCCCGCCTCCTCGTCGACCCGCCCAACCTCCTCCTCATGGACGAGCCGACGACCCACCTGGACATCGCCTCGATCGACGCGATGATCAACGCGCTCAAGGGCTACACCGGCACGCTCATCTTCATCTCCCACGACGTGCACTTCATCCGCGCGCTCGCCGAGACCGTGCTCCACGTCCACAGCGGCCGCCTCACGCCCTACGCCGGCAACTACGACTACTACCTCGACAAGTCGAAGGCCACCAACGCCCGCGCCGCGCTCACCGCCGGCTTCACCGACGCCCGCCCCGACGCGCACAAGGGCGCGGCGAAAAAAGCCGAGCCCGCCCCGGCCCCCGCCGCCGCGACGCCCGCCCCCGGCGGCCCGAAGCTCACCCCCAACCAGCTCCGCAAGATGCGCGAAGACGTCGGCGTGCTGGAAAAGAAAGTCGCCGACCTCGAGGCCAAGCAGAACGAGATCACCGCCGCGCTCGAAGACCCCGCCACCTACGCCGACAAGAGTCGTTTCCACCGGCTCAACCTCGAGCTGAGCACGATCACCGAGCAGATCAGCGACGCCACCGCCAAGTGGGAGGCCGCCGCCGAGGCCCTCGACGCCGCCGAACGCCACGCGAGCTGAGCCGGGCCCGGACGCCTGGGCGGTGTAGGCGCCGGACTATCCGCCGCCTACGACAAGGTCGCCGCGGCGGCCGGCGTTCCCACGGCGCCCCGCCGCAGGCCGCGCGCCAGCAGGAGCGCCTCCACCACCAGCCAGCCGGCGAGCACGATCAACAGCATCGCGACGCCCGCCTCCACGTGATGCACGAAGGCCGGCGGCTTCGCGCCCTCCAGCCGGTCCACGTGCGTGCGGATCATGAGCGAGAGGCTCCAGATCGAGACGACGAGCATCAGCACCGCCGGCCCGAGCGTGAGCCAGGCGCCGCGCCCGCGACGATAAAGCCACACGGTGAGCGCGAGCAGGGTCAGCGCCGCGAGAAGCTGGTTCGAGGTGCCGAACAGGTTCCAAAACACGCGCCACAGCGGCAGCGCCTTCCCGTCCAGCTCCGCGGGCGGCAACAGCGCCAGCGCGAGCGGCCCGAGCAGCGTCAGCCCAGTCGCCAGCAAGGCGTCGACGGTGCCCTTCCAACCGAGCAGCTCCATCAGGACGTAGCGGGCGAGCCGCGTGCAGGCGTCGAGCGTGTCGAAGATGAAGGTGGCGAAGCAAAGCAGCGCGAAGCCGTGAGCCATCTTGAGCGGCAGCAGGCCGAAGCTCGCGTGATGGAGGAAGAGCGCCACGCCGTCCGCGAAAAGCGCGTCGGGCCGGCCGGAGGGTTTCGCCAGGATCATCACCGCCGCGAGGCTGATGCAGGCGAAAAAGGCCTCGAGCAGCATCGAGCCGTAGGCCACGGGCTTCGCGTCGGCGAGACGGTCGAGCTGCTTCGAGGTCGTGCCGCTCGCCACGATCGCGTGGAAGCCCGAACAGGCGCCGCAGGCGATGGTGATGAACAGGACCGGGAACATCGGCGGCAGCGCGCCGTTCGCGGAGAAGAGCGTCGCGTCGGTCCAGGCCGGCGCCTGCAAATCGAGTTTTCCCGTGAGGCCGCCGACCAGCACGCCGAGCACGCCGGCGACGGTCACGACGTAAAGGAAGTAGCCACCGAGCGCCCCGCGGGGCTGCATGAGCAGCCACATCGGCGCGAGCGCCGCGAGGAAGCAGTAGGCGAGCAGGAGGACGTTCCAGGCCGATGCGACGCTCCAGCCGGCGGGCAGCCACGCGGCGAGGTCGAAGGGTATCCAAGGACCCGCTACGATCGCGAGCAACACGAGCGGCAGGAAGATCAGCTGCGCCTTGCCCTCGCCGAGCTTGGTCGCGCGCATCGTCCAACCCATGACGAGCGCGAGCCCGAGGTAGAGGAGCGAGGAGGTCGCGACCGCCGGCCCCGGCGCGTCGGCGCCGTCGGGCGCCGTGCCCGCCGCGGAGAAGGCGCCCGCCGTCACGTCCGCAAAGGCCACGATCACGTAGACGAGCGACACCCACACGAAGGCGAGGAAGAGCAGATGACAGCGGCGGTTCATGTGCTGCCGCACCACCTCGGCGATGGACTTGCCCGCGTGCCGCACCGACGCGACGAGGGTGAAAAAGTCGTGCACGCCGCCGATGAAGATCGCGCCGAGGATGATCCACAGCCAGGCCGGAAACCACCCGAACCACGTCGCGGCCAGAATCGGGCCGACGATGGGCCCCGCCGCCGCGATAGCCGAAAAATGCTGGGGCAAAAGCCAGGACCAGCGCGCCGGCTCGTAGTCCAGCCCGTCGCGCTTCGCATGGGCGGGCGTGCGCTCGGTCTCGGCCCCCTCGCCGGGCAGCCCCGCGACGCGCACGAGCAGGCGGCCCATGAATCGATAGGCGATGGCGAGAAGGAACGCGGAGACGGCGAAGAAGAGGACCAGTTTCAAGGGGCGGGCGGGTAACGGCGTCCGGGCTAGCCGCGCCCCCGGGCTTTATCGAGGCGAAATCGATTCGTTTCCGAGGCGGGGCGCCACCGCCGGGCGCGCCGCGTTGAGGAAGTTGGCTTCGTTCGCGATTCGCGGCGGGCCCGGCGGTCCCGCCCTACCCTATCCTACCCCACCCGTTCCACGATCAGAGGCTCGACCTCCGGCGCCGCGTCGTCGATCGCCACCGCGTCCTCCAGCCAGGCGCGCGCCTCGTCGAGCTGTTCCTCGCGGCTTGCGTGGACCACGCCGAGCAGGTCGCCCGCGGCCACGCGTTCGCCGACTTTGACCAGACGCGTGAAACCCACCGCGTGGTCGACGCTGTCCTCGGCCTTCACGCGGCCGGCGCCGAGACGCAGCGCGCCGAGCGCCACCGCCATCGCGTCCACCTCGGCCACGAAGCCCGCCCGCGCGGCCCTCGCCTCGACGGTGAACCGCGCCCGCGGCAGCACGCCGAGCGGATCGTCGCACACGCGCGGATCGCCGCCCTGCGCGGCCACGATCTCGCGAAACTTTTCCAAGGCCGCGCCGCTCACGATCGAGCGTTCCAGCTTGGCCCGCGCCTCCGCCGCATCCGCCGCGACCTTGCCGAGAAGCAGCATCTCCGCGCCGAGAGCGTAGGTGACCTCCATCAGATCCTCCACGCCGGGTTCTCCGCGCAGGCAGGCGATGCTCTCCGCGACCTCGACGGCGTTGCCCACGGCGCGGCCGAGCGGCTGCTCCATGCGCGTGATGAGCGCGCGCGTCGGGCGCCCCATCGCGTTGCCGATCTCGCACATCGCCTCGGCGAGGGCGCGCGCCTCGGGCAGCGTCTTCATGAAGGCGCCGCGGCCGACCTTCACGTCGAGCACGAGCGCGTCGATGCCCTCGGCCATCTTCTTCGACATGATCGAGGCGCAGATCAGCGGCAGGCACTCGACCGTCGCGGTGACGTCGCGCAGCGCGTAGAGTTTTTTGTCCGCCGGCGCGAGGTCCTTGGTCTGGCCGATGAGCGAGCAGCCCACGCGGCCGACCTGCGCGGCGTAGTCGGCGAGCGAGAGGCCGACGCGAAAGCCCGGGATGCTCTCGAGCTTGTCGAGCGTGCCGCCGGTGTGGCCGAGGCCGCGGCCGGAGATCATCGGCACGGGCACGCCGCAGGCCGCGACCATGGCGGCGAGCGGGAGCGAGACCTTGTCGCCCACGCCGCCGGTGGAGTGCTTGTCGACCTTCACGCCCGGCACGTGCGAAAGATCGGCCACGGTGCCGGAGCGCATCATCGCCTCGGTGAGCGCGACGCGCTCGGCCGCCGTCATGCCGCGAAGGAAGATCGCCATGAGCAGGGCCGCGAGCTGGTAATCCGCCCAGGATCCCTCGGTCGCCCCGCGCACGAAGGCGGCGATCTCGCCGCGCGTGAGTTCGCGGCCGTCGCGCTTGCGGGCGATGATGTGCTGGGGAAAGGCCGTCGCGTCGCTCATGCCGGCGAGCCTGCGCGGGGCCCGGGCGCCCGCAACACCAGCGTGGCCGTCGCGGCGTGGAAGAAAGCGCCGGAGACCGGCACCCGCGTCGCCTCCACGCCCTCCGCGGCGAGCGCGGCGATCAGTTCACCCAGGCGCGGATAGTCGCGGCCGTCGCCGCCGCAAAGCGGATGCAGACGCACCTCGCCGCCGGGCCGCGCGACGCGCAGGAGCTCGCGGCAGGCCGCGAGGTGAAACGCGAAGTCGAACAGGCCCGCGTGCAAAAACAGGAGGTGCGCGCAGAGCACGAGGTCGAAGCTCGCGTCGGCGAAGGGCAGGCGCGGCAGCGCGGCGCCGACGTAGCGGCCGAGCACGAAGCCGCCGTTCTCGTAGTCGGCGAGGAAGCGTCCGGCGGCGGCGCGGCGCGCGGCGATGGCGGTCTCGAGGTCGGGAAAACTGTCGCGCCCGGGGCGCAGCAGGGCGGGCTTGGCGCGCATCTGCGCGGCGACGCGCGCGTGGTCGGCACGGGCGAGCACCGCCAAGGTCTCCGGACGCGCGCCGTAGCAGGGATCGACGGCGGTGACGTCGACGCCGCGCGCGGCGGCCTCGGCGGCGAAGGACGCCGGCCCGGCGGCGACATCGAGGACGCGCGCGCCGGGGCGGAGCTCGTGCTCGTCGCGCAGGGCGAAGAGACGGCGGTATTCGGCGAGGTCGCGGCCGAAGAAGTGGGTTTTGGGCAGCGCGAAATCGGAGACGAACGCGCGGTCGGGAACGGAATCGGAATTAACGGAGGAAAAGGAGTGCATGAGGACGGACGAGGTGGCGGGAAAACGCTCCGCCGGAGGCGGACGCGAAAAAGGCCCGGCTCGCTTGCGCGATTTCCGGGCCCGGTGAGGAGCGAGCCAACACGGCGCGAAGCCGGGCTCACCCGACGGCGAAGGTCTGCGCCTTCACCATCGCCGGGCCGCCCGCCACCAACCGCCGGTCCGCGTCGACACGCCACGCGCGACGGCGCGGGCGGGCGAGGAGCAGGCTGGGACGGGACGATTCACGCGCCCGAGCCAAGCCGCGCGACCGCCCGTCGGCAAGCTTCGCGCGGCGCTCCGCACGCTCCCCCGCGATGCGGTCGCGCCGTAAAAATAGCAGGGCCCGCCGATTACCCCTAAACGGCGGGCCCTTTTCTTTTCTAGCCCGACTCAAAGGCCGGGCGTTCCATGTTACCCCTAAACCCTGCCGAGGCAGGGAAGTGTTTTTTAAGAACACCCCTGAAATAGCAGCGCCCATGCCAAGCACCGGAACGCGGAAAAACTTTCATGCCGGCGCCGCTCTCTGGGCGAAAAGCGCCAGCGCCGCCGGGGCATCGCGGCGCTACTGCGTCCGCGGCGAGCCGATCAATAATGCGGAGGCCTCTCGTCGGCGGACGCGTCCGGGGCGCCACCTCCGCCGGAGGCGACACGGTCGCGCAGGAGGCGCAGCTCGGCGAGGGCGCGGTCGAGCTGGCGGGAAAGGTCGAGCATGGCCTTGTCCTGCTCGGTCACGTGGCGTTGGAGCCAGGCGAAACGTTCTTCGAGTCGGTCAATGCGTTCGTCGGACACGGGGCGGGGAAGGTTGGTCGGATTTGGGCGCCTCGGCCGGGGCCGGGGCGTTCGCATCCAGGGTGAGTTTCTCGATCTCGGGCAAAATGATGTGCGAGTAGCAGTCGGGGCAGACGGAGTGGCTGAAGTCGGTGCCGGTGCGGGCGTTGATGTAGCCCTCGATCTGCTGCCAGTAGTTTTGGTCGTCGCGGACCTTTTTGCAGTAGCCGCAGATCGGCAGGAAGGCCTCGAGCTGGCGCACCTGGGTCGCGAAGCGGAGGATGCGTTCGGCGACATGCAGGCGCATCCAGATTTCCTGGCTGGCGAGCGGCTTGCGCAGGAAGTCGTCCACGCCGGCCTCGATCGCCTCGCGCTGGTTGTCCTCGGAGGGGAGCTTTCCGGTGAGGAGGATGAAGTAGACGTAGTCGCTGCCGGCGCGGGCGCGCACGCGGCGACAAAGCTCGAGCCCGTCGATGCCGGGCATGACCCAATCGCTCACGACCACGCGCACCGGATCGCGCGCGAGGGCCTCCAGGGCCGCGCAGCCGTCGGCGACCGTCACGACTTCGTGGCCGAGCTTCTCCAGCGTGCGGGCAAGGACGGCGCTGGCCACGGGATCATCTTCGACGGCGAGAATCTTCATGGCAGGGCGGGGACGTCCGGACCGCGGAGGCGGCGCAGCGCGGCGAGGGCGCGTGCGAACTCGGTCTCGAGCGAGGGCAAGAGGGCGCGGGCGGCGTCGAGATTCGGCGGCGCGGCGACGACCAGCGCCTCGATCTCGGCCGCGCGCGCGGCGAGGCGGCCCGCCCCGTGCTCGCGGGCGATGTCGCGGATCGCGCGCGCCAAGCCAGAGGGGGAACGGTCTTCGGCGGCGGCAAGGGCGCCCCTCAGCTCGAGGATGCGCCGCTCGACCTCGGTGGCGAACACCTGCGCCAGATCGGGCAGGGAGCCCGGCGCGGAACCGTCCCGCAAGGCGAGCAGCCTGGCCGCCTGGTCGGCGTCGAGCACCGCCCCGTCCGCCCCGGGCCGGCGCCGACGGTCGATCGCCTCCTGCAATTCCTCGAGGCGGATGGGCTTGGTCAGGACGTCGTCCATGCCGGCCTCGAGACAGCGTCGCCGATCCTCCTCCATCGCGAAGGCGGTGAGCGCGACCAAGGGCAGGCCCGGGTCGACGCCGGGAACCGTGCCCGAACGAATTTGGCGCGCGGTCTCGAAGCCGTCCATCACCGGCATCTGGCAATCGAGCAAAACCAGATCGTAGGGCCGCGCGGCGAGCCGCTCGAGGGCCTGCACGCCGTTCTCGGCCAGATCGGAGCTGTGGCCCAGCTTGGCGAGGTGGCGCCGGGCGACCTTTTGGTTGACCGCGTTGTCCTCGACCAAAAGCACGTGCAAGGCGGAGCCCGGGGCCGCGACGAGATTTTCCCCGGTCGCGGCAAACGGCGCGGACGCCGTCTCCGGCGCGCGAAGCAAACCCGAGAGGCAACGCCGCAGCTGATGCAGGCCGGCGGGCTTGACTACGATCGCGTCGACCCCGGCCTCGCGCGCGATGTCCGCCTCGCCCAGGCGCGCCGCGGAGGTGAGCAGCACGATCCGCAGTCCGGCCAGGGCGGGTCGCGCGCGCGCTCGGCGCGCGAGCTCGAGGCCGTCGATCCCGGGCATGAAGCGGTCCATCACGAGCGCGGCGCGGGGGCGCCCGCGGGCCGCGGCATCCTCCAGCGCGGCGAGGGCGGAGGCGCCGTCGGGGAGGCCGTCCGCGTCGAGTCCGAAGGAGCGGATCTGGGCGACGAGGACGCGCAGGCTGGCGGGATGGTCGTCGACCACCAGGACCGGAGCGTCCGCCGGCGGCGCGACCTCCGCCGGAAGGGCCAGGCCGGGCAGGATTTTCGGCAGGCTGAGCTCGACATGAAACGTGGAGCCGCGCCCGGGCTCGCTGCTGAGACCGATGCGTCCGCCCATCAGCTCGACCAGCTCCCTCGAGATCGCGAGGCCCAGGCCGGTGCCGCCGAAGCGTCGCGTCGTCGAGCCGTCGGCCTGGACGAAGGGCTGGAAAAGCCTGCCCTGCGCCTCCGGCTCGATGCCGACGCCCGTGTCGGAGACGGAGAGGCGGAAGGAAAAGGAGGTGTCGCGGTCCTCGACGGGCTCGACCTTCACGACGACCTCCCCGCGCTCGGTGAACTTGATCGCGTTGCCCGCGAGATTGACGAGCACCTGCCTCAGCCGGCCCGGATCGCCCCGCAGCAGCACGGGGATCGAGGCGGGAAAATCGCAGACGAGCTCCAGCCGCTTGTCGAAGGCGCGCTCGGCGAGCAGCGCGAGCGAATCCTCCACCAGCGTGCGCAGATCGAACTCGACCGCGTCGAGGCGCAGCTTGCCCGACTCGATGCGCGAGAAGTCGAGGATGTCGTTGATGACGGCGAGAAGCGACTCGGCGCTCTTCTGCACGATCTCCGCGATCTCGCGCTGCTCGGGGCTGAGCCGCGTGTCGAGGAGCAGGCCGGACATGCCCACGATCCCGTTCATCGGGGTGCGGATCTCGTGGCTCATGTTGGCCAGGAACTGGCCCTTCAGCCGCGACGCCTCCAACGCGGCGTCGCGGGCGCGGGAGATCTCCTGCTCCTGCAGCTTGCGCTCCGTGATGTCGACCAGCGATCCGGCGAAGCCCGCGAAGGCTCCTCCGGGCGTGTGGCGGGGCAGGCCGGTGTCCAGCATCCAGCGATACTCGCCGTCGTGGCGGAGAAGCCGGTATTCGATCTGGTAGCGCTCGCGCGCGGCGACGAGCCGGACGTGCTCGGCGCGCACGCGGTCGAGGTCGTCGGGATGCAGCCCGTTCATCCAGCCCAGGCCGGCCTCGGCCTCGGCGGAGCGGCCGCGGAAATCGAGCCAGGTGCGGTTGTAGAAAACCCCGCCCCCCTCGGCGTCCTCGACGTAGAGCAGGGCGGGCGTGGCGTCGGCCACGAGACGGAAGCGATCCTCGGACTCGCGGCGCGAGTCCTCGATGCGCGCGCGCTCCAGAGCGTGGCGGAGCACGCGGTCGAGGAGCGCGCCGGTGATCTGCCCCTTGACAAGGTAGTCGCAGGCGCCGGCGCGCAGGGCCTCGGCGTCGATCGTCGGGTCGGACGCGCCGGTGAGAAAAACAAAGGGGCCGCGCAGCCCCTCCGCGCGGGCGCGGCGGAGCAGGTCGAGGCCGTTGTCCGGGCCGAGATGGTGGTCGACCAGCACCACGTCGTGGACGCCTCGCGCGAGCGCCGCGAGCGCGTCGGGCAGGGTGCGCGCCCACTCCAGCCGGTCGCGCCGATGACCGGCGTCGGCGAGCAGGTCGCGGGCGATGAGGTAGTCCTCCTCGTCGTCCTCGACCAGCAGGATGCGCAGCGGGCCGGAATTCATGCGCGGTCGCCGGGTGGCGGCAGCTCGGCGATATCCAGCCAGTAGAGCCCGAGGGCGCGCATGACGTCGACCATGCCGTCGAAGGTGACGGGCTTGGTGATGACGGTGTTGGCCCCGGACTCGTAGCCGCGGACGACGTCGGCCGCGGCGCGCGAGGTGGTCATGACGACCACGGGCAGCGCGCGGAAGGCCGGCTCGGCGCGGATGCGGCGCAGCGCCTCGCGGCCGTCCATGCGGGGCATGTTGAGATCAAGCAGGACGAGGCCGGGCCGGGGCGCGCTGGCGGGATCCGCGTATTGATCACGTTGATACAGATAGGAGAGCAGGTGCTCGCCGTCGGGCACGGAGCGGAAATCGCCCGAGACGCGCGCCTCGGCCAGCGCCTCGCGGGCGAGGAGGCGGTCGTCCTCGTCGTCGTCGGCCATGAGGATGACGATGGGGCGTCGGGAGGCGGTGCTCATGGGGCGGGGTGCGGGTAATCTGTCCGGGGCGGCGCGGGGTTCAAGCGCCGAGGGCGTCGGCGGGCTGCGCGGCCGGCAGGACGACGCGGAAACACGCGCCCTCGCCGGGCCGGCCCTCGGCGCGGATGAAGCCGCCGTGGCGCTCGGCGATGCGGCGGCAGATGGCCAGGCCCACGCCCGTGCCTTCGTAGCGGTCGCGGCCGTGCAGGCGGTGGAAAACCCCGAAGATCGCCTCGGCGTGGCGCGGCTCGAAGCCGATCCCGTTGTCCTCCACCCGGATCTCCCACGCGGACCCGGGGCCGGCCAGCTCGCCCGCCGGGGCCGGCGCGGCGGAGACGCGGACAAGCGGGGGAAGATCGGGGCGGTGATATTTCAGGGCGTTGCCGACCAGGTTCTGGAAAAGCTGCCGCAGCTGGACCGCGTCACCCTCGATCTCGGGCAGGGGCTGCGCCTCGACGCGCCCGCCGCTTTTTTCGAGGCGCAGCTCGAGGTCCTGAAGCGCGTCCCGCAGGGCCTGGTCGAGGGAGACGGGGGCGAAGACGCGCGCCTGGCTGGCCACGCGGGAATAGGCGAGGAGGGCCTCGATCAGACCCGCCATGCGCGCGGCGGCCGCGCGCATGCGGGAAAGGTAATCGCGCTCGCCGGACTCGAGGCGGGGCCCCGCGCACTGGTCGAGACGGTCGCCGAAGGCCTGGATCTTGCGCAGGGGCTCCTGCAGGTCGTGGGACGCCACGTGGGCGAAATCCTGGAGCTCGCGGTTCTTTTCCGCGAGGCGGGCGGCGTAGGCGGCCAGCTTCTCCTCGGCGCGCTTGCGGGCGGCGATGTCCTCGATCTGCGCGACGAAATGGACCGGGGCGCCGGCCGCGTCGCGGACGAGGGACCCGGTGAGGCGGATCCACACGACGTGCCCGGCGGCGTGGATGTAGCGCTTTTCCATCTGGAAGTGGGCGGACTCGCCGGCGAGAAGCCGGCGCACGTGCGCCAGGCTGGCCTCCAGATCGTCGGGATGGGTGATGTCGCGGAAGCCGCGCGCGAGAAGCCAGGCCTCGTCGTGGCCGACGATGCGCAGCAGGGCGCGGTTGACGCGCAGCCAGCGGCCGTCGAGCCCGACCACGGCCATGCCGATGCCGGCGTGCTCGAAGGTCTTGCGGAAACGTTCCTCGCTTTCGCGCAGGGCGGACTCGGCGGCGCGTCGCGCGGTGATGTCGAAAAAGCTGCTGGCGACGGCCACGATCCCGCCGGCGTCCTCGCGCACCGGCTCGGAATTGACCGAGATCCAGACGAGCCTGCCGTCGGGGCGGTGCACGCCCATGATCCGATCGCGCCGCGGCTCGCCGTCGCGCAGCACGCACATGGCCGGATGCTCCTCGCCGGGATAGGGCGAGCCGTCTTCGCGCACGGTGCGCCAGCGGGCGTCGAGCGAATCGCGGCCCAGCAGCTGGGCCTTGGAGAGATCGAGGATGCGCTCCGCCGCGGCGTTGCATTCAAGGATGACACCGCGCCGGTCTTGGAGCACCAGCCCCTCGGAGACGGAGGAGAAAATCGACGCGAGGCGGCCCCGCGACTCGGCGAGCTCGCGGAGGATGCGGCGCAGGAGAAACACGCCGCCGCAGCCGAGCAGAAGCGCGAGCGCCAGGCCGAAAAAAATCACGCCTCGCGCCTCGGAAACGGCGCGGTCGCCCAGGGCGCGACGCGCCTCCAAGATGGCGTCCTCGGCCGTAAGCATCCGTCGCATCACGGCCTGCAACTCCGCGCGCTGATCTAAGTCCGAGGCGCCAGCAGGGGCGGCGGAGGCGAGGAGGAGCTCGTCGCGAATCAGAGCCTCGTCGACCAACGCGGAGAGCCTCGCCAGCCGGCCGCGCTGCTCCTCTTCGGACACGAGATCGCGCAAGGCGACAAGCGCGGCGCGCAGGCGAACGGCGCCGTCGACGTCGCCGGCCCGCCGGATCGGCTCGCCGGAGAGGAGAAAGGCGTTTCGCCGCGCCTCGAGCTCGACCAGGGAGACCTGGATCTCGCGCAAACGGCGCTCGATCTCGAGTCCCCGTCCGACCTCCGCGTCGGCGAGAACGACGCGTTCGAGGCCGCGGTAGGCGACCCAGCCCACGGCCAGGATCAGGACGGCGGCGGCCGCGAGGGCAAGGGCCCAGCTCGCGAAGCGGCTCGGGCCGGCGAGCTGCCGGCGCAGCTCGATCGCCAGCACGACCGAAAGCAAAAGGACGCAGGTCGCGGTGTGAACGGCCATGCCGACGGAGGAGCCCCAGGTATAGGCCGGCGCAAAACGGCCGGCGTAGCCAACAAGCACGACCGCCGCCAACGTCGCCGCGGCCAAGGTGACGAAAAAGGCGCCCCGCCAGGCGCGACGACCCCCGCGGGCCCTAGCGATGACGGCGAGCGCCAGGAGCATGAGCGCGACCGCGGTGTTGGGCGCCATGCGGCCGGACACGGACGAGGCGGAAGGAAAACGCGTGGCGTTGAACCACGTATCGACGCCGAGGACGACTCCCGTGGAATGCTCGAACAAAACGAGCGCGCCCAGCGCCGCGACCAAGGCCGGCGCGACGACGCAGAGCGGGTTGCGCTCGCGGCCCATGCCGATGAGGACCGCCCCGAGCCCGAGCAAGGCCAGGCAGAGCGCGGTGTTGAAGACCATGGGCGCGAGCCCCGGCACGAAGCTTACGAACAGCTCGATGCGGAACCACCAGCCGATCAACACCAGGGAGGCCGCCGCCAGCACCGCGTAGCCGCCCACGACCACGCCCCAATCCTCGGCGGGTGAGGGCGAAGAAGGGGGAAGGGAGGCGGGGCGGCGCACCGCGCGAAGATATTGGCCCGGCGAAGGTTCGAGCCAGACGTTTCCCCGGCGGGAAACGCCTACGCGGCCCTCGCTAGGGGGCTTCCCTCGGCCAGTTTGGCGTCGCCGGTGTGACAAAAACGAACACCGCCCCACCCTTTCCTTCAGGAGGCGAGCGCCTCGCGCAGCTCCCGAGGCGTGCGCGCCGGGGCGCGGCAGGCGTAGTCGCGACAGAAATAGGCGACCGGACCCTCGCCGGCGCCGGGCATCGGCGCCGCCCACGGGGCGTCTTCGGGGGTGAGAAGCTGCACCGGCGCGTTCAGGATCGGCGTCGCGTAAACAACTTCCGCGAGCGCGGCGAAGGCCGGGTCGCGGCGGTCGCCGGCGAGCACCACGTGGGCCGGCTCCGACAGATAGTCGGCCAGACCGCAAAGCAGGACCGGCATCGCGTGGGGCGCGCCGGCCCACTGGGACCGGAACGCGTCGGCGAGGCGGCGCGCCCGGGCCCGATGGCCGCCGGCGTGGAGCAGAGGCTCGCCTTGCAGGACGGAGAAGCGGACGAGGTTGGAAAGCGCGACCGAGGAGGCGGCGGGCTCGGCGCCATCGTAATCGTCCTTGAGGCGCAAGATGAGCTCGCCGCCGGCCGGCGCGGCGAAGTAGCCGCCCCCGGCCTCGTCCCAAAAAACGCGGTCCAGGGTGGCCTGGAGCCTCTCGGCGAGGCGCAGCCAGGCGGCGTCGAGCGTGGCCTGGTGAAGGTCGAGCAGGCCGGCGACGACGCAGGCGTAGTCCTCCGCGAAACCCTCGGCGCCGGCGCGGCCCTCGCGCCAGGAACGGCGCAGCACGCCGCGGTCGGACTCGAACAGCTCGCGCTCGATGAAGCGGGCGCAGCGAAGGGCGGCCTCGAGGTAGAAGGGGCGCTTGTCGGCGAGACACTCCGCGGGGTGGACGGCGGCGCGGGCGAGGGCGGAGAGCGCGAGCCCGTTCCACGCCGCGACGATCTTGTCGTCGAGGTGCGGGCGCGGGCGCGCGGCGCGCACGGCCCGGAGCCGCTCAAGCGCGTCGGAAAGGCGGTCGGCGGCCGCGGCCACGTCGGAGAGGCCGAGCGCGTCGGCGGTCTCCGCGAAGGGCCGGCGTTGCCGCAGGATGTTGCGGCCGGCGAATTCGCCCTGCGGGTCGAGCTCGGCGGGGACGTTGCCCGCGTCCTCGACGCCGAAGTGCGCGCGGACGAGCGCGGCGTCGAGCGGCGGCAGGGCGCGGTCGATCTCCTCGCGGGTCCAGACGTAGAAGGCGCCCTCGGCGTGGCCGGCGCCCTCGGGCCGGGCGCTGTCCGCGTCCTCGGCGGAGAAAAAGCCGCCGGCGGGATGGGCGAGATCGCGTAACAGGTAATCCAATACGCCGCGGGCGGCCCAGGCGAGGCGCTCGTCGCCGGAGGCGCGGGCGCAGTCGAGCAGGTTGCGCGCGATCTGGGCCTGGTCGCAGAGCATCTTCTCGAAGTGCGGCACGAACCAGGCGTCGTCGACCGAGTAGCGGTGGAAGCCGCCGCCGAGGTGGTCGTGGACGCCGCCCTCGCACATGCGGCGCAGGGTGTGCGAGACCATCTTCAGCGCCTCGCGGCCGGCCTCGCTCGTCTCGCCGCCCTGGAGCGCGGCGACGCGGAGGAGAAAGTCGATGTTGCCCGCGCGGGGGAACTTGGGCGCGCCGCCGAAGCCGCCGTTCGCGGCGTCGAAGCTCTCGTAGAGGTGCATGAAGCCGCGCTCGTAGGCGTCGCCGGCGGCGTCGTGGAGCGGGACCGCCTCCGCATCGGCGGAGGGCGCGGAACCCGCCTCGGAGGCCGGGCGGGAACCGGGACCGCCGGAGTCGGCGACGGCGGCGGCGCGGTGTTTGTAGTGCTCCTCCAAGGACGCGATCGCGCGCTCGGCCTCGGCGACAAGCTCGGCGCGGCGGGTTTTCCACGCCTCGGCGATGGCGCCCAGGAGGGAGGGCAGGCCGCGGCGCTCCTGACGGTCCTCGGGCGCGAAGTAGGTGCCGCCGAAGAAGGGCTTGAGATCGGGGGTGAGCCAGACGTTGAGCGGCCAGCCCCCGTGGCCGGAGCGGGCCTGCACGTAGGTCATGTAGACGCGGTCGACGTCGGGCCGCTCCTCGCGGTCGAGCTTCACCGGCACGAAGTCGCGGTTGAGCTGCGCCGCGATCGCCTCGTTCTCGAAGCATTCGCGGGCCATGACGTGGCACCAGTGGCAGGTCGAGTAGCCGATGGAGAGGAAGATCGGCTTGTCCTCGGCGCGGGCGCGGGCGAAGGCGGCCTCGCCCCATTCGAGCCAGGCGACGGGATTGTCCGCGTGTTGGCGGAGGTAGGGCGAGGCGGCGTGGGCGAGGGCGTTGGGCATCGTCGAAAGGAAAAGCGAAGCGTCGATGCAAAGACGGCGCCGCGCAACGAGGGCAAAGAAAAAGCCCGGCCCCGCGCGGGGACCGGGCCAAAGCCGGAACAGGGACGAGGAGGGAAAACCGTGATCAGGCCGCGGGCGGGGCGCCGGCCGCGGCGGCGGAACGGGCCGCGGCGAGGCGTTCGGCGACGGGGCCGGACAGCTCGATCGTCTGGGTGGGGAAGGCGAAGCCGAGACCGCGCGCCTCGACGAGGCGCATGATCGCGAGGTTGATGCGCTCGCGGGTGGCGAAGGCCTTGCGGGCGTCGGGATCGGCCGTGAAGTAGATGATCTGGATGTCGAGCGAGTAGGCGCCGTAGTTGATGAAGTTTACCGCGATGAACTCCTGATGGATGGCGGGATCCCGCGTCAAAAGACCGCGGATGTCCTCGAGGAGGCCCTCGATCTGCTCGGGTTTGGACGAGTAGGTGAGGCCGATCGTCTGATCGACGCGGCGCTGGGGCATGCGACCGAAGTTGTTGATGGCCTCGGCGGCGACGGTCTTGTTCGGGATCGCGATGAGGGTGCGGGCGGGGGTGCGCAGCTTGGTGGAGCGCAGGCCGATGTCCTCGACCGTGCCCTGGTGGGCGCCGATCTGGACGAATTCGCCGACGCGGAAAGGCTGGTCGACGGCGACGACGACGGAACCGAAGACGTTGGCGATGGTGTCCTGGGCGGCGAGGGCGAAGGCCAAGCCGCCGATGCCGAGACCGGCGAGGAAGGCCTTCACGTCGGCGCCGAGGGACTGGGCGGCGATGAGCACGCCGAAGATGAGGAAGAGCGTGATGAGCGTCTTCTTGATCCAGGGCATGAAGGCCGCGACGGCGGCGCCCTTGGCCTTCGCCACCGCCTGCAGGTGGTCGAGGATCGTGGAGACGGTGCTGATGAAGAACCAAAGCGCGACGACGGAGAACGCGATGGTCTTGAGGTAGCGGAAGGCCTGGTCGGCCTCCGGAGTCATCTTGAGGACCTTGATCGCGATCACGGCGCCAAGCACCGCGATGAAGGCGGCGACGGGCTTGTGCCAGGCGGAGATCAACTCGTCGTCAAGCGTGGTCTCGGTGCGGGCGGTGAGGCGTTTGAAGATACCGAAGACCACGTTGGCCACGACCTTGCGCAGGACGTAGAAGAGGAAGGTGATCACGCCGGCGATGGCCCAGTGCTGCCAGGTGTTGCCGGCGCTCTTCACGCCGAAAAGGGCGAGGGTGAGATCGACGAGGTATTCGACGAAATCGGGCGGGGCGGTCTCGACGGCGCCGCCGCCGAGGGCGGCCACGGCCTGCGTGGAGGCGTCGTGCGCGGCGACGACGGAGGTCGTGGCCGTCGAGCCCGCGGAAGCCGGCGCCTCCGCCTCCTGGGCGGAAAGCAGGCCGGCGAGCCAGAAGGGGAGACTCAGGAAGAGAACTCGGAGAAATCGCATGGCGAAAAAAGGGGCGCCAGAGCTAGCGCGGCGGGGAGGCAAGTCAACCAGCGCCGCCGCGACGCGGGAGGGGCGCGGGAGGGGGCGCGAAAAACGCGCGCCCCGGGAAGGGGGCGCGCGGTGAGCCGCGGCCTTGGGCGACGTCGATTCGGGGATCAGGCCACGGAAATCTTGCGGGGCTTCAGCGCCTCGGCCTTCGGGAGCGAGACGCGGAGGACGCCGTCGCGGAGCTCGGCGTGGACCTTGTCGGCGTCGATCGCGCGGCCATGGGCGAGCACGAGCTCGAAGGCCGCTTCGCGGGACTCGCGGTGCAGGGCGTGCCAGGCCTCGGGCTTGCGCCAGGCGCGACGGCCGAGGACGCGGATCTGCTCGTGGTCGACGCCGATCTCGAGCCCCTCCTTGGCGACGCCGGGGAGCTCGACCGCGAGGCCGTAGGCCTCGGGCGTCTCGGTGATTTCATGGCGCGGGACCACGGTGGGCGCGGAAGCGGCCGGGGCGACCGGCGCGGAGGAACGCTCCGCGGGGGCGGAGGCGAAGGCGGGAATGAGGGAAGAGATGAGGGACATGGTGGTGTTCTCCTTGGGTTTATGGTCGGGTTTGACGGTGTTTTGGCCGCCTGGGTTCGGCCGATATGTCGTGGTATCGCGTATCCAGAGCCCGGTTACGCGACGGTCACGCTGATTACGAAACGGTCACGCTGATCTTGCGGGGCTTGGCCTCCTCGCGCTTGGGCAGGGTGACGGTGAGCACGCCGTTTTCGTAGGCGGCGCTGATCTTGTCGGCCTGCACCACGCCCTCGGGCACGGTGAGCGCGCGGCTGAACTCCACGGTCTCCTCGCGCTCGCCGACCTTGCGGGTGCGCTTGGCGGAGATCTGGAGGGTGCCGTCGGCGAGTTCGACGCCGATGTCGGCGCGGTTCACCCCGGGCAATTCGGCGCGCACGTAGGTGGCGCCGGCGTCTTCATAAAGATCGACCGGGAAACCCGCGGCGCCCGCGCCCGCGGTGTCGCCCAAGGCCGCCTCGAATAGCCGGTCCATCTGCTCCTCCAGCCCGGCCCACGGGCTGCGGGCATAGGCCGGATAAAAGGCGCGGGGGGACGGCGTGGTGTAGCGGATGAGTCTCATGGTGATGTCTCCTTGGATTGGATTGCGGTTGGGTTCGCGGAGAGACTTCGCATACGGGATGCCGGCCATTAAAATCTGTTTATGCGCTGATAATTAAATACTTGTAACCTGACAAAAATTCGCCGGCGGGAAATTTTGTCCACCCGGCTGTCACGCCGGTGCGCAAGCTCGTCTCAAAAAACGCGTGCCGTGCGCGGTCGCCTTCCCCACCGTGCCCGCCCGCCATGAGTTTTGATTTCAACACCGTCCCGAACCGCGCCGGCACCGACTCCCAGAAGTGGAAAAAATACGCCGGCAAAGACATCCTCCCGATGTGGGTGGCGGACATGGATTTTCGCTCGTCGCCGGCGATCCTGAAGGCGCTGCACGAACGCGTGGACCACGGCATCTTCGGCTACGCCCGGCCCACCCAGTCGACCGTCGACGCGGTGGTGGACGCCTGCGCCGCGCGCTACGGCTGGAAGATCGATCCCGAGTGGCTGGTCTGGCTGCCTGGCCTCGTGTGCGGCCTCAACGTCACCGCCCAGGCCTTCGCGCAGCCCGGCGAAGAGGTGCTCTGCCTCACCCCCGTCTATCCGCCCTTCATGACCGCGCCGAAAAATTCCGGCCGTGTCTCGGTGACCGTGCCGCTCACGTTGCGCCCCGGCCCGACCGGACGCGGCGACGGCGTCTGGGAGATCGACTGGGAGGCCCTGGAACGCGCCGTGACGCCCCGGACGCGGCTGTTTTTCCTCTGCAATCCCCATAACCCGGTGGCCCGCGTTTTTCGCCGCGAGGAGATCGCCCGGCTGGCGGAGTTCTGCGCGCGCCACGACCTCATCCTCTGCTCGGACGAGATCCACTGCGACCTCATCCTCGACCCGGCCCTGCCGCACCTGCCCACCGCGCTCGTCGCCCCGGAGCACGCCGCGCGCACGTTGACGCTCATGGCGCCGAGCAAGACCTACAACGTCCCCGGCCTCGGCACCTCGTTCGCGATCATCCCCGACGCGGGCCTGCGGGCGCGTTTCAACCGCGCCACCCAGGGCATCGTGGCCGAGGTCACCGCGCTCGGCTACTCCGCCTGCGAGGCGGCCTACCGCGACAGCGAGGACTGGCGCCAGGGCCTGCTCGCCACGCTCCGCTCGCACGCCGCCCACCTGCAGGCGACCTTCGGCGCGGGCGTCTTCAAGGACGTGAAACTCGAGGCCCCGCTCGAGGCGACCTACCTCGCCTGGCTGAACGTCTCCGCGCTCGGCCTGGAGGACCCCGTCGCGCACTTCGAGGCGCACGGCGTCGGTCTCAGCGAAGGCCGCTTCTTCAACGCCGCGCCGGGCCACTACGTCCGGCTCAACTTCGGCTGCCCGCGCGCCACGCTCGACGAGGCGCTGCGCCGCATGGCCGCCGCGATCGGCGCGCTCAATCGATAAAACGCTCCGCCCAGGCCGGATTCGGCAGCGGCCGCGGGCGATAGGCGCCAAAAAGCCGGTGACGCGTCCGCGCGACGAGCTTGTAGCCGAAATCGCGGATCGCGACCGGCACCTTGCGCTCGAGGCGCGCGAGTTTCGCGTGTCCGCCGCCCAGCGCCTCGAGCGCCGCGAGAGCGCCGTCGCTGCGCAACACGGCGGGGCCGCGCAGACCGGCGGGCAGGAAAACCAGGCTGTCGAAGTCCTTCGTCGGCAGCCCGTGCGCGCGCAAGACCGCCTGCCCGTAGGCCCCCTGCAAAGCCGCGAAACGCAGGCGCGCCTCGCGGTCCTTTTTCAACAGGACCCGCACGAGAAAGTTACACAGGCCGCAGTCGCCATCGTAGAGCAGAACGGGACCGGAGCGGTCGACGGCCTGCGCCTTCACCGCACGGTCTCCCCGGTCGGGCAGCCCGTCGCCGCGCAGGCCGAGCCGCCGTGGCCTCCGGGCATCCACTGCGCGCCCGTCAGACCGAGCGCGAGCAGGACCGCGACGAGGCGGCGATGGCGGCGAAGTTTCACGAGCCCACCCTAGTCGCACCGCCCCGGCGCGCAACCCCGGGCGCCGGCGCCCTCGGCCGATCGCCGACTCCGACGCTTGCCGCGCGCACCGCCGCCCCCTTGCCTCCTCCCCGCATGCGCCTCGGCCCGCTCACGCTCTCCTCCAACCTGTTCCTGTCTCCGCTCGCCGGATACACGAACCTGCCCATGCGCCTCACCGTCCGGGAGCTGGGCGGCCTCGGCTTCGCCACGACCGACCTCGTCAACGCCCGCTCCCTCATCGAGCGCAACCCCACCGCCCTCAAGCTCGTGGCCGCCGCGCCCGGCGACCGGCCCTGGGCGGTGCAGCTTTTCGGCGCGGTGCCGGAGGAGATGCGCGACGCCGCCGTGATCTGCCAGGAGCTCGGCGCCGACGCCGTCGACATCAACATGGGTTGTCCGGTGAAAAAGGTCGTCAAGATCGGCGGCGGATCGGCGATGATGACCGAGCTGGACAAGACCGCGGCGCTGGTGCGCGGCATGATCGCGGCGGTGAAGATCCCCGTGACCGCGAAGATGCGCCTCGGCTGGGACGAGCAAAACCTCACCGCGCCCGACCTCGCGCGGGTGCTCGAGGACGCCGGCGTCGCCGCGGTCTTCGTGCACGGCCGCACCCGCGCCCAGGGCTTTTCCGGACAGGTCAACCTCGCCGGCATCCGCTCGGTCGTGCAGGCGGTGAAAGCCATCCCCGTGATCGGCAACGGCGACGTCACCACGCCCGAGGCGGCGCGCCACATGATCGCCGAGACCGGTTGCGCGGGCGTGAGCATAGGCCGCGGGGCCTTCTACGACCCGTGGATCTTCAAGCGCACGGACCATCTGCTCCGCACCGGCGAGCTTTTGCCCGAGGCCACCTTCGAGGAACGCGTGCGCGTGATGCGTCGCCACTTCGAGCGCTACGTCGAATTCTACGGCGAGGACCACGGCTCGCGCCTCTTCCGCCGCGTCGCCCCCTGGTATGCGCGGCGCTTCGGCCCATCGAAACCCTTCAAGCAGGCCATCCTCGGCATCGCCTCCGCGTCCGACTTCGAGAAGGCGCTCGCCGACTATGTCTCCTGGCGCGCGCGCTTCTGCGGCGAGGATGGCGGGTTGCTGCCGAAATATCGACCCGACCCGATGGTCGCCTCCTTCATGCGCGACCCGGACGATCCGGTCTTCGCCCGCGAGTCCATCCCCGTGCCCAAGGGGCCGGTGGAGAACTGGTAGCAGGCCCGGCGCGCGGTCCGTCCGGCCCGGACCCGCGTATCGAAACTACAGATACTTCACCTTCACTCGGGCGCCGCTGGCGTCCTCGAGGATGATCTTCTTCGCCTCGACGTCGATGTCGGCGAACTTGATGCCGAGCGCGGGCTCCACGAGCTCGCCCTGGCGGATCAGACGGCCGTCGATCAAGGCGCGGGCCGGGCTGCCTTGGTAGACGCCGCTCACGCGGATGCCCTCGGCGTAGCGGACAAAGCGCGGATTGGCCTGCGGCGTCGCCGGCTCGGTCGGCGGGGCCGGCGCGGCGTCCGGGCCGGCGGCAACGATCGCGGTCCCCTGTGAGGCCACGGGAGGGACGGGGGCGGGCGGGACCGGCGCCGGAGGCAGCGCGGTGTTTTTTTCCTGCAGGCGGGACTGGAGCTCGCCGGGCGTCACGTTGCCGATCGCGCGGTTCGCCGGAGGCTCCTTGCCCTCGACGACGGAGTCGACGCGAGCCTGCTCCTTTTGGCGGGCATCGGCGACGGCCTTGGCCGTGACGGGCGCGCTCGTCTGCGGGGGAGGGCCGGAGAAATAGAAATAAGCCCCCGAGCCCGCGCCGACCACGAGGAGAAATATCAGGCCGAAAACCAACGCGTCGCGCTTGGCGTGACCGCGGTTCACGGCCGCCTTGGCGGCCCGGGCCGGAAGCGGGGGAGGCGGAAGCTTGGACGGATCCAGCGCCTCCGCCGGGGCCTCGGCGCGCAGGTGAATGGGACCGCGGGCTCCGGCGGGCTCGGCAGCGTTCGCCGTCGCGGGAGGAAGCACCGGGAGCGGCATCAAGGGCGGCGGAGGCGCCCCGGAGGCGGAAGCGGGCCCCATGCCGGGCAGGGGCAGAAGGGGCGCGCCGCTCGGCGTCTCCTCCAACGCCTTCAACGGATCGACCACGTGGCCGTCGCCCGCCGGCGGCGGAACCGGAGGCGGAGGCGGCTTGGTGCCGATCTTGAGCTTGAACACGGGCGCTCCCGAGGCACCGGGCGTCTCGGTCGGATGCGCGAAAGTCGGCGACGCCGCCGGATGCTCCGGATGCGGAGCGGGGTGCGGGTGCGACGAGGGCGAAGAAGCCGGGAAGGCGCCGGCTTCCGGCGCAAGGCTCGGCCGGCGTCGCGCGCGTTCGGCGGAACCCGGCTCGTGCGCGCCCAAACCGGGCGCGGTCGCGGGACCGGGCGGAATCCCACCCAAGGGCAGGGGGGCCAAGGGCGGCTCGGGAGCGGGAGCCGGCGCGACCGGCGGATTTTCGGCCGGAGGCGTCGGCCCGCCGACGCCGGGCCGCTTAAGGCGCAAAGGACTGACCTCGGGCTCTTCGCTCATGAGTGGGGCGGACGGTGGGGACTTCGCGGGCGCTTCTCAAAACGAAAAAACGGCGCACCGCGAAAGGTGCGCCGTCTTGAACTTTAAGTTCGACCCGCGAAACGCCGGTCGATGGCTGGGAGCGATACGCTCCGGGGCCGCTTAGTAACGGCGATCGCCGCCACCGAAGCCGCCGCGGCGCTCGCCGCCGCCGAAGCCGCCGCGGCCACCGCCGCCGCCACCGAAGCCACGACCGCCGCCGCCGCCGCCACCGCCGAAGGAACGGCCGGCGCCCTCTTCCTTGGGGCGGGCCTCGTTAACGGTGAGGGCGCGGCCGCCGAGGTCGGCGCCGTTCATCTTCTCGGCGGCCAGCTTGGCCTCCTCGGGGGTGCCCATGGTGACGAACGCGAAGCCGCGGGGGCGGCCGGTCATCTTGTCCATGGCGACGTAGACGTCGGTCACGGAACCGAATTGGCCGAAGGCGGAACGGAGTTCGTCCTCGGAGGTCTTGAAGGACATATTGCCGACGTAGAGTTTGGAGTTGCTCATGATGTTTGATTTCGTCGCTGACGTGTCTCTGCCAGTCCGTTCCCGACCATCGGGTTTCAAATCATCACTAGAGCCTAACTCTCCTGACGACTCACCAGTTCCTGTCATCTAACGTTTCGCTAACGATGCGGGCCAACACACCGTCCGGCGGCCGATTGGCAAGGACAATCGCGGCGGCCGGATTTTGTAAGGTGCCGCGTTTAGGGAATTTTTAGAACCCGTCGGGCTCTTTCCACAAGGCGTCCCGGACCCTCCGATCGCGTTTGGTCGGACGGGCCGCCCCGCCGGCCAGAATATGCTGAACCCGTTGCTGCCTGGCCGCCTCCAAAGCCTCCGGGGGCGTCTCGTCGCGCACGAAATCCCCCGTCTTGGCCGCTCCTTGCCGGCCTCGCGGCAGCCCCAGCACGACCAGCCGGCGCAGGATGATTCCCTGCCTGGCCTCGACCACCTGTCCCGGCCGGACGGAGGCGGCCGGCTTGGCCTCGCGACCATCCACGACGACCCTGCCCAGGCGGCAGGCCTCCGCGGCGAGCGCGCGGGTCTTGTAGGCGCGGACCGTCCAGAGCCACTTGTCGAGGCGCGCGTCTTCGGCGCCCGCCGCGGGATCACGATTTTGCGGGGTTTCCACCGGGTCCGATTGCGCCCGCCGCCCGATCCGGGTAAATATCAAAACGTCCCTCGAATCACCGACGCCGCCCTCATGTTCGCGCCCCTCTCCCGCTTTTCCCACCGCGAGCCCGATCCCGCACAGATCGAGCGATCCTTCGTCGAAGAGATGGAGATCGGGCATCCGCGCGAGCCGCGCAGCCGCCGGCTCGAGCTCGTGCTGGCGGCGTGTTGGGTGCTGATCCTCGCCAAGTGCGCCCTTATCTACTGGGCCTGCCACCGGTTCCATGTGCCGGTCAGCCCGTGGTGGTTGATCCTGCCCACGCTGGCCTTCGCCTCGCTCTGCACCTTCGTGTATTGGCGGCGCGACTGAAGCGTTTTGCCTTTGGCGCGTTCCGCGTCTTTCTGCGTGGCGCCATGCCACACGTCCCCGGTCTCCGCAGTCCCTACGCCCGCGTCGGGCGTCTCGTCTACTTCGGGCGCATGCTCGACAAAATCCGCCTCCACGCCCGCGGCGCCCTGCCCGCCGACTACGTGGAAAACCTCGGCGAGCCCGCGACCAAGCCGACCGTGTTCGACGGGCGCATGTGCCGCTTTCTCCGCCTGACCCATTCCGAGATCGGCGCCCAGGTGCTGGCCGACGCCTCCGCGAGCGACGCCGACATCCTCGCCTGGGCGGAAGCCCGCTCGGCCGCCGCCGGCCACACGCCGCGCAGCGACGAGGAGTGCGAGATCTTCAACGCCTTCCTCGCCAAGCGCGGCTGGCGCGACTCCGGCGCGGCCGTGTTGGCGCAACGCATCGCGGAATCGGGCCTGGAGGGCCGGCCGGTCGAGACGATGTTCGACTACCTCGACGCAGACGAGGGCCGCGATCCCGCCCAGACCCGCGCCCTCGCCTCGATGTGAAGACCGGCCGCCCGGAGATCCTCGTCGTGATGGGCGTCTCCGGCGCAGGGAAAACGCGCTTCGGCCGGGCCCTCGCCGGGGCGCTCGGCCGGGATTTCACCGACGCGGACGACCACCACCCGCCGGCCAACGTCGCCAAGATGCGGGCCGGAACGCCCCTCGATGACACGGATCGCGCCCCTTGGCTGGCCGTCCTGCGAGCGGAGATCGACCGGCGTCTGGAAAACGACAGGCCGCTGGTGCTCGCCTGCTCGGCGTTGAAGGACGCCCACCGACGCGCCCTGGGGGGCGACGACCCGGCCCGGGTGCGCTTCATCCATCTCGACGGCCCGCCGGAGCTGATCGCCTCGCGCCTCGCCGCCCGCGCCGGCCACTACATGCCGGCCTCCCTGCTCGCCAGCCAGCTCGCCGCGCTCGAGCCGCCGGCCGACGCGATCCGTATCGATATTTCCCTTACCACGGAAGCCCAGGTCGCGGCGGCCCGGACCGCGCTCGGGCTCTGACCGGGGCCCTCCGGTCGGGGCCCGCCCCGATCCCGGAGAGGTCGATTCCGGCGATTCGCCGGATTGCCATCGATCCGCAAGACGCCACGCTTGGCTGTCTTATGCCCTCGACCCGCCTCTCCGCCTCCCTCCGCGAGCCCCTCTCGCGCGACGCCGCGAGGCCGGCGCCCCGGATCCGCGGACGCCGCATCTGAGCAAAGCCGGCGACCGCGCCCCGTGAACGCCCACCTTCCCCCTCCGCCCGCCGCCCCGCTCGTCCTCTCCGAAGCCGAGTGGCAGGCCCGCGCGCGGGCCCACGAGGACCGGGTGCGCGCCTGGACCGATCCCCACCAGACCCGCGCCGCCCGCGCGGAAAAGCATCCGGTCTACGACTTTCTCTTCACCTACTACGGCCACCGCCCCTCCTGGCTGCGCCGCTGGTTCCCCGGCCCCGGCGTGGCCCTCGCCGGTCCGGCGGCGCGGGCCCGCCTCGTCCGACCGGAGTATGGTGAAAACGAATACGGGGTCGTCCTTAAGCCGGCCGCGCTTCTCGAAAAACGGCTCCCCTTCGTGGCCTGGCTGCGCGGCTTCCTCGCCGCCACCGCCGCGCGACCGCCCTTCTTCGGCTGCTTCGGCCTTCACGAGTGGGCGATGGTCTACCGCCAGACCCCGGAGGAGGTGCGGCACAACCAGTATCCGCTGCGCTTCCCGCCGGACGGGGTCGCCGCCGTCGTCGAGGCCCAGCCCCTGCGCTGCACGCACTACGACGCGTTCCGCTTCTTCACCCCGGGGGCCCGTCCGCTCAACCGGCTCGCGCCCACCCTCGAGGCGCGCGTCGAGAACGAGCAGCCGGGCTGCGTGCACGTCACCATGGACCTCTTCAAGTGGGCGATGAAAGCCTGGCCCTGGGTCTCCGCCGAGCTGGCCGCCGACGCCTTCGAACTCGCCCACGCCGCGCGGACGACGGACATGCGCGCGAGCCCTTACGATTTTTCGGCGATCGGCCTGCGGCCCATCACGATCGAGACGCCCGAGGGCCGGCAGGAATACGAGGCGGAGCAACGCCGGCTGAGCGCGCTCGCCGAGCCCGTGCGGACGCGCCTGATCGGTGAGCTCGAACGCGCGCTCGCCTGAGCGCGGCCGAAGCCGGGGTGTCAGGGCAGCAGCTCGACCCGGATGTCCTTGTAGTCGACCTTGCAGCCGGGGTCGTGCGCCTGCAGGGCGAACGTGCCTTTGCCGAGCCGGCGGCCGGGCATGTTCTTCGGCGGGGTCCAGTCGGCCGGCTCGGTGAAGTCGACGGTCTGCTTGCCGTCGATCCAGACCTGGACGCGCTTGCCCTCGACGCGGATGCGATACTCGAACCAGACGTCGTCCGGCGCCGGCGCGACGTCCATGATGTCCTTCACCGCATAGAGCCCGCCGGTCTTCTTCTTGTCGGAGTGGGTGGCGTTCACCTGGCACTCGTAACCGGCGGACGGCCAGCCTTTGTCCTGGTAGGCGGTGTGGAAGTAGATGCCGGAGTTGGCGCCCGCGTAGGTCTTCACCTTGGCCTTGAAGTCGAAGTTCGTGAAGGCCCCTTCCGGGAAGGGCGTGCCGACGTAGAAGAGGTGCCCTTGGCCGCCGCGGACCTGCAGCACGCCGTCGACGACCTTGAAGGCGCCTTCGGGCGAGTTCTTCGAGGCCTTCCACCCTGCGAGGGACTTGCCGTCGAAGAGGGTGATGGCGTCGGCGGCGAGGCCGGCGGCGGCGAAGCACAGCATGACGGCCGTGAGCAAGGTGGACCGGAAGGATGACGGGGCGATCATGACCCCTGCATCCCAAGTCGGCCGCCGCGGGCTGGCAAAGGTTAAGTGAAGACCTTGATGCCGGCCTCACGCATCTCCAGCAGGCGCTTCTTAAGCGTCGAGCGGTTGATGCCGAGGATCATCGCGGAACGCAGCTGGTTGCCGCGCGT
>JACCDQ011132713.1_pt1 | contig 38776 bp, 38 predicted proteins | sample 7446031 | NCBI WGS metagenome assembly JACCDQ01 (sample SAMN15323442, study PRJNA562643) | freshwater metagenome | isolation source: river surface water | place: USA:Blue River Watershed | collected 2017-08-17 | reverse complement strand
GATCTTGTTGTAATCTTCCATTTTATTGCTGATTATCCACCGACAAACACGGTTTTAACTTTTAAATTTGGACAAAACTAATAAATCAGATAATAATTCCAAATTTTTTTATGTTAATTTTTGTCCAATAGTCGAAATGTGTCGACCACTATTAATTGTAATATACCTATAAATCCCGCTGGCGGGGTGGGAGCGGATTGAATTTCTGTGCTAATCTGTTTTTTATAATTATTTTTAGGGGGCATAGAAATTTGAAATAAAATCAATCAATAGGTCATTTTTTATCTGTAAATTTGTTTTCTAAAGCGTGTATAGCTTTATTATTTCCCCTATTTGAAACACCATGGGACTATTTAATTTCCTGACCAAGGACATCGCCATCGATTTAGGTACAGCGAATACCTTAATTATTCACAAAAATCAAGTTGTTGTCGACGAGCCATCGATTATTGCTTTAGACCGTAACACGAATAAAGTGTTAGCGGTAGGCCGACAAGCCATGATGATGCATGAGAAAACAAATGATAATATAAAAACGATTCGTCCATTGAAAGATGGGGTTATCGCCGATTTTACAGCAGCGGAATTGATGTTGCGCGGATTGATCAAAATGTTGGATCGGGGGAATTCATTTTTCTCTCCAGCACTTCGCATGGTGATTTGTATTCCATCTGGTATTACGGAGGTTGAGAAACGTGCGGTAAAAGACTCTGCGGAACATGCAGGGGCTCGCGAAGTTTACATGGTACATGAGCCTATTGCTGCTGCGATTGGTATTGGTATTGATATCGAACAGCCAAATGGTTCTTTGGTCGTAGATATTGGAGGTGGTACAACGGAAGTTGCCATTATTTCCCTAAGTGGTATTGTAGTTGAAAACTCCATTCGCGTTGCCGGAGATGAGTTTACACGCGATATTAAAGACTATTTGTTGCGCGAGCATAAATTGGTCATCGGTGAGCGTTCTGCGGAGCAAATTAAAATTCAAGTTGGTGCAGCTTTGCCAGAATTGGAAAATCCGCCAGCAGATTTTGAGATTCGTGGACGTGACCAAATGACGGGTATTCCGAAAGAAATATTAATCAATTATTCTGAAATCGCTTATGCTTTGGATTCGTCCATCACGAAGATTGAGGTTGCCATCATGGAAACCCTTCAGCGTGCTCCAGCTGAGCTATCGGGTGATATCTTCCACAATGGTATTCATTTAGCCGGTGGTGGCGCGATGTTACACGGTTTGGACAAGCGTATCGAAAAGAAAACGCAATTAAAGGTTCATGTAGCTGACGATCCATTGAAGGCCGTGGTACGTGGTACTGGCGAAATCTTGAAAAACCTAGAAAAATACAAGCCTGTTTTAATTACCTAGTTTTCAATCGCGATAACTCATGATTCAATTGTTCCAATTTCTAGCGCGCCAAAAGGTCTTCCTTTTGTTTTTGTTGCTGGAGTTGGTAAATATTTGGTCTGTATTTAAATACAATTCCTACCAACATACCTTGTATTTTAATACGACGAATCAGTGGGCCGCGTCCATTTTGTCGACAACACAAGAGGTGAAAACCTATCACCAATTGCGCATTGTGAATGGAACATTGGCAAAAGAAAACGCTCTGTTACGGACTGAATTGTTGCGATTAAAAAGTCAACAACAACCCTTAACCAAACTCCCCTATTATGTAAGTGAAGCGATGCTAACGCGCTATCAAGCACTCGCTAGCCGGGTGATTGATCAGTCCACGCGCATGTCTCAAAACTATTTGACCATCGATAAGGGGCGAGCGGACGGTGTTTTGCCTGGAATGGCCGTTATTTCATCGACTGGTATTGTAGGAAAGGTTATGTCTTGTACAGATAATTTAGCCTTGGTTGTTTCCGTACTGCACACGAGTAATTCGGTTTCTGCCAAATTAAAGGGAAGTGGGGAATTGGGATACATCAAATGGCCGGGTTATCAAAGCGAAGTGGCAGACATGATGGATGTCTCTAAATATAAAAAAGTTGTCAAAGGAGATACGGTCGTTACCTCTGATTACAATGCTGTCTTTCCCCCCAACATTCCGATTGGAATCGTAGCGAAGGTTGGTCTTGAAAAAGATGATACCTTTCACGATATTAAAGTCATGTTGTTTACCCCGTTTACAACCTTGCAATATGTGTATGTCATTAAGAATCGTTTGGCAGGACAGCAGGCTCAATTAGAAAAGACTAAACCGAAATCAGAATAAGATGAACTTCACATTCAACTATAAATGGTTTTTGTCGGTCGTTTTTGCCATGGCGATTCAAATCTTGTTTTTGCGAGATATTGCAATTGCGAATGTGGCATTCTGCTTCATTTATACTTGGTTTTTGGTCAAGGCTCCCATGCAAACTAATCCTTTATTGTTGCTGTTGGGCTCCATGGCTGTTGGCTGGCTGATTGACATTTTTTATAATACGCATGGCATGCACGCCTTTGCATCTGTTTTAGTTGCTTGGTTGCGACCTGTTTATTTTCGAATTCTTACTCCTGCCAATGGCTATGATGAACGCTCTAGCATTTCATTAGCTGAAATGAAATGGCTCTGGTTTTTTCCCTATTTATTCCTCATGTTGATGTCTCATCATTTGCTATTATTTCTATTAGAAGCAGGGGATTGGACATTAATTGGGTTTAGTATTTTAAAAGCTTTAGCTTCTACTTTCATGGGGATGGCCGTTTTTGGTATTTTGGAGTTTTTCAACCGTCCAGAATAGGCCTTTTTGGCAGAGTTTTTTTTGGTCTTAGATTTGCATGAATGTACTGCACGCATATTATTGTATATGCTAAATTGCCTACCATGGAAATAGATACACAAACGGTTTCGATGCCTCAGTCAGACGCACAAGCTGTATTTGAGAAAGAATTTATGCCGCACCTCGATGCGATGTACAATTTTGCACTCCGCTTAACCAATGATGAGGATGATGCACAAGATCTTGTTCAAGATACTTGCATGAAAGCCTTTCGTTTCATCGATTCATTCGAACCTGGAACCTACGCCAAAGCCTGGTTATTTCGGATTCTCAAAAATAATTTCATAAACGATTATCGGAAAAAATCCCGTGGACCTGCAAAAGTGGAGTTTGAGTGGGTCGAGCAATCGTTTTCTGGTGATGAAGATCAAGAACCAGCTTCGCATGCCGACTTGCATGCAGAGACGGTAAACGAAATGTTAGGGGATGAGATTACGGCTGCCATTCAAGCATTGCCCGTGGATTTTAGAATGATTATTATTCTCTGTGATTTAGAAGAATTTAGCTACGAGGAAATGGCTCGAATTTTAGATATTCCGATTGGTACCGTTCGGTCTCGACTGCATCGCGCTCGTGCCATTTTAAAGGAAAGCTTAGCGGGTTATGCGAAAAGCAAAGGGTATCACTGACAATGTGTCATTGAACCCAATTGAACTTTTTGTCCTATACCCGTTGTTAAAAAATTATTGCATTTAGCATGTAAACTCATGAAAAAGACTTGTACCCATCAGCCTGATTGTTTAAAGTTAATTCAACGTATCCTTGATCGCGAAGCTACTCCAGAAGAGGAAGCAGCATTTCTGGCCAACAAGGAACAGTGCTTGCCGTGTCAAGAAGGTTACGAACTTGAACAATCCTTGCGTAAAGCCATTAAATCAAGTTGCTCTAGCAAGTGTCCCGAAGCGCTTTTTGCTCGCATTAAAGCAAAACTTTTTGTCGTATTAATCCTTATTTCCATACTTATTCCGTTATTTTGCTAGCTAATCTAAATCAAGCAGCACTTGGAAGGTAAACTCATTATTTTTTCTGCCCCATCCGGATCCGGCAAAACAACTATCGTTAAACAATTATTGGCGGATAACCCTAACTTGGGGTTTTCTATTTCAGCATGCACTCGCGATAAACGCGGTCGTTCGGAGGCAAATGGCCAAGATTATTATTTCATGACCCCTGACGAGTTTCGTGAAAAAATTGACGAAGATGCTTTTGTTGAGTGGGAAGAAGTCTATCCGGGGGCTTATTATGGAACCTTAAAGTCTGAAATTGAACGTATTTGGGCCACTGGAAAACATGTAATTTTCGATGTGGATGTCAAGGGAGGTCTTGCCTTGAAAAACTATTATAAGGACCGTGCATTAGCGATTTTTGTAAAGGTTCCAACCTTAGATATGCTGGAAGATCGTTTACGTGCTCGTGGAACTGAAACGGAAGAGTCACTTTCGAAGCGGATTTTCAAAATGAAATTTGAATGGGCATTTCAAGATAAATTTGATGTGATTCTTGTGAATGATCAATTGGAGGATGCCGTAAAAGAGGCGCAACGTTTATTTGATCATTTTACTCGCTAGCATGAAAATCGGCCTATTTTTCGGATCATTTAATCCCATTCACCATGGCCATTTAATTATTGCGCAAGCGGTTTTGAATCAAACGGACGTTGACCAAATTTGGTTTGTTGTTTCCCCGCAAAATCCGCATAAGCACAGTAAAACGCTCTTACACGAATTCGACCGTTTAGATTTAGTCGACCGTGCAATTGCGGATAATTATAAATTCAAGAGTTCAGATATTGAGTTTCATCTGAGTAAACCTTCCTATACCATTCACACGCTAACACATTTGTTGGAAAAATTCCCCAACTATTCATTCCGATTGATTCTGGGGGGAGACAACCTAGAACAGTTTAAAAGTTGGAAGAATTACGATAAGATTCTTGATTATTTTGGCTTATATGTTTATCCTCGTGGTGAGCAAAGTTCGAGTGACTTGTGGCAACATCCGAATGTGACGCGCGTTGAAGCCCCATTATTGCAGATTTCTGCGACCTATATTCGCCAATGTATTCATCAAGGGCAATCGATAAAATATCTAGTTCCTGATACTGTGGAAGAGCGAATCTTGTCGAAAAAATTCTACATTTAGGCCTATCCGCCTAAGCTGTGTTTTCATTTTTTAGCCCATTCCCTTTTCTTAGGATTTTAGGCCTTTGGGTCATTGGTCTTTTGTTAGGTCCAATCGGGCTTGCTTTAATAGCATTTGTCTTATTGCTGGCCTTTCGAAACGGGAGAATTGTCTGCGTCCTCTGTTTAATTGGACTCGCATATTTGAGATTCGCCCAATTAGCTTCTTCTTCAGCTCTTCCGAACCATGATGCCTTTGTCTTTCAAATAAATCAGGACCCCACGCGTGGACCTAAATCCTGGATAATCCCGGCAAAAGTAATTTCTGTTCATCAGCATCGAGCTTGGATACCTGTGCATACTCAATCGATGCTTTATGTCCCACTCTTGGGATTTTCGCCTCGTGTTGGTCAAGTGTATCTGGCCTATGGAAACTTAAACCCTATTCGCTCGTCTATATTGCCAGGGGCAATGGATTGGAGGTCTTATTATGCTCGGAAAGGGATTTATACTTCATCTTTTCTCGCCCTGGAAAGGTTGGTATTAGTTCAAGACGCTGCTGCTCAACATTCGATTGTCACACGCCTAAGGGATCATGCGAATGGATATTTGCAGCAAGCTTTGCCAGAAGGGGTTCATCGAAATGTAGCGGAGGCGATGTTTTTAGGAATCGGAAGTACGATTGATTTTGAAACCCGACAGTCTTATGCGGCCTTAGGGGCTATTCATATTTTGTCGGTGTCTGGTATGCATGTAGGCTTGCTGTACATGGGCTTGCAATTGCTTCTTGGATTTTTGCTTCGTTTCCGTCGTTACGGACCTCCCGTTTATTTTACACTCATCATGCTCGTCTTGTGGACATTTGCGGCGATGACAGGATTTTCTGCGCCTGTTTTACGTTCCGCTTGGATGTTTTCGGTCTTACTCTTTGCCCAAATTTTTCGCTTGCATTCGCACCCGTTGAATGTTTGGGCTTTTTCTTGTTTTGTGCTTCTTGTTATTCAACCCAATCAATTGTTTCAAGTAGGTTTTCAATTGTCTTATGCTGCCGTGCTGGGATTAATCTTTTTCCAAAACAAACTTGTTAACTGCTGGAAGCCAAAATACTGGCTCACTAAACAAATATGGGAATTAACCTGCCTCGCGATTAGCGCCCAACTTTTAACTTGGCCATTGGTTATCTTTTACTTTCATCAGTTTCCCAATCCATTGTATTTCTTTTTACTCAATCCAATTTTGGTCGGTCTGTCAAGCCTTACTTTATGTATCGGTTTTTTGTATCTGATTTTGGCCCCCTTGATTGGCCCTTTTTCGATTTTATTTTCAGGTTTTGGACACATCTTCTTAGCTAGTTTTGAACTCTTGCATGGTTTGATGTTCTCAACAACCCAACATCTTTCTGCCGTCATCTCGTTTATTCGTTTGAATGAGATGGAGTTGGCCAGCTATTATTTGTGCCTGGGATTACTTGTTTTTTGGTGGAAGAGTCGCAGAATATTCGGGCTCTATTTAAGTTTGGCAACCTTTGCTTCTCTACTGATCGTTCGTTTCTTTGAGCCCTTGCGGGAGGAGGCTTATATGACAGTTGCTGAAAATCAAGTTGTTTTTCTCAGGACAAATGCGATGCACGGGCAAAGTTATGGGGCTCCAAGTCCCGTTTGGTTGCAATCGAATGTGGGAGCGTGGTGGGCCAGGAATCAAGTGGTAGATACCTTAACTCATAATTGGCCAGTTGGAAGTATTCGTTGGCAATTCAATGGAGAAACCTTTGTCTATTTGAAAAGGCCAGGTGTTCAACAGGAGGGTCATCCGGTCAATTTGCTATTATCTGCGGAGTTAGATTTACGAGATCCCCGATTTTTAAAGTCGTGGCAAGGGTCCATTTGGTATTTTGTCAGGAGGCCTTCAAGGTATCGCTTGGCCCAACTAAAACCCTATTGGCCTAAACAAGTGTATTATTTATCCGAGCAGGCGGCTCTGCATTTTCCATAAAAAAAGGCTGCCTTATGAGGCAGCCTTGAATGATTAGCTAGGTTTCTTCTCGTTACGTTTACGCTCGTTTGGATCCAAGAAGATCTTACGCATACGTAATGATTTTGGAGTGATCTCTAAGTATTCATCCTTTTGGATAAATTCCATACACTCTTCTAATGAGAAGTTTAATTTCGGAGCAATTTTGGTATTTGAATCCGTACCTGAAGCACGCATGTTCGTTAATTGCTTCGCAGCTTGAAGGTTCACTTCGATGTCGTTTTGGCGATTGTGCTCACCTACAACCATTCCTGTGTAAACTTCTTCACCTGGATCGATGAAGAACACCCCTCTGTCTTGTAATTTATCAATTGCATAAGGAATTGCAGGGCCTGTATTCATTGAGATCAATGATCCGTTGATACGTCCTGGAATTGCACCTTTGAATTCTTCGTAAGCAATAAAACGGTGGGCCATGATCGCTTCACCGAAGGTTGCAGTTAACACCTTAGAACGTAAACCAATCAACCCACGTGATGGAATGTTGAATTCTAAGTGTTGTAAATCACCTTTTGGCTCCATGATCAATAATTCGCCTTTACCTTGCGTAGCTAATTCGATTACTTTACCAGCTACTTCTGCAGGAACGTCAACAACCAAAGATTCGATTGGCTCTAAACGCTCGCCGTTTGGACCTTCTTTGAAGATTACTTGTGGCTGTCCAACTTGTAATTCATATCCTTCGCGGCGCATGGTCTCGATCAATACTGACAAGTGTAGAATACCACGTCCAAAAACTAAGAATTTATCTTCACTTTCTGTAGGAATTACTTTTAATGCTAAGTTTTTCTCCGTCTCTTTGAATAGACGATCACGGATGTGGCGAGAGGTAACTAATTTGCCTTCCTTGCCAAAGAATGGAGAGTTGTTGATCGTGAACAACATGTTCATCGTAGGCTCATCGATTGCGATACGCTCCAATGCCTCTGGGTTCTCCGCATCAGCAATTGTATCACCGATTTCGAAATCTTCGATACCTGTTACTGCACAAATTTCACCACACTCTACTTTCTCAACTTTTACTTTACCTAAACCTTCAAATACTTGAAGTTCTTTGATACGCATTTTTTTCGTCGTACCATCAGCTTTACAAAGTGAGATTTGCATGCCTTCTGTCAACGTTCCACGCTCTAAACGTCCGATCGCGATACGTCCTACGAACGAAGAGTAGTCCAATGACGTAATCTGCATTTGTGGAGTTCCTTCTTGAACTTTAGATGCTGGAATGTGCTCAATGATCGCATCCAATAATGGGATGATATTGTCGGTTGGCTTTTTCCAATCTGTACTCATCCATCCTTGCTTCGATGAACCGTAGATACAAGGGAAGTCTAATTGATCTTCTGTTGCTTCTAAGTTAAACATCAAATCGAATACACTTTCATGTACTTCGTCAGGACGACAGTTTTCTTTATCTACTTTATTAACAATGACGATAGGCTTCAAGCCTAAAGCGATCGCTTTTGAAAGCACGAAACGCGTTTGTGGCATAGGGCCTTCAAAAGCATCTACCAACAAAATAACACCGTCTGCCATACGTAGAACACGTTCTACCTCACCGCCAAAGTCGGCGTGACCAGGTGTATCGATAATGTTGATTTTTACTCCATTATAACGAACTGATACGTTTTTAGACGTAATCGTAATCCCTCTTTCTCTCTCTAAGTCGTTATTGTCAAGGATCAAATCTCCAAATTCTTGATTTTCTCTAAAAATTTTGGATGCATGAATGATTTTGTCAACAAGGGTCGTTTTACCGTGGTCAACGTGGGCAATGATGGCAATGTTACGAATGCTTTGCATAAAAATGTAGGCGTTGAATGAATAAAATTCTCCTTAGTCGGGGAATTTAAGGTGCAAAGGTACGGATAATTTCTTTGAAAAGTGCTAATTGATTAAAAATCAACTGGCTCGAATTTATTCTGTCAGGGCGCTTGATGCCTTTGACTTCGCTTTGGGGCTTAATTGCTCAGCTATTTTTTGTGCAATTCCGGTTGAATCTATTCCGCAAAGGGCATATAATTCATTCTGTTCACCGTGCTCAACAATGTGGTCAGGGATGCCTAATCGCACAATGTTTGCCTGATATTGATGATCCACCATGAATTCAGCGATCGCAGAACCGAATCCTCCCACGATGGAGGCATCTTCCACGGTTAAGATTGTATTAAATTTACGGAAGATTTCATGCAAAAGTTTTCCATCTAATGGTTTCGCGAAACGCAAGTCATATAAAGCGGCATCAATTCCTTGACTTGCCAATAGTTCTACGGCCTTAATCGCTTCATTTCCAATGTGCCCTAAACTTAAAATAGCCACATCTTTTCCGCTGTTAAGTTCGACCCCAGTCCCAATTTTAATTTCCTCAAAATCTGTCCGCCATGCTGGCATGACACCTTGACCTCTTGGATAGCGAATGCTGATGGCTTCGCCACGTTCTTTGAATTTATCCAAAGATGCCGTGTACATGATGTTTCTTAATTCTTGCTCATTCCGAGGAGCCGATACGATCATATTGGGAACGCAGCGCATCATAGCAATATCTAAGTTTCCATGATGGGTAGGGCCATCTGCTCCCGCCAAACCTGCTCGGTCGAGACAGAAAATGACCGGTAACTTTTGCAAACAAACGTCATGTACAACTTGGTCGTAACCGCGCTGCATAAATGAACTGTAAATATTACAAAAAACGGTTAATCCTTGCGTCGCTAATCCAGCTGAAAAAGTCACGGCATGCTGTTCTGCAATTCCCACGTCAAATGCGCGGTCTGGCATTGCTGCCATCATAATGTTCAATGATGAACCCGATGGCATCGCTGGGGTAATTCCCATGATTTTGGGATTTTTTTCCGCAAGTTCCAACAAGGTATGTCCGAAAACTTCCTGGTATTTAGGGGCTTGTGGATTATCGAATGTTTTCTTCTCAATCTCTCCCGTTAACTTATCAAATTTCCCTGGCGCATGCCAAAGTGTTTGATCTTTTTCCGCAAGCGTATAGCCTTTGCCCTTCGTTGTCACACAATGTAGGATTTTAGGGCCAGGAATGTCTTTTAAGTCACGTAAAACGGTGGCTAAATATTCGACATCGTGGCCATCGATCGGGCCAAAATAGCGTAAATTGAAAGACTCAAATAAATTACTTTGTTTAAGTAAAGTAGCCTTTAGGCCATTCTCTATTTTGGAAACGATTTCTTGTGCCGACTTCCCAAAGCGAGACATTTTTCCCAATAAATTCCAAACGTCATCCTTAACCTTGTTGTAGGTATGCGATGTAGTGATGTCGGTTAGGTATTCTTTTAATGCGCCCACATTGGGGTCAATCGCCATGCAATTATCATTTAAAATGATAATCATGTTATTGGGGATATCACCCGCATGGTTCATAGCCTCGAATGCCATACCAGCGGTCATCGAACCATCTCCAATCACAGCAATGTGCTGCCGATCAAATTCTTTTTTATATCGAGATGCCACAGCCATGCCTAAAGCAGCCGAGATGGATGTGGATGAGTGACCTACTCCAAAAGCATCATATTCACTTTCTGAACGTTTCGGAAATCCACTGATTCCCCCAAGCAAACGATTCGTGTGGAAAACGCCTTGTCGGCCCGTTAAAATCTTATGCCCATAGGCCTGGTGTCCCACATCCCAAACCAATTGGTCGTAAGGTGTATTGAAAACGTAATGCAATGCAACTGTTAATTCTGTCACACCTAATGAGGCTCCAAAGTGACCTCCATTGACAGAAACATGGTCAATGATGTATTGACGCAATTCTTCGCAAACAGCGGGGAGCTGATTGGCTTGTAACTTACGCAGATCGGCGGGTGCCTGAATCTTACTAAGTAAAGGGCCTGCTGGGAATTGAGTGGACACAACTAATTTATTCAAGTGAAAGAAAAACTCTACAAAGGTAAAAATGTTTTTGACGCTTACTCATTTTTTTGACTAGCCTTGAATAATCTTCGCTTTTCAGATTTGCTAAGGCTGTCATATCCTGATTTCGATATTTTATCTAAAATCTGATTTAATTCTTCTTCTTCGATATTTTCGGGCGGATTTCTTGGTTTTGTTTCTCGCGATAAATCTGCATGAATGAAGGGACTTTCTTTTTTTCTTAGTTTGTCCCAGCGGATCGGGTGTTCATGAAGGTAAGCCATGAAAAAGCCAATCAGCGCACCTCCCAAATGGGCGATTTGTCCACCTGCATTTGCTCCCACGGTCTCTAAAAGCGACCAAATTAAATAGAATCCTGCAATGAATTTGATGCGAACAGGGCCTATTAAAAATAACTGAACTTCAAAATTCGGTCTGAGTGTAGCAGCAGCAAGCACAATAGCAAAAACGCCCCCAGATGCTCCCAATAGAAAATTTCCTTGTTGGCGCTCGAAAAAAGGAATGAAATGATAGGCCATTAAAAAGGCAATCGCACCCATGATGCCTCCTAAAAAATAGATTTGAACACTTTTATTATTGCCGATAACCTCTTGTAGGATTTTGCCGAACCAATAAAGGAACATCATATTGAAGACCAAATGGAAAATTTCCACGTGAATGAAAAAATAGCTAATAAAACTCCAGGGGTGTAGAAAGTTAGATCGTATGTCGGAAGATAAAGTCAATTGCTCTAAAAGCGACTCATAAATAGCCTCTTTCCCTGTGAAGATCATGAAAATTCGAAGCAACATCAGGGTAAGGAATAACAATGAGTTTACCGCAATGATTTTCAGCAAGCCTTCACCAGGTTGCTTTAATATGCGTTGAAAGTCTTGCCAAAATCCGGGCATATCAGTAGAAATGATTGCGTTTGGTCTTCCAAACCATCAATAAAATGACAGCAAACACCATTCCTCCGATGTGAGCAAAATGTGCAACATTGTCACCTTGGTATTGTTGAATCCCCTGGTACAATTCGTATAGGCCATAGAAACTCACGAAATACTTTGCCTTGATCGGAATAGGGAAGGGGAAAAGATACATTTCAGAATTTGGGAATAAATACCCAAAGGCCATTAGGATACCAAAAATTGCACCCGATGCTCCAGCTAATTGACTGCGGTTTACATATTCTGCATAATTTTCGCGCGCCCATTCAATGTTGACATTCCCGTCAGGCAATGAAATTACTTGGTAGTGTTGCGCATAATCATATAAATGCATCGAACTTGGGTCACTTAAGACAATTTCGGTTGCCCGACGAAAATCAGCGAAATCAATAAAATGCTGTATACCCATGTAAAGTAAACCGGCTCCAATACCACAAAAGAAATAGAAGAATAGAAAGCGTTGTGCCCCCCAAATTCGTTCTAACAACGATCCAAACATGTACAAACCGAACATATTTCCCAATAAATGCATAAAACTTGCATGCACAAACATGTAGCTGACTACTTGGTAAACATGAAAGTCCTTCGCCTGGAAATAGTGTAAGCTCAATAAATCTTGGGGTAAAAATCCGCCTAAGACATAAATAGCTACATTTATAAAGATTAAATTTCGAACGGTTGGTGATAAGTTTCTAAACATAATTTTATTCTTCGTATGCCCAATCAATGCGTGTTTTCATATCCTTAACTAAAAGGCCCATGGCCTTAAAATTAGCTCTAATTTCATCTACCTTGTCGTATTCCCGCTTTTCCTTGAAGGTAGCATATAAGCCCAACATTCCCTTGATTAAGGCTTCCTGATTGGTCGGAAATTCCTCGCGAAGTCCCAAAACCTCCTCTAAGAAATGGGTGTAATTTGATTTCAATTGCTCGAATGTTTCTCGCCCTAATTGTCCAAAAGTTAGTAGACCCGCATGTAATTGGTTTATCTTTTTTAATAAGGTAAACAAATGTGAAATGGTAACCGCGGTATTCAAATCATCGTTCATTCCATCATAACATCCTTGAATGGCATTATTGATTTCCTCAACTTGTATTGTGTCAACCGCTGAAACAGTAGCAGAGTCAAATTCCATGCCTTTAATGATTCGCAATCCATTCGCGATGCGTTTATATCCTTTTTGCGCAGCTTTTAAGGCCTCATTTGAGAAGTCTAAGGTACTGCGATATTGCGATTGAAGCATGAAAAAACGAACGGTCATCGGACTGTAGGCTTGCTCCAATAAGGGATGTGCTCCGGTGATTAATTCACTGGGCAAAAAGGAGTTTCCGAGCGATTTACTCATTTTTTGACCATTCACGGTCAACATATTCGTGTGCATCCAATAACGTACAGGAGCGCGCCCATGGGCTGCTTTCGCCTGTGCGATTTCACATTCGTGGTGTGGAAATTTCAAATCCATCCCACCTCCGTGAATATCAAATGTATCTCCTAAGTACTTGTGACTCATGCAGGTACATTCCAAATGCCATCCTGGAAAACCATCTCCCCAAGGGGATGGCCAGCGCATAATGTGCTCAGGAGAGGCTTTTTTCCAGAGTGCAAAATCCAAAGGACTGCGCTTTTCGCCTACACCATCTAAATCACGTGTTTCCGTTAATAAATCATCCAACACTCGACCAGATAAATGTCCGTAATCACCTCCCTGTTTGTTGTAAGTCTCAATATCAAAATAGATGGATCCATTTGATTCGTAGGCTAAGCCTTTTTCCAAAAGGATTTTTGTCGTTTCGATTTGCTCCACAATATGCCCCGTCGCCGTAGGCTCGATGCTTGGAGGTAGCAAATTAAACTGTGTTAAGACATTATGAAAATCATTTGTATAGCGTTGGACAATTTCCATGGGTTCTACCTTCTCCAACTTGGCCATTTTGCCAATTTTGTCTTCTCCTTCATCGCCATCCCCTACCAAGTGACCTACATCCGTGATATTGCGTACATAACGAACTTGATAACCGATGAATTTTAAATAGCGATGTAAGATGTCAAAAGACGTAAAGGTTCTTAAGTTCCCTAAATGGACGAAATTATACACCGTTGGCCCGCATACATAAAGCCCAACATGGGGTGCATTAATCGGGCTAAATACTTCTTTTTCTCGGCTGAGTGTATTGTATATTTTTAACGGCTGCATGAATCCTAGGTGCTTTTGTAGAGTCCTCAAAAAGGAATTAAAATTACGCCGATTCTTTTAATTCACCAAACTTAGCATTTTGACAATTTGAAACGATTCTTTTCAGATTGTGTTATCTTTGTGTGTTTTTTGAAAATCAATCGTTCATGTTGCTAAAGGAAGTAGGCGAGGACAAATCGCTTCAACGTATTTTTTTGCAATTCCCAGTCCGTTTATATGCGTCGGATTCCAATTGGATTCGTCCATTGGATACGGATGTTTCAAACGTATTTGACTCCAAGAAAAATGGACATTTTAAACACGGGGAGGCAATTCGCTGGGTATTGTTTGATGATGCTGGTGAGGCGATTGGTCGGGTAGCAGCATTTTATGAGCAAAATAAGGACGAAGTTCCCGTGGGCGGCATGGGTTTTTTTGAATGTACAGAAGATGAAAATGCTGCTTTTCTGCTCTTTGATGCCTGCAAGGCTTGGTTGATTTCAAAGGGCATGCAGGGCATGGACGGTCCCATTAATTTCGGTGAGCGGGATAGCTTTTGGGGATTAATGGTGAAAGGATGGGAGTACGAGCCTACCTATAAAATGCCTTGGACAAAACCCTATTACATTGATTTTTTCGAGCATTATGGCTTTCGTGACTATTTTCAACAATATGTCTACGTGTCTTCGATTCGTGGGGCGAATGTTACACCTGCGATTGAGGAGAAGGCAAATCGTATATATCAGAATCCTGAATATGTGTTTAAACACATTGAAAAGTCGAATTTGCCAAAATATGCGGAGGATTTTAAGGTCATTTTCAATGCGGCTTGGGCAAAGTTTCCCGGGGTGAAAGAGATGAGTTCGGAACAAGCACAACGTTTGGTCCAAACCATGAAGCCGATTATTGATGAGCAGTTGCTTTGGTTTGCCTATACGCAAGCTGGTGATCCCGTTGCATTTTTTATCGTGATACCAGATCTTAATCAAATTATTAAACACTTAAATGGTCGTTTGAATTGGTGGGGGATGATCAAATTTTTATTATTGAAAATGCGTGGTGCATTGACGCGAGCTTGTGGGGTGATTTTTGGTGTTGTACCAGCTCACCAAGGGAAAGGGCTTGAATCGGCTATCGCCTTACGTTTTCGAACTGCCGCACGCGAAAATCCTTTCTATCCGTATGACACGATGGACATGAATTGGGTGGGAGATTTTAATCCCAAAATGCTACGTTTTGTTTCCCAATTGGGGGCAACAAATGAAAAGACTTACATTACTTATCGTTTATTTTTTAATCCAGACCAAGCCTTTAGTCGTTGTCCTAGGGTTGGTTAAATACATGCACATGAGCTTATTAACAATTGGAACGGTTGCGTTCGATGCTTTAGAAACTCCTTACGGAAAGACCGATAAAATTATCGGAGGGTCTTGTACCTATATTGCCCTATCAGCTGCTTTTTTCTTACCACGTGTCAATGTGGTTGCGGTGGTGGGTGACGATTTTCCGCAGGCCTACATGGATACCTTAACGTCGAAGGGCATCAATTTAGACGGTCTGCAAATCAAGCAGGGAGAAAAGTCCTTCTTCTGGGCCGGGAAATACCACAATAACATGAATACACGTGACACGTTGGTGACGGATTTGAATGTGTTGGCGGATTTCAAGCCAGCAATTCCCGCTTCGTATCAAGATTGTGAATATTTGATGTTGGGTAATTTAACACCTCAGGTTCAGATCGAAGCGATTGAAGGATTAGCGAAGCGTCCTAAATTAATCGTCATGGATACCATGAATTTTTGGATGGATGTTGCCATGGATGATTTGAAAAGTGTCTTGAAAATGGTGGATGTGCTTTGCATCAACGATGAGGAGGCTCGTCAATTATCCGAACAATATTCGTTACGTACGGCTGCCAAGTTGATTATGGCGATGGGGCCTAAAACCTTGATTATTAAGAAAGGGGAGCATGGTGCCTTGTTATTCCAAGACCAAAATATGTTCTATTGCCCCGCATTGCCTTTGGAAGAGGTATTTGACCCAACGGGTGCTGGGGATACTTTTGTAGGCGGCTTCATTGGTTATTTAGCCAAAACGGACGACATTTCTTTCGAGAACATGCGTAAAGCCATTGTTTACGGCTCCGCCATGGCGTCGTTTTGTGTTGAAAAATTCGGAACTGAACGCTTGCTAGAAATTACCGATCAAGATTTAGCTGGTCGAGTAAATGAATTCCGGGAATTGGCTCGTTTCTAGCGGCCACCCACGATGACTTCGTGTAGGTTTGTTGGGTCTAGGTATTTATTAGCTAGTTCCAACAAATCTTCAGGAGTACATGCTAGAATTTGTTCCTGAAATTGATCGTAGAAATCCTTCGGTAGGTGTTCCAATTGGATGACTTTGATTTTTTCTGCAATATCGAAAGCTTGTGTGAGTTCTCCCGTAAAGCTTCCCATCAAGTAGTTTTTCACCAAGTCTAATTCAGCTTGACCTACCCGCTCAGATTGAAGTAACAACATTTCTTTGCGAATTTCGGAACAAGTTTCTTCTACATTGGCATTGTCTACATCCGTTCCAATGACCCAGTATCCCGCACGTAACATGGGAACGATGGAAGATGAAATGCCGTATGTAAATCCTTTCTCTTCACGGATATTTTTTTGCAATCGAGATCCAAAAAATCCCCCGAATAGCGTATTCAGCACACTGAATTTAAAATAGTCGGGATTGCTTCGTGTAATGGATAACATCCCAAGGCGTATGGACGATTGCAAAGCATTTTCACGAAATTCGCGAATCCCTTTAGGCTGAATCCCATTCGGGATAAATGAATTTAGGGGTTTTGTTTGATGCGTATCCATTTGCTCAAATGTTCTTTGAACCGCCTCGATTTCATCTGGGCCAATATTTCCTGATAGGAAAATTTTAGGCATACCCTTCAGCCAGTTTTGCTTATGGAAATTCACCAAATCTCCTTGCTGAATTTCCTGTATGCTTTTCTCTGTAGAAATACGACCGTATGCATCAGGCGAAAAAAGCTGTTGGCGTAATAATTGGCTCGCTGAAAACGCCGTCTTCTGCCAGTTGAGTTTATTCTTTTGAACTTCGATAGCTATTTCCTTTTCGAATTCCTCCGCAGGGAAGTTTGCTTCCTGAATGATCTCAAGGACGTAGGGTAATAAAGATTTCAGATGCTTGCTTAAGCCATAGAGTACGAATGTTGCATGATCTAAGTTGGTCTGTACATCCCAAAATGCACCATAGTAATCAAAGAGTTGGTGTATCGCTGTCGCATCTCGTTGACGCGTTCCTCGTTTCATTAATGAACTCGTTAAACTAGCGATTCCTGCCTTTTCTGCGGAGCTCGCTCCAGCACTTACAGTGAACTCTAATTTGAAAACAGCCTGCTCCCCTAGCGAAAGAGAAGCTACCTCAATGCCATTGGTTAGGCATGTTGTTGTTACGGCAGGAAATTTGATGAGTTCAATCGGGTAGGCCGTTGGGGCAAGGGTTCGATTTAGCATATATGGGGCTATAAAACAAATGACATCCCGGATGGAATGTCATTTGTCAAACTAGAAATCTGTTTAATTATCTTTTTCCGTTGTCGTTGTTGATTGCTGCCAACAAAGTTACACGTAAAGTATTGGCTAATGGGCTACTTGTTCCTGTTGGTACTAAGTAAGCAAAGTCAAAACCATATTTTTGATCTAATTTAAATCCAACACCCATGGTGAAGTATTTACGGTTTCCTTTCATTTCGCTTTCATTGAAATAACCTCCACGAATTGCAAATGTATTGTTGAATAAATATTCTGCTCCTAATGAAGTAGTAACCTCTTTCAACTCTTCCCCGAATCCGTCTGGTGCATCAAATAATGATCCGAAGATACCACCGATTGCAGATGTTGTTGTTGGGTCAGTTCCTACTTTGTTTCCATTGGCATCAACTGATTGAGGTGTAGGAACCATCAATTTGTTGAAATCCAAAGTTAATGTCAATTTGCTTTTGTCATCGATATCTTTCACCGCAGCTACACCGGCACGTAAGTTAGTCGGGATGAAGTTTTTCTCAGCACCACCGTAAGATACCTTACCAGAAATATTAGAAAGAACTAAACCATACGTGTATTTCCAGTTCTTCTCAGAGTTTGTATTCCAATATAATGCGATGTCAGCGGCAACCGTTTGTGCTGGTTTCATCGCAACTCCCGTACCCGAAGTTCCTTGGTAGTTTCCTAATAAATTAGAGTTGATGTATTTCAAGTTAACACCTAACGAAAGGCTATTTGAAAGTTTTCTAGCATGCGTTAATGACAAAGCGTATTCTTTCGAATTGAAATTTCCTGCGCTTGTTCCGTTAGCTAACGTTGCTTGAAAAAGGCCTTGGTCAAAGTAATTGATTGAAAAACCAAATGCTTGATCTTTAGCTGTTTTCTTGTATCCTGCAATGTTATACAAGGCCATGTCATTTACTAAGTTACGTAACCATGGTGTATAAGAAATGGCAAATCCAAGATCTTTATCAGCACTTGCTAACTTGGCTGGATTCCAATAAATCGCATTAACATCAGATGAAATAGCGACACCCGCATCTCCCATAGCTGCAGAACGAGCATCTGGAGCGACATTTAGAAATAACATGGTCGGTGTTGGAATTCTTCCTGAATTTAATTGTCCAGAAACCAATGTTTGGCCATAAGCGACTGTACCGATGCATACAGTTAGTGCTGTAAAAAGCGCTTTGTGGAAAATTGAATAATTCTTTGTCATTGTATATTAAATTATAAGAGAGTCTTTCTATTCAAAAAAGCTAAAGTCAAAAATAGACATTTTTTAGGATAATGGATATGGGATTCGTAAAAAAAATATGAAAACTTATTTTAGGGTAATGTTTTAATTCGGAACGTTTTAATTTCATTTGTCAAATTGTCTCTCAATTGAATTTGTAAAATCAGCGGTTGATGCATGTGCATGAATTCGTCTGCTTTCCAATCAAATTCAATCTTAGCTTTTCCTGTTTCATCGTAGCTACTCATGCCGGTTTTTGTTCCGATAATACGACCTAAAAGATCGAATACTTGGATTTCATATGGCATTATATCCCAGGGCTTATCCTGTTTAAAAACGAAGTGCAAGGTTTGTCCCAAAGGATTTGGATATACATATCCATTCAGCGACGCCAATTCATCTTGTTTTACTTGGAAACTTAACGATGCTTGGGCGTAATTATTGTAGATATCCCAACAAAATGCTTGAATTTTATGTATTCCGGGTTTCAGCGATTTCAATTGGATTTTAATCTTGCCTTGGGATGAATTTGATATGTCTGGATTGAACCTGGCAGCCATTTCCACTCGGACGCTGTCATCTAAAATCAGGCTAGCAACCTGTCCAGCACCATTTTGCCACAATAAACCTGATGAATCCGCTATCGAAATGTTTACCCAAGGGTTCGTGCTCGTTGACATTATATCTTCATCTAAGATTTCAAGCCCCAAGTAAGGCGGCACTTTTTCTGCTTTTTGTTTATTTATCCAGGAATTTGGTTCGATGGCTGTTGCATACTTTTCAAGTGTATTTGCCGACCAAGCATGAAGTTGATAACGTTCCCCCTGTTCCAAACTTGGCATATTTTCAATACTTATTTTCATTGAATTGCTTGTGCTTTCGCCGGCCGACTTCCAGATAATCGGACTCATGTGTGTGTATTGAAAGGAGGCATTTTTTGTGCCTAGTGTTTTTTTAGATTCACTGATTCGGTAAAGTCCAATCTGCATCTTAGCCCCTTGCAAGGGCAATCCACTAAGGGATATTTCTTTCTTGGTTGTATCGAGCGCCATGTGAAAGCCTTTCGTAATCCATGGAAGTGCAAGCGTTGGATCTCCTAGTAATTGAATATTTCGATTGATAACGCCGGCTTGGCTCGCATTTTTAGCATCTCGAAATAAATCCCCCAAACGATAGGATGAATTTGTTTTATTCTCCATCATCGATTTGTAGAATGCCTGCCCAAAGAGGTAGTTACTACTTTGAAAAACGGGCCTTGTTGTGCTAATTAATGCGATGACACCACCTTGATCCGACAATAAACTTACTTCTCCGCCAGAAAGGATGTTCGGATCATCAAAACGTCCAAACTGACATGTTGCCGTTAGTAATATAGGTAAATGCTTGCTGTTTTTGAGCTGTACCAAATCGTTCGTCGTGAGGAGTTTTTCGTCAGCCCAGCCACTCTCAGAACCATGTCCCATGTAATGAATAAAATCAGCCTTTTCTTCAAAAAGATTTAATGCGGCCTTTGTTCCCAATGGACTCGTATAAGAACCATTCGAGACTTGCATTGGATATTGATCCAAATAAACTTTCTCTTGTCGAATTGGGAATAGGGCTTTCTGTAATATTCCAGAAAAATCTTCCGCATCCTGCATGTGAATATTGGAATCGCCATCATCTGCTACCCATGCGAATCGAGGTGTATTGTCTAGGTGTTTTGACTCAAAATCCATCAATTTATTGATAAACATATTGGCCTCTTGTAGATTTTTTGCAGGAATTCGACCGACAGCAACCTTTATTTCGTCTCCTTCGTTCCAAGCCCCGTCCTTTGTTCCCATGACCCCATAATAATCATCCGAAGCATAGCTCAGGAGCGGATGAAAGGACTCTTCACTTTGGTAAGTGGGGACAAAGCAAGATTTTTCCAAAGCCGTCGAAACCGTATTTTGGCCTTTGTAATCGATAGAAGCATCACCCAAAAGAATGACGTATTTTAATTTGGATCCAGGCTTTTGATATTGATATCGAATAAAGTTTCGAATCGCAGTTACATCTTGTTTGCCTCCGCTGAAATCATTAAAAATTGTATGCGTTTGGATATTTTTAGCCGGTATTTTCAGTTGTGTTGTTTTATAGTCTGCTAATTTATGTGCCGCTGTTTCTAGAATTGCAGTTGACAATATTAATAACTCCGTATCTGCAGCCAGGTCGAATAAATTTTGGTTTTCAACCTTTCCACAGAAATTTGGCTCATTCATTCGTTCCAAATTGGCAATAGCCACTCGGCTATTCGGGCGGAATGATTGGCTAAAAGCCTCATTTTTTCTTAATTTTTGCCATTTCAGTCCTCCATTGTTTATCCAAATTTGTTGGCTTGCGCGCAAATTCGCCATGTTAATATGAAGCAGGGAATCTGTTGTATTGGGTAATAGGTATAAGGGATTTTCATAATTAGCATCGAATTTTTTCGGGTACATGAGGCTGATGAAGTCTAGGTATCCAATTCCCGCTGAGCTTTGGAAACTAATGGGCCAATTCCACGCATCATTAGCTGCAAGGACGGGAGTTGTCCAGGTATTTATTTCCTCACTGTTCGCTTTTAGATCATAGCGGCCACCGATTATGGGAGTCATCGAGATCGGCTTTGGCAATAGAGGAATTGAAAATGTGCTGGGAGAAATACTGCTTGCATAAAGTTTGATTGCCAAATGGGCTGCCTGGCCATGGAAATAATCACTCAGTGTGTATTGTAAAATTTTACTTGAGTTTCCGTAAAATGCATCACCAAGCCACGCTTGGCCTGACTGATTTAAATTGTAGGTTTCGGGCTCATAATGTTTGAGAGACCATGCGTATGGTAATATGGAAGCATTCGAAGTCGCATTTTCAATTTCTTCAATTGGATTTGTCTGTGTGGCATCTAGTTGGACAAAATAAAAAGTGGAATCAGCATAAAGATTGGTTTCTTGTTTCCAAAATTCCTCTTGTCGGATCGTATGTGGTGATTCCCCCCAAAAGAATATGTTCCATGTCGAGTTTGTCTCTTTTTGATAATATGCAGGAACGGGTTTGAGCAACCCGTTTTGAAAGGAATCCTGCGGATTTAGCATGCCTGTTTGCGCTGAATAAATGCAGATTTTCGCTGGGCTTGTATTTTCGATGTGATGTTTAGTCAACCAAGCTTGATTGATTTGGTAGAATCCAGCCTGTGTAATGCCGAGTTTAATCCATTTCCCTTGTTGGAGCGTTGCAGGTATTTGGCTAAATGATCTAAGCGATGCGAATAGTAGCACCAGCAAAAGCAGGATTCGGTTATGCTGGTACTTCGAAAGCTTGTACTTGTGCATTTTTAGCGACGAGGTATAATTTGCCTGTGTGTACTTCTTGGCAAATGTAGCGGGTTCTGCGTAGTTTCCCTTTCTCTAAGAGCAGGTTTTTTAATCTGAATTTTGTTCCTTCAGCTAAGTTGAACAACAGTATTACTGCCTCATCTGTATGAACATCAAATTGCTTTAATACTTCCACTAAAGGGGTATATCCATTTGAACTTGCTACCGGATTTTTCAAATAGGCTTTCAGCACGAGAACTAATTCTTTAGGAAGCAGTTCGGAATCTAACAGGGGATTAAATAATTCAAAGAAGGCATTCTTCCATTCTTGCCCATGCGGGTTCACCTTGTTTTTAAACCTTTGATAAGTTACAAGATGCGCGACTTCATGTAAATAGGTGACTAAAAATGCATAGGGATTTAGATTGTGGTTGACCGTAATTTGAAATCCTTTATTGGGTGCGAAACGGAAATCACCCAGTTTGGTGTCACGCTTTTTGGAGATGATGAAATCGAACTGATGTTCGTCCCATAAGTTAAAGCAATATTCAGCCACTTTTGGAGGGAAGTGGTCCAAGAAAGAAGCAATTTTCTTGTTTTTAGTCATGGCTGGGCATAAAAAAAGTCCCTCGCAAGCGAAGGACTTTTTTTTTGAAACTGGCTAAAATTATTTAGCAGCAGCAGTGTCAGCAGCAGCTGTATCAGCAGCAGCAGTATCAACTGGAGCAGCAGCAGCTGTATCAGCAGCAACTGAATCAGCAGAAGCCTCAGTTTTTTTCTCACCACAAGATGCTAAAGTTACCATACCAGCAACGAAAGCTAAAGCGAATACTTTCTTCATTTTTGTAATATTTTAAGGTTTGAGTTACAAAACTACGTGATATATTTTTAATTGCAAACAATCGAGCAAAAATTTTAAGAAAATTTTAAGAATTGGGGTGATTATTAGTTAAAATGGCCTAATTGAGGCCTGTGGGCATTGTTAATTCTTAAGAAAATTAAGATTAATTTAATACTTTCAAGTGATTGTATGAATTTATTACTTGATAAGATCCTTAAAACGGTCGTAAAACCCGCTGCTCTTAAAGGTGAATGTTTTGTGCAAAACATAGTTTGAGATAAAGCTGAAGCCCATCCCATTTATCGTTGTGCTAATTTGAGTTACGTTGACCTTCTTGTACGAATATGGGATTTGTACGAATAAATCGTTGTAGTTTGTTTGAATGATATGGTAGGGAAGAATGCTGAATCCCCAAGTAACAAAGCCTGAAAATGTAGCGACCATCATGAATTTAATCATTTCCCTTTGTGTCTGTCTTGTCTGACGTGCATTGAACGCAAACAATTTGGTTAAGATAAAACCAACAATCAGTGAAATGAAATAGGCAGGTAAAATCGTAGCCTCATAGGCTAAATGAAACCAATCTTTTAGTAGCCCCCCAGCCAATAATTGAATCATCGCTCCTGTTCCTGCAATCAGGAAATAGGCAATTAAATCTTTGCGATTAAAAAGTTCCGACTTTTTCTTCAATTAAAATAGGCTTTTAACGAGGTTTGGGAATAAGCCTAATACCAAGGTTGCTAAGCTTGTAATGCCCAATGCTGCGCGATATAAAGGACTAATTTCTATTGTTGGAATATCACCCTGTTTGAAGTAAACGGCAATGATTCCTTTAAAATAGTAGTATATACCTACAGCCGACATTAAAACAGCTAAGATGACGGGGTATATGATATTGCGATTAAACGTATCTGAGAATACAAAAAATTTCCCCCAAAATCCTGCAGTCAAGGGTATTCCTGCTAATGATAGTAAGGATACAGTCAAACAAAATGCTAAGTAGGGATTCGCTTTCGCTAAACCTTCAAAGGATTGAAAGTTTTCTGGTTTTTCTGTCCTACCTGTTTGATATTCAGAAACCAGTTTAAATACGGCAAAGGCCGTCAAAGTTGCCAATGTATAGGCCAACGAGTAAAATAAGATACTTGATGTTGAGCTGTTTTGTCTTGCCGAAACCGTCAATAACATATATCCAGCATGGGAAATACTTGAATACGCTAACATACGCTTGAAGCTTTGTTGGTACACCGCCGTAACATTTCCAATCACGAGCGTCAACATACTGATGAAATATACGGGCATGACCCAAGTCGAATATAATCCACCAAATACTCCAGCAAAGATGTGGTAAATCGCCGCAAAACCAGCTGTTTTTACGACGGTAGACATGAACATGGTGAAAATCGTAGGTGCCCCGTCATATACATCAGGCGTCCAAAAATGGAAAGGTGCAGCAGAGACCTTAAATAACAGACCAACTAGCATTAACAAAATACCCGCATATAAAAAGGATGGTATAGATTCTGGAGCGGTACTAGCAATGGCATTCGCAATGTTTGAGATATAAAATGAGCGTGTTGCTCCATAAACTAAGGTCATTCCAAACAATAGGATTCCTGTGGCAAATGAACCCATAAGGAAATACTTAATTGCCGCCTCATTGGAACGCAAATTTCGCTTATCCGACCCCGTAAGGACATACATTGCTACGGAAAGAATCTCTAGCCCTACAAATAACATCATTAAGTGATCGAAGGATACCATAATGATTGCTCCCACCGTTGAGAATAACATAATGGCATAATATTCTGCTGGATGCGTATGTTCATCATCTTGTCCAAAGGCATTTGAGAATGCCACGACAAAAAATGCCGCGATTTGAATGATGATACTGAAGTTGATTGAGGTATTATTAGTACGGAACATATTTCCAAACCATAAAAACTCATGATTCCAATCCATCGCCGTAATGCCAATTCCAATGGCTAGAAAAAGCATGGTGATTTGTTGAATCATCTTACGCGATAACCAAAATCCTAAAAATAGGTTACTGATTCCAAATAATGATAAAGCAATGATAGCTGTCATAATTCTGCTTTGCTGTTGTTAAAATTCCGCTTAGTTTAATAAGGCGACAAGTTTTTCTACACTTGCTGCACTAAAGGATAATACATATTGGGGGAATAAACCGCCCAAAATGACCAAGAGGATTAAGGGTATTAATACTAATTTTTCGCCTAACACTAAATCTTCAAAGTCTTTGGTAACCTTAGAAACATTTCCAAAGATTGATTTTTGGATCATTCGTAAGGTATAAACGGCCCCTAAGATAATTGTAATACCCGAAATGATGCCCAAGTACATTTCTTGATCAAAGACACTTTTCAGTAATAAAAACTCTCCGATAAAACCATTCGTTAAAGGCAATGCGACCGATCCAAGGCTCAAGACAATAAATGCAACCGTAAGGACATAAGAGGATTTAGTAATGCCTCCTAATTGAGCTAATTCGCGAGTTTTTGTTCTGCGCTCAATGATTTCTATCACAAAGAATAGTCCCACTAAATTGATGCCATGAGAAAGCATTTGATATAAAGCTCCTTGAATACCTTCGACACTTTGTGTCATGATTCCTGCTGCCATTAAGCCTACGTGTGCAAAGGATGAATAAGCAAGTAATCGTTTTGCATCTTTTTGTTGGATCGCAATCACGGACCCATAAATAATTCCAATAATCGATAATATTGAGACCGTTAGTCCCCATTGTGTTATTCCTAAGGGAAACATGGGAATCACCAAGCGAATCATTCCATAAGTACCCATTTTCAACATGATCCCACCTAATAACATACTCCCTTGAACTGGAGAAGTTGTATAGGTGTCGGGTTGCCAGGTATGGAAAGGGAAAACGGGCATTTTGATCGCAAATGCAATAAAGAATGCCAAAAATAAAAATCCTTGGTGCTCCGCACTTAAGTTACGCGCAGTCAAATAGAGTGTCTCGATATCCGCTGAATGCGTTTCGCCTGGTGTACGTAAATACACATAGATTAAGGCAATCAATAAAAATAGTGAACCAAATAAAGTATACACAAAAAACTTGAAGGTAATCGAAGTTCTATTTTCTCCTCCATATTGAGCCACTAGGAAATAGATTGGCAATAAGGATGCTTCAAAAAAGAAATAAAATAGGAAGGCGTCTTTTGCTAAAAATGCCCCCAATAATGCTGTTTGCATGGCTAAAATTAGGCCTAGATAAGAGGCATTTCCCGACTTGTCAGAATTGTTAGTGGAAGCGATAATAAATGGAACCAATAAACCAGTTAGGCCAATTAGAATTCCGTTAATGCCATCAATCCAAAGGGTAAAGCTGATGCCTGCTTCTGGAATCCAAGCTTGACTAAAAATCAAGCCAGCAGATTCAGCTGGGCAAAGCGCATACGCGATGACGATGGCCTCAAGGATGGACCCCGCTAACGCGATGGGAAAGGGATTACTTGGTTTTGCCAGCAACAAGCCCGCCCCAAGTACCAATGGAAATAATAGGATAAATAGTAATAACATACCTTTTTGTTCTATTTTAAATTACAAGATCCATGTTCTTAAACTCACAGCGAGAATAACAGCAATGGATACGACCATGACAAAAATATAGTAACCAACATTCCCCGTTTGAATGCGGCGGAATTCCGTGGATGCATACGCGACAATTCTGCCTATGCCTTCAACAATTAAATCAATGACCAAGAATTCCACGACTTGAAAACAAAAATTGCCCAATATGTTGATGGGTTTTACAACGATTACATCATATAGTTCATCGATGTAGAATTTATTATAAATTACTTTTTGGATTCCGGACATAGACTCATCTGCCTCAGGCACTGATTTTTGGACACCAAATAAATAAATGGCAACAAATGCTGGTAAGAATGCAGCTAACAAAGGGGCTCCCATTTCTAAACTAAAGAAGGAAACTTCAGTCGATTCAGCAGTTGCAGGTATGATTGGCGCCAACCAATGGGCTAAAAATTCGTTTCCTCCTGCGAAATGTGGCAAATTTATCAGTCCACCTATCACGGATAATACAGCTAATGCCATCAATGGGAAGGTCATCGATAGTGGTGATTCATGTACATGATGTGCTTGTGCTTCTGTTCCTCTAAAATCACCAAAGAATGTTAAAATAAACACGCGGAACATGTAGAATGACGTAAGCGCTGAACCTACAATTGCCAAACACCACATCGCAAAATCATGGTGGTATAATTGTGCAAGAATTTCATCTTTCGAGAAGAACCCCGCAAATGGGGGAATACCTGCAATAGCAATTGTTCCTAGCAAGAAAGTGATGTAGGTTATGGGCATTTTGGATTTCAATCCCCCCATCTTACGAATATCTTGCTCATCCGACATCGCATGAATAACAGAACCCGCTCCCAAGAATAAAAGGGCTTTGAAGAAAGCGTGTGTCATGACATGGAAGAACGAAGCCGTGTAAGCCGAAGCACCTAATCCCATGAACATATAGCCCAATTGTGAGACGGTAGAATAAGCTAAGACTTTCTTGATGTCATTTTGGAATAGCCCAATTGCTGCGCCTAATAAAGCAGTTGCTAATCCGATCCAGCCAACAAAATGCAATACTTCTGGGCTTAATTCGAAAATCACATTGGCGCGAATCACCATGTAAATCCCTGCCGTAACCATAGTCGCAGCGTGGATTAAAGCAGAAACGGGCGTTGGGCCCGCCATCGCATCCGGAAGCCAAGTAAACAAAGGTATTTGTGCCGATTTACCCATGGCTCCAATAAACAAGCAAAAAGCGATTAGGCCAATATTCTCAGGCACATTGCCAGCGGAAATTTCATGGAAAATGGTTTGGTAATTCGTGGTATTGAAGTTTTGAATCAACAAGAAAATGCCAATTAAAAAACCCAAATCACCAATGCGGTTCATGATAAAGGCCTTGCGTGCTGCATCTCCATAGCTATTTTTCTGATTCCAAAAGCCAATAAGCAAATAGGAACAGAGGCCTACGCCTTCCCATCCGATAAACAAAACAGTGAAGTTGGCCCCTAATACCAAGATCAACATGAAAAAAATGAAGAGATTTAAAAAGGCAAAAAACTTTCCAAAACCAGCATCATGCGCCATATAGCCGATGGAATACACATGAATTAATGTGCCCACTCCGGTGATAATTAACAGCATCAATAAAGACAATTGATCTACCTGGAATTCAAATGGAATGGATAAGGATCCCACCTTAATCCATTCCGCAAGGGTATAAATTTGTGCCTGCCCATCAAAGTTTAAAAACAGTTGAAGCGAAAGTGCGAATGATACCAATGGAGGAATTGTACCAAGGATACCTGCAACAGATTTGCTCAGTTTGGGGAATGCTAAACCGTTAATGGCAAAGCCAAGAAACGGTAACAAGGGAATTAAATAGAATAATGACATAGGAATTCTGATGGATTGTGGCGCTTAATTAGTTTTTGATTTTATTAAGTACGCCTATATCAATACTTTGAATATTGCGGTAAATCATGACGATAATTGCGAGGCCAACAGCAACTTCTGCTGCGGCTACAGCCATGATAAAGAATACAAAAATCTGTCCAGCTGGATCAGCATAATACGAGGAAAATGCGGCCAACAATAAGTTAACGGCGTTTAACATAAGTTCAATGGCCATGAACACGATAATCGCATTGCGACGCGTCAAAACCCCTAAAATTCCGATACAAAAAAGTGCAGAACTAAATAATATGTAATGCGTGAGCGGAATCGTACGTAATACTTCTGGAATCGATTGCATAGTTATAAATTGGAATGCATTTATGCGTGGCAAAAATACAAATTAAACTGAATTTTTAAGCCCCTAGCGTTGAAAACCTTGTAATTTAATTTCGGTCAATTTACGTTTTGTGTCCATCGGAAAATCACCCTTCATCATCCAGTCATAATATGAGGGATCTGATTTCAATACTTCTAAAATTGGCCGACCGATGTGCTTACCGAAATTAAATACGGCAACTTGATCTTTGTTATAAACCATTCGGTTAGCAAAATCAATCGAGTTGGACGCACTTAATTCATGTAATTTATTAACATCATTTTGAATTGGGAAATAGTCATTGCCCTCCGCATCCTTCATCGCCGTTGAGGCATAATGTTTTACTTGCGCATTCAAGACTTCCAATGTAGCTAATACATCGGCCTCAGCACCATGTGCTCCTATCAATTCCTTGTTACAATAAAAACGGTAGGCAGCTGTTAAATTACGAGGTTCCATCATGTGGAAAATGCGTTGGGCATCCACTAATTTCCTGTGCTTCATATCAAAGTCAACTTCAGCTCGTAAAAATTCTTCTACTAGCATGGGTACATCAAAGCGATTGGAATTAAAGCCAGCCAAATCACAACCATCTAAAAAGCCTGCTAAGGATTTTGCAACTTGTTTAAAGTTAGGTTCCTCTGCAACATCTGCATCATAAATTCCATGGACTAAAGATGCCTCTAATGGAATCGGAATACCTGGATTAACCCGCCGGGTCTTTATATCTACGGTTCCATCTAGGTTGGCTTTTGCGATGGATATTTCGACGATACGATCTTTGTTTACTTGAATACCGGTGGTTTCTAAATCGAAAAACGCTAATGGTTTTTTTAATTGTAATTGATGCTCCATGGCTTGTCAGAAATTAATAGGGACAAAGGTAGCTTATTATTACCTTTGTTCGATGAAATTTAGTCCAAAAGCCATTTTTTTTGATTGGGATCATACACTTTGGGACCATGACCGAAATGCATCTGAAGTATTACAAGAATTATTGGGAGAATTAGCACTTCTTCAGACGATTTCTCATCATCCAGATGAAGTTTGGCCGATTTTTCAAAAGATTAATGATGCATTGTGGGAGGATTATCAACATGGGCGTATTGACCAAAGCACCTTGCGAAATACGCGTTTTGAACTTTTTTTTGATGCATTGGGCATTCAAAGTGATGCGCAATTGTTTTCCGATTTATACTTGGAAAGGACCCCGCGAAAAACACACCTAATCCCACATGCTTATCAAGTCATCGAGACGCTAGCTGCGAAATATCCACTTTACGTATTAACGAATGGATTTGATGATATTCAGCACATCAAAATTTCGAGTGTAGGAATGTCGCATTTTTTTGAACACATCATTACCTCTGAACTAGCGGGATGCAAAAAACCTGCCGCCGCATTTTTTGAATTTGCGCTGCAAGAAGCGAATTGTCTTCCCTCAGAGGTTGTCATGGTGGGGGATCATCCAATCGTTGATATTCAAGCGGCATCCATGCTTGGGATTCCTGCGATTCACTTAAATCTGCGAGCAGAGGATGCAAATACGAAGTTTCAGATCAGCCAATTAAATGAATTACTCGATTTATTCGAATAAGGACAATTGATTGTCATTTGACTTGCGATCAAAAATCTTTTTGTCTCGAATGAATTTCTTGTTCTCGTCTAGGAAGGCTTGAAACTGCTCTATTTGGGTATACAATGGACTGAAGTCATATTGATTCAAATAATAAGTTTCCTTGTAAACCGCTTTGAAATCTGTAATGACATAGTCTAATTGTTCGATGCCTAATTTCTGTAATCCTAACAAATATAGATTCTGATGATTTTTAGCGAACCTGCCAGGTTCATAAAAGGATGTACTTTTTAAGTCAAATGCAACCTGCTCGCCTACGCCATCGACATAACCATATATCATCGCGTTTTTGTAGCGAGATTCTACATAATATTGGGTCTTATACTTTTCGGGAATAAGTTTGCGTGCTTGGTCAATGATTCCCTCTGCAAATAATTCTTCATCCTCCCCCAAAATGACAGCACGTTCAAAATCCATCCCCTTCTGTTGCGCTAAAGTCGTCGGCTTTTTTACCCGATTAATTCGTTCGATCATCTCAATTTCATCCACAATAATTTTTCCTGCAGCATCCCTAGATTGCTGAAGGTATAATGAAAAAGAATTAAGTAGGGTAGGGTAAAAACGATATTGCATACGCTAGCGATTATCCAATTTGAAGGCGAGAGACAATTTTCCCTTCGATTAAATGTTTTTGTGTTATTTCTTGTACGTCTTCTAGTTGGACATTTCCATAAAAGACGCCTTCCGGGTAAACGACCATGGCCGGGCCTTTGCCACAAAAATCAAGGCATCCGGCACGTTGGATACGAATATTTGCGGGATTTCCAGCTTCCGCGTAAGCAACCTTAAACGCCTCTACTAATTGCATGCCATGCCCAGAACCACAACATTTTTTAGGGGCATCTTTATCATTTGCGCAAATGAATACGTGTTTTTCGAAATGCATATTAGGCAGTTTTTAGTTCAAGAACGATGGGGCAATGATCTGAATGCATTGCATCTGGCAATATATATGCATTCGCAATGCGATCTTTTAACGTTTCGCTGGCCATGTGGTAATCAATCCGCCAGCCTAAATTTTTCCCTCGGGCGCCCGCTCGGTAGCTCCACCAGGAATATGCATGCGCCTGATCTGGGTTCACGTGACGAAATGTATCTACAAACCCATTTTGTACAAAAGATTCCATCCATTCGCGTTCTTCGGGTAAGAATCCTGAGCTGTTGGCATTTCCTTTGGGGTTGTGAATGTCGATTGCGCGATGACAAATGTTATAATCGCCAGATATAATTAAATGGGGTATTTCTTGGCGCAAGGTTTCAATGTAAATATGAAAGTCCTTCAACCATTCCATTTTGAATGTTTGTCGCTCATCGCCACTTGAACCTGAAGGCATATAAACACTCATCACAGAAAAGTTGTCGAAATCTAAGCGCAATACACGTCCTTCAAAATCATACTTTTCAATTCCGCAACCTACCTCAATGTGTTTTGGGCTCAATTTGCTGAATATAGCAACCCCAGAATAACCTTTTTTCTGTGCGGAATGCCAATGTACCGAATAGCCCAATTGTTCAATCTCGCTGGTGTCAACTTGCTCAAAATCTGCCTTCAATTCTTGAATGCAAATAACGTCGGCTTGTTGGCCTGCAAGCCATTGGGTAAATCCTTTTTGGATTGCAGCACGTATTCCATTGACATTGTAACTGATGATTTTGAGCATAGCTTAAAAAACTTCTGATTCGAAATAATGGATAATATGAGCTTTTAAGAGAATATCTTGTTCTTTTAAATTGAGGGATGGAACGGGTGTAACTAAATTCCAGTGGGGCCAACCAGCTTCATCTAGTCCTTCAAGTGCGTAAAACCCGCTATAGCTTAAAACTTTACACGTAGCAATGTGCATTAAATCTTGCTTTTCCTCTTTGGTATATACTCGATGCCCAATTCCCAATTCTTGAACGCCAATCAAAAATAGGATAGACTCTAGATCACTCGGGCGTTTATGAAATTGTTTTTCGAAAAAATCAAGTATATTTTCCCAGGCGGCTTGAACTAAATCCGGTTCAAATTCGATCATTTCCATTAGGGCTGTAAGTTTACTTTGAATTTCGCAGCACCCAAAATAGCTTGTTGGCCTGCAGGATTATTCCCTATCAAGACTAAATCTCCAACGATTGCTTCACTCGAATAGGAAGTGATATTAACCCTCCCTACGCCGTTCGAAATACCAGCAGCATTCGGCCGAGTTGCTTCGTAAAAGTTATTTTTATTTTGATAGTCCTGAATGTCCTTGATTAAATTTCCAATGTTAGATGAAGATCCATCCCCTGGAATAAAATAGGTTCCTACTCCTTTGAAATTCTTTATTTGCGTATAAACTGTTTCAGAATCATTAAGACTCGTTGCTTTGATCTCAAGAATTTGCTCTTCCCCTAAAAGTGTAATATTAGCTGTTATTTTGTCCGTATTGATCGTGGATGCCGGTTGCTTGTCGAATTCAACGGATCCGCTAAAGTATCCAGATTGTTTTGGGGCATCGCTAAACGAATGCTCCACATTGATTAAACCAGCGAAAATAAATAAGCCTACATATAAGAAACTGATTGGGTTCCGGAATAAGGAAACCAATCCACTGCTCAAGGGATTTGATATAATAGAACGCCAAAACTTAAACTTGCCAGTAGAAGACTTGTTCATTTGAAAGTATTTGGTATGTTGATTTCGTTGAAAATTCAAAAGTAAAATTAGCATAAACAATCCATTCCTTCACAACCTTTACCTAAATCAATTATTTAAGGGTAAATCAATTTTACTTGCGTATTTCCAAACCGAGTTTTGTAATTTTGAAAACACTTTCACTTGTTGAGGGTTAATGTTTCGGTTTTATTGTTATACGCATCTAAATGAAGTCTTTCTCAATCCCGAGTTTTTTTAGCAGTTCTTTGATTGGATCCATCAAGGAGAAAAGGCGCATAAAAGATAAATTAAAGAAAGACTACAGCCCTACTCATTTTAATTTTGGACCTGTTGAGATTTATTTATCGAGGCATTTTGGATTCTGTTACGGGGTGGAAAATGCGGTAGAGACAGCCTATAAAATCATTGAAGCACATCCAGGGAAGAAAATTTATTTGTTGTCAGAGATGATACACAACCCGGCAGTTAATGCTGACTTGTTGGACCGGGGTGTTTCATTTATTCAGGATACAAAAGGAAATCAAATCATCCCTTGGGATGAAATTCATGCGACTGATATCGTTATTGTTCCCGCATTTGGTACAACATTAGAAATTCAGGCCAAATTGACCTCGATCGGAATTGATACCTATGCCTATGATACTACCTGCCCATTTGTAGAAAAGGTTTGGAATCGCGCAAGTGCAATTGGACAAAAATCATATTCTGTGATTGTACATGGCAAGCCCAGTCACGAAGAAACGAAGGCAACTTTTTCACATTCGCAGTCGGTTACGCCTACTTTGGTGATTAAGGACATCCAACAAGCACATCAATTAGCACTTTACATTCGTAAAGAAAAGTTGGCCGAAGAGTTTTATGATGAATTTGAAGGGCAATTTTCCAAAGGATTTAACCCGGAAACAGATTTGGAACGTATAGGGGTGGTTAACCAAACGACGATGTTGGCGACGGACACGCAAGAAATAGTTGATTATTTACGCGAAGAAATAGTTGATTATTACCAATTAGCTGCGGATCGGGTTACCGAGCATTTTGCTGATACGCGCGATACGCTTTGTTATGCGACGAATGATAATCAAAGTGCCACGTATGGATTGTTGAAAGCGGAGGCCGATTTTGCGATTGTAGCAGGCGGTTATAATTCCTCCAATACGGCGCATTTAGTTGATCTATGTGCAGAAAAATTGCCAACGTATTTTCTTTCGTCTGCGGATAAATTAATTAGTCCGACCGAAATTTGGCATTACAATAATCGGAGTAAAGAAGAGATTCAAACCTTGGATTTTATTCCTTCGAAGAAGCCGGTTAAAATTTTACTAACCTGCGGTGCCTCATGCCCTGATGCCGTGATGGAGGAAATTTTGCGCAAGCTAGTACAGTTTTTCCCCGGGGCATCTGACCCTGATGATGTGATTCAACGATGGATATCCGAGGCAAATTAATAGCTCGATAAGATTTTAGTTACAGCGGGTAAGTAGCCTTCGCCAAACAAATTCACATGTACCATTAAGGGGTATAAATTGTACAGCGGAATACGCTGATGAAAATCTTTTTCTATTGGGAATGTACGATGATAAGCTTCGTAAAATTCAGTAGGAAATCCTCCAAACATTGTTGTAAAAGCTAATTCAGCCTCACGCAGTCCAAAATAACAACAAGGGTCGACCAAGGTTATTTCCCCTTGTGCATTGACCATAGCATTGCCGGACCATAAATCCCCATGAAGCAAAGCCGACGATTCATTCGGGATGATTTGGGGTAATTTGTCAAAGAGGATATTGAACTTTTCCTCCATTTCTGCTGAAATCTTTCGGTGATAAATGGCTGTATCAACTTGTTTTTTCAAACGATTTTGGATGAAAAATTGGACGCCATCCTGCTGCCAAGTATTTTCTTGTTTGGCCGCTCCTAAATAATTATGATAGTCAAGTCCATGCCCTTTTGTCGCGTGTTGCTGATGCAAGTGAGCTAGTTTTCCTCCGAAATCTGACCAATAATCGGCCGATTTCTCCGCGGATTGGATGCAATCCATCATTAAGTATTCCTTTTCATCTAAGGTTCCTACACCTAACACGCCAGGTACATCAATTGCCCCCGTTTTTTTGATGAGTTGAAGATTTTTGGCTTCCGCTTCAAAGAGTCCTTGGTGTTCTCCTTGCGTCCATTTAATAAAAAATTCGGAAAGACCTGATTTCACTCGTACCGCAAGATTAAAGTTCCCCCCATAAAAAAACTGTAGGTCATCGATTTTTGTTTCTGCACCAATATGCTTGGATAAAATAGCAGAAATGAATTGATATTGTTCTTGGGATTGTTGGGACATACGAATCAGCTAAAGCGCAAATTTACGAAATGGGTGGGACTATTTTGCTTTTTTATAAATGGGTACGGTGCTACATGGTTCACCGAAAAAGATGCTGCGTACGATAGGTCTTAAACGATTTGTTAATGCAACATACGCATCCAATGGGACAGCTTCCTTGGAACAACCCTTAATAACAATCTTTCCATCCTCAAAAGGGGAAAGATCCAATTGCTGAATAACTTGATCAAACAAGTGTTTTTCTAAGTCGGCCAGGCTACCATACACAATAGTGGCGGCGTAAATGGATATGTGTGAACTGATTAGCATATAAGCCCACGATGGAATAATGGCGTCCGCAGTACAGGCTATGGCCACATGTTTGCCCTGATATTGCGACCAATCATGGGCCTGAATAAACGCGCGAAAGTCTTTTTCTCGGAGTGCTAAGCCCATGAATAATTGGGGTGCAATATCAAAAAAAACGCGTTCTCCAGTGGGACGTAGGTTTTCTAAGTCAATTTGGATGAGTCCACTTTGCTTGACCTTGTTGACGATCTCCTCCATGTTTACAATGATTTGATTTTGGGTTTTATTCCCATGAATTCCTTCAAATATGCAGGTTCTGCTTGAACTATTGGCGTAAAATCTTTCATTTCGAAATGCAGATGAGCATCTGCGCCCATAAACTGTGCCTGTGGGTATGGATGCTCTTCAGAAAAGGAAATGAATGAATTTTCGCAAGCCGCTTTCCATTTGGGTGCACCGTTTCCAAAAGCGATTGTCGCTTGATTCAGTGTTGAAAAGGAATCTGGCTCTAAGATAATAGGGCTCGTTTCCGATATTATTTGTTTGTTATTCCCCTCAAAAATGGCGGCATATACTTCCATGCGCCGCGCATCTAACATGGGCAAAAGTAGCGTGCCGCTTGGAAGATTTGTCCATGCATTCGCCATGACTTTTAAGGTGTTTAGGGTGATGAGGGGTATATCCAAACCGAAACAAAGTCCTTTGGCAGTAGCTAATCCGATACGCAATCCTGTATAAGATCCCGGGCCAATTGATAGGGCGATGGCATCAAGCTGGTTTAAGCCAAATTGCGCTTCAGCAAAGACAGACTCGATTAAGCGCGTAAGTTTTTTCCCATGTCCTCCCTCTTCTTGTGTTTCATGTGTCGCTAGTAGTTCGCCCGCTCGATGCAGGGCAACCGAGCACAAGGGTGTGGAAGTTTCGATGCTTAATATCAGACTCATGGTTTCTCTCGACGGCTTAATATGGATGCAAATTTAGTTGGTTTTCCCAATAAGTCGACAGCAGCTTGAATGCTAGGATCTTTGCGCGTCGACCATGTATTGAGCCCTTTCTGCAAATAATAATGCATGATTATTTCTTGTTCCAATAGGGGCGCGATTTCCTGTGTATGCAGGCTAATTTCTCGATCCAGATTTGTATTCCAATAGACGGCTTGGCTTTGAAGTATTTGACGTAGGTCAGCGTATGCTGCTTGTTCGCGGGTTGATTCAAGCAATTTTTTTACTTGATTCTCCACGGGAGCCTCATAGCTGAAATGGGAACTTAATAACCATGTTTTGAATTGTGCTATGAGCGCATCGTCTGCGATAAAGTTTTCTGCACTTGCGATGCTACTATGTGAGCCATGAAAATCACTCGCAAACAAAAAGAGCATATCTTTAGTCAACAAGGCTTGAGCGAAGGCAGATAGGTTTTTCTTTTCAGTGAATTGATCCGGCAAAATTCCCCCTCCATCGACGACTTTTCGACCATTTTGTGTGTAAAAAATCTTTGCCGAAGAGTCTTGGAATACCTTCGCGCTGCCATCTGCATTTTTATTTTTATAATCCAAAGCTTGGATGCAACGCCCACTTGGGATGTAGTATTTTGCGGTTGTGATTTTCATTTTGGTTCGATAAGGTAAATCCCGCGTTACTTGGACAAGGCCCTTACCAAAACTCTTTTGACCCATAATCACTGCTCGATCATAATCTTGTAAAACGCCAGCAACGATTTCCGCTGCTGAGGCCGTCCGATTGTTGATGAGTACGATGATTGGCGTTTCTGTATCCACCGCTTGATTGAGTGCTTGGTAACTTTTGTTCCACTCCTCAACTTTCCCACGCGTTTCAACGATTTTAGCTCCTTTAGGAATGAATAAATTACAGATGTCGATGGCTTGTGTCAATAATCCTCCGGGATTGTTTCGCAAATCCAAAATCAGTTTTTGCATGCCTTGTTTTTTCAATTCAATCAAGGCGGTTTTTACTTCTTTGGCCGCGGAGGAATTAAAATCTTCGAGTAGAATATAGCCGATTCCAGGACGTATGATAGAAGCATTCAACACGTTTTTAATTTGAACCGTTTCGCGTTTGATGGAGAAAGATTGAGGAGTGCTTTTCCCCACCTGTAACACCTCCATTAGAACGATTGAGCCTGCATTTCCCTTCATCAGGACAGCTGGGTCCGTTTCGGGTGTTTCGCGTAATAAGCTCCCGTTTATCCGGATGATTTGATCCCCTATCCCTAGTCCTGCTTTTTGTGCTGGACTATTTTCCTCAATGAAACTAATGCGTTGGCTTTTGTTGATGTCAGATAAGATTATACCAATTCCCTGGTATTTACCTGTGGTCATTTGGAGGAATTCATCAATTTCGCTTTCTGGATAATAAACCGTGTATGGGTCAAAACTTTTGAGCAATGCTTCAATCGAAGTTTCAACTGATTTTTTCGGGTCAACCTCATCTACGTAATAGGTACTCAGTTCCTTGAAAACAGTCGCATAGATGTCTAGGTTTTTGGCAATTTCAAAAAATCGATCACCTGGTTTTGTAAATGCAAAGAAGGCACTTACCATGAGCAATAAGCCCATGAAGTATTTGCGGAATAGGTGCGGTTTTATTCGCATGATTGTGGCGTGCTTAGTTCTTTTAAAATCCCGATGACCCTTTTTTCAATTTTAGCATAGGGTTCAATCACGGAACCAATATAGACAAAACCGAGGTAATCCGGCAACTTTTGAAATTCAGGGCCAATGAAAAGAGGTTTGTTCAATCGGTATGCTTCCCGAATCCTTCTTTTAAGTAGATTTCTGTCAACCGCTTTTTTGAATTTTCGCTTCGGAACGGAGATGATGATTTGTGGAGCGGGGAGATTTGTGGCCGAATTGGTCTTATACAAAACTCGAAAAGGATAGACAAAACGTTGTGAAACGCTTGTGCTATCCTTTTGGAATAACGAATCGATTACCTTGACTTGAGTTAATCGTTCGGATTTAGGGAAACTGAAATTCATGGCAAGATTACTTATGGAATAAGTAAATGGCCTAAATCAGCTTAAACTAAATTATGGCTTATTTACCTCTTTTTTCGTCAGAAACAGACAACTTATGGCGACCTTTCGCGCGACGTGCTGTTAACACACGACGACCGTTTGCAGTAGACATACGCTCACGGAATCCGTGCT